>Ga0209252_1001608_pt1 | contig 14600 bp, 15 predicted proteins | sample SaaInlV_135m_DNA_3_FD_184673 | JGI IMG/M metagenome (GOLD analysis project Ga0209252, IMG submission 184673) | Marine microbial communities from expanding oxygen minimum zones in the Saanich Inlet - Saanich Inlet SI074_LV_100m_DNA (SPAdes) (version 2) | ecosystem: Environmental > Aquatic >... | reverse complement strand
AGCAAAGCCAAACCTGAAAACAGCATCGCCCGCAACAAGAAGGCATGGCACGACTACTTTATAGAAGAGGAGTTCGAGGCTGGCCTTGCCCTGCAAGGCTGGGAGGTTAAAAGCCTGCGCGAAGGTGGCGCACAACTAAAAGAAGGCTATGTGATTATCCGTGAGGGCGAACTGTATCTTTTCGGCGCGCATTTCTCGCCACTGGCTTCGGCTTCTACCCACATATCACCCGACCCCACGCGCAGTCGCAAACTGCTGCTGCACGCCAGTGAAATCGGTAAACTGATCGGCGGCGTGGAGCGCAAGGGCTACACCCTGGTGCCGCTGTCGCTATATTGGAAAAGGGGCCGGGCCAAGCTCAAAATCGCACTCGCTAAAGGCAAGAAACAGCATGACAAGCGCGCCAGCATCCGCGAGCGCGAGTGGGACCGCGAACAGCATCGGGTCCTCAAAATGAACCGCTGAATGGGGTCCGTTAACGCCTTGCTTTGCGAGGAGAAACCTCCATTTATGCTATAGTTTAGGAGTTGTCTTTATCGATGACGAAACGGGGGCGACCTGGTTTCGACGTGGATTACAAAGCCATCGGAGCATGTCGAGGTGCAGATCTCCTCGTAAATCCAACTGCAAACTATTAGTTGCCAACGACGACAACTACGCCCTGGCGGCTTAAGCCCTGCCAGTCTCTCCCCCGGCTCGCCCATGGGCTGGGATAAGAGGGATCAAATCACATGGGCTCGCGTGATGGGGTGCTCGTGACCCACCATGCTAAAACTAAGCGGGCTCGCCGGCCGTGACCCTGTCTGTCGGGACACGTACGGTCAAAACATTGACAGACTAAACATGTAGTCGCCGGTGTGTGGCGGATTTGCGGACGCGGGTTCGATTCCCGCCGCCTCCACCATTTTCCTATCTCGTGCTGTCCAATAAAGTCCAAAAGATACTATAAATAAGACATTTAACGGTAATTTGTAGTCCAGCCTTGTCCAGCCGAATTTGTTGAAATCTGACGGTACCTGACGGTATATTTGACGGTACATTGAGAATATTCCCCTCAGATACCGTCATGCCGCTGACCAACCTCAAAGTCCAGAAAGCAAAACCCCAGGCAAAGCAGTACAAACTCGCCGATGAGCGCGGCATGTATCTGTTGATCCACCCAAAAGGTGGAAAATATTGGCGACTCGATTACCGCTTTGAAGGCAGACGGAAAACGCTCGCAATGGGCACTCATCCAGAGACTTCCCTTAAAGAAGCAAGAAAGAAGCGAGACAGGGCCAGGTCAGATATTGAAGGTGGAATTGACCCGTCCGGTCACCAAAATGGAAACCCTGCTTTAGGTGACGACTCTTTTGAAACAGTTGCTAGGGAATGGCACGAGAAATACCGTAGCCAATGGACCGAGGGTCATGCGAGCACAACGCTCCGTCGTCTGGAGGCTAATCTTCTCCCCTGGCTGGGCAAGGAGGCCACTTGGGGCGATTGAACCGCCTGAGCTATTACCTTCGCTCAGGCGCGTTGAAAATCGGGGAGCGGTAGAGACAGCCCACCGTATGCAGCAGATCGCGTCTCGGATCTTTCGCTATAGAGCGGAATACATCGTAGGCAAAGAGGGCGGTGATGGTTTTAATGTGACCCTGAATAATCCTTTCTGAAACTTCTTCAGTACGTTAAACAACGTCGCGAGGTACATATGGTTTTCTTTCACTCATTACAGAAAGTTCTAAAGCCAGGAATGGGATCAAAGTTATTTTCTTCGAGTGCATCCATGATAATTTTGATACGTTTTTTCGCACTTTTTTCTAATGAGGCCCGTAGAGTAACACCGGGACTGCCAGGCATTCCAACGATATAGGCCATAGATAGAGGCGGTTGATTTTCCCGAAACCAGTTCGGATGTTGCAGTCGATATTTATTAGCAAAAGCGCCTAATTCTTTTACGTAGAGCCTTAAGGCCGCTTCGCTGCCGCTGGTTACCTTATCGCCTAGTCCTTGCTCCCAATAATGCGCCATTGCATGAGATATCGCGTTGCATCGTAAGGTATCAAGGCTGATTGTGTAATCGCCGCTATCACTGGGTCCAACTAGCTTTGACGCTTTTGCATTCGTGCAGCTTGCATGGGACGCTCGATCCGATAGCCAGTGCATATAAATCCCTAATCTCGCTACTAGTTCAGGGACGGGCGTACCATCATCTAACTTTGAGAAAGGGCTTTGGGCGATGTACCGACCTAAATTGTTCGCCTCAGCTAAAAGCGTATTTTTAGGGGTGAGGGGAGGTGAGCCTTCAGGGCATGTATTGCTGCACCAGCATTCAGGCTCGCAGTCGTAATTTAGAATTTGCGGACCCAATTTAGTTGTTCCTCCAGAAAGTGGGATCGGCCCGCTTACGAGCTTTGGCACATCTGAAAGAAGTTCCCCACGTGTTGCACATGAGCTTCCGCTGAACGGATTATCTTTAAGTTCACTGTCAGTTATGCCCCCATGGCAAAGTGTGTCGGAGTCACCAAACGCCCAATCTCTTGAACGTGATAGCGTGCCCTCAGCAGTCGCGCCCCATTGAGGATCAAGCGCATCGGTTGTGTCTTCCTCGCTTCCATATGGAACGCCAAGGTGGCGGATTGAACCGCCGGACACAGTGCTGGTTCGTAGCAGTCCGCGCAGGGGTGGGGTCCAATATCGAAATGGAAGATCTGTGCCGCAGCTGTCAATTGCACGGTACTGGTTGAAATCAATCGCTTGAGAAAACGCTGCAATAAAGTAAGCGATATCTCCCCGAAAGCCAACCGCCTGAGCGGTGAAGTAAACTGCTTCAAAATGAATAATGCCGCGACAGATTGATGTATCTCCAAAGGTGTCACTAGAGCGCTTTAAGACTTTAAAAACGCATCGAGGGTAATACTTGCCAAAACCACACTCTGGCGTGGACTGCATCACCGCATCGTAATAGAAATTATCTATTTGACCCCCTTCCCCGAGGCAAATATCTTCAACGAACGCGTAGCTGGTTGAGACAGATATAGCCATGGCCAGGCCAACGCTCGCAAATAGTGAGAAAATTTTCTTTATGACAATTGGGTTCATAGCAGTCCTAGCAGACAATTTCAAATTGAGTTTCAAGTGTGGCGCCGTCTACTTCGATAAACAGTCGCCAATCGCCGATAAAGTCATCCATCCCCATTGCGGGATTAATGAAGCTAAATAGGCCTGAACCTTTAGGCGGGTGTAGCTTGAGCCAGATTGGGCCTGGCGAGTAAGGCTCGATCAAACCCGCATCCTCCAACACCCAGTCGTTCCCCCAGACGATGTAATCGTCTTGATAAGTATGGACATATTCATGAATCGTAACAGAGACGAGATTACCCTCTTTGGAAAACATATTAGCCCCTGCATAGTCCCAGCTTTGATATCGAATGTCATTAAAAGGTTCGGCAGGATTGTGGGTTGCGCCGCAGCAGCCAACATAGTTTTTATATGTTTTGGTCGTATCTTTTATGCAACTGGCTAAAGCGTCGATCCGCCCGACCGCCTTTTCACTTCGACAATACGCGATTGCCAGTTTCCCAGAGTGAGGATCCGGCCACACATCGGTATTGCCCAGCACGAACAGATGCAAAGGTTCGGTCACACCAAATACTTTCTGACCAAGTCTCAGCCCAGTTTGAATATCCTTAATTGTTTGCTTTTTAACCTTTTTAGTTGCATAGATAATGGTCCGATATTTGGTTTTCCCAGCTTTAACTAAACACGCCGTTAGCGCTCTACTGCCGCTAGAGGGTGGTTGTCCGGCGCGTCCGTGTGCCTCCCTCATTGAGCGGATAATCTTCTGAAACCCCTCAGTCGCAAGACAAGCAGGTCGTTTATATGTTGGTATTGCCGCGTTTAGAGGTAAAACCTTGGATCCCGCCCAACAGTTGGGTGATATAAACATCCCCCACAACAACATGATGGCAAACAAACGCTTCATGTTGCTATTTTATTCTTGTTTGGCAGAATCATCCACAAGCGTGAGGGTGTGCAGATAGGACATCATTAGCACCATCGAAAAGTAAACTATTTTTTCCGATTTTAGAACTGTACGACGCTTCACTATTGATAGCGACCAAGTGTTTATAGGAGATTGTGGCAGGAAGGGGCGTTAATGCTGCCTATACTCTTGCCAGTAACTACGCCTGTCTATCCATTTGGACAATCTTGACGTTATTTGACCTACACTCCCCTACTGATCCACTTGAGTCCAATCAGGTCCAACCAAATCCAGCACTTTAGACGGTAACTTTGACGATAATGATTTAGGGATGGCGTAACTTACTTCAATGATTCAATAACTTATAAATCACTTTGAGTCCTTCCGGGACCCTGGGGAAGACAATCGAGGCCACTCGGATTGGCGGAACTATCAGTTTGATCGGAGTTCTAACGGGCGGGACGATTAACCCCACTACAGTGATGCGAAAATCAATTCGTCTGCAAGGGGTCTATGTTGGAAATCGTAGAATGTTCGAAGAGATGAACGCGGCTTTTGCCTTAAACCAAATACACCCTGTTGTTGACCAAGTATTTGATTTTGAAGACGCCCGCTCCGCCTATCACGCAATGCGTGCTGCAGGGCATTTCGGCAAGTTGGTAGTGAAGGTCTGAGCGTCAGTCTGGCAGGTCAGTAACCATGAAGAGCGTATCCCCAGTAATTGAGAATCTCCATTAGGGGGCTGACCCTATGTACCGTAACGCCTTCGCTTTCATAGGCGCTGTCCGGCGGATCCCTCCTCTAACAACAGCTTTGGGTATAAAGTAGACATCGCTGATGCGACGCAACACTATTGAAGTCTCATGTCTGCTTTACACCCAGTAGTAGGCACTCATTTCATCGTTAATAGAATTGATATTGCTGCACTTCACTAATCTACTTACGGCCAAAAGACTGCATCGGTGTCTAAAACTATGGGGGGCACACTCCATTGTTTGGTAACTACCTTGAAATTCAGATAGAGACTGATGGGGAGCGACATATACGTTCATCAGTTATAGGTCTACTTGACTCTTGTTACAGATAGCAAAATGCTGCGCTATTACGAGAACGACGTCCAGGGTGTCTTAAGAAACGACAGTCGATCTTAAGAGACTGGTCATAAAGAACGTTATAACCGCTGGCATGCTGGATGTACGTCCGTCTCGGGTAATTTTGACGCGTGTAGGCATCTCCATTATTTCCTGGGAATCCGACTCTGAAAGATAAAGGAGTTTTGGGTTTCGCCCGCCAGACGTGATACTTGTTTCCTTGCCAGTACGCGACATCCCAGAATTCTTGGTAGCGGAGTGAGATCCAGTACTGACGTTTCCAGGCGCAACTTCCCCGCAGCGGAAAAACAAATTGGCGCCAAGGCTTACCATGCATCATTACCGGGTTAACCATACTCTGAGGCAAAACTTCCCATACTTCCCAGTACCACGGAGAGCGATAACGGCTATTCGGGCGGATATATGACAACGTGTTGTACGATGGCCAAGTGACTCCACCGGGGTGGTTCCACCTAAAGAACGTTCTGAAGTTATTGTCTGACCCGTATCGCCCATGGTCTACCATGTTAGCCTGTATCTTCGCAACATTAACTATAGCTGCGGGTGTCGGAACATGCAGTTTGAAACTGAAGCGTCTGTTGCACAAGGCATAAGCCGGCGCGGATGCCACCACGAGGCAGAGTACTACGGAAAACAAAAGCCGGCCTGAGAGTTGTGACATATTCCCTCTTATAGACTTTGCAACACTTGTTTCTGGCCCGGTGAAGTAGCGCTGAGTATCAATCCTGTCCTAAAGAGTACGCCTTTTGCCACCAATTGCAACAAGATGACGCTACTCACTATTACATCAGCACACCCACAAACCAGGTCAAACTCAGAAACACTACTATTATAGTGTTTTGTCGAGGTGAGAAACTTATTTCAATAAGTATGTTTTAGCCTATAAAAAACTGAATTTACTCGGGGAATGTCTTTTACTCTTTCGCATCAGGTTCAGACGATAGCAAGAATACTAATGTTTAAAAGATACATTACTGGAAAAAGGAATCAACACGACAGCAAAAGCTCGCGGAGATACCATACACCCAGTCGCCAAAGGGGCGAAGTCAACTCGGTTTTCAAAAACTTTTCCGGCACTTAGACATCGCTACAGTCCAGAATAACTCGACATGGCGCTTTGCGCTAATATCATTTTTCCAGCACAGAAATACACTAATATGCTTTCGCGACTATTTCAACAGGTCCTGGCCCTTGCCCTGTTTCTAGCGCCTGGTATTTGCCCAGCGAGCCCACAATCCCACGAGGATGCCGCCACGGCATTCGCCCGGGGCGAGTTCAATTCAGCCATGGCCATCTGGGATTCCCTGGCAACGGCGGGTGATGCTCTATCACAGTATCACCTGGGCAGGATGTACCACTTCGGTGCCGGAATTCCGAAGGACATGCCGAGCGCCGCGCACTGGTATCAAAAGGCAGCAGAGCAGGGACATCAAGAATCACAGGCCGCTCTGGCTTGGCGCTACTACAAGGGCGAAGGCGTTGCCCAGGATTACAAGGAGGCTATGCATTGGTTTACCCGATCTGCAATCAATGGAAACATGCTCGCAAAGAGCCAGCTCGGCTGGATGTTTCTTAACGGTCTAGGCACTTCGAAGAATGTTGGCGAAGCCCGGAAGTGGTTCCAGGATGCCGCGAGGGACGGCCATGCCGATGCGCAGAACAACCTGGGCTGGATGCAGCTTAAGGATGAGTTTGGTATAGCCGACTACACTCAGGCTCTACATTGGATCTCCCGCGCCGCGCAGCAGGGCCATCCCGGTGCGCAGGATAATCTGGGCTGGATGTTTGCAACCGGCAAGGGCGGAGAAAAAAACACAGCAAAGGCAATTCACTGGTACCGCAAAGCCGCCATCAACGGTCACGCTTCAGCGCAGTTCAAACTCGGCACCCTCTATTACAACGGTGTTGATACCCCCAAAGATCTCAAAAATGCTCGGCAGTGGTTCGAGATGGCGGCACAGCAGGGTGTCACTCAAGCCCAGTTCAATCTGGGCGTGATGCACTTCAACGGCGAAGGAGTTGAAAAGGATATCGACCAGGCCATATCATGGATCAAAAAAGCAGCCGACCAGAAAATGGCGATCGCTCAGTACACGCTTGGGATGTTTTACCAGGACGGTAAGATTATGCAGCAAGATCTTGAATCTGCCCGCCACTGGTTAAATCAGGCAGCCCTTAATCACTCTCCAGAAGATGACTTTCTTGACGATCTCACGCGCCGCATCAAGTTACTGTTGACTGGCGGTCAAGATTCATAAATATTATTGCCATTTAAACAAGCTTTAGGAGATTAATGCCACTTTCCGCACCCTAAGTTGCAATAACACAATCGTGATTGTATCCATAGGGGCCCTTAACCATAAACGGAGGTACCAATATGAAAAATTCAAGTCTTTATTCTAAGTCGCTTATGTTCGCAGCTCTTGCGATAGTTCTGACTGGGTCGGCATCTGCAGCGGGGCCAATAGAGTGGGCTGCTACTGGCCATATGACTAAAGATGGACGCCTTGAGATGGGCATTCATACACAAGAATATGGTTTGGATGCCGAATATCTCGATATTGAGGCGAACAACAGTTACGTGTATGCCCTAATGACACTGGTCTCTCACCTGCAGGACGGCAAGATCTCCAAAGGTCAGATGAAATGGCTTTACGAAAGAGCGATCATGTCTGCAGTACCGCGAACCTACATCGAGGAATTTATGGCTTTTAATCACAACAAGGCTGACCTTAAAGACCATATGATCAGCAGTGGCGGCGATTCCATCGCACGTGTACTGCTCTACGACGTTACTCAAATGATTATGTACGGCGATCGCTATGATAAAAATCGACATTCGCACAATACCTACCAGAAAATGTTTGCCAACGCCTCAAGAACGCTCGAAGTCTCTGGTTATGTCTGGAAACAGATCCAACGCATCGTCGATGAAGAGCTCGACCTATTGGATAGAAAAACGGCAATATTCTGGGGCGAGACCCCCTATCAGCCACCACAAAACTAGAGTTGTTCTTTGCTAAGTTGGGCCGGGATGATGCACAGATCATCCCGGCCATCGTTGTTGTGACGCCCCGGAACCAAAAAGCACTACCAGATTTTTAAAGGCGGGTAGAGAACCTTTTGCGCCTCAATCCCCTGTCGGAGCATTGTTACCTCTGAAGGTCGAATTCTCGGCGTCGTGCTCATACTCGGCACCGTTCAGATCAATCGAGAACATGAAAGCACGGAGGATTGTTGTCGGGACGTTGGCCACGCCGATCAGACACCCATCATGGACCTGCAGTGAACCCCAGGTCATATCGGCATAGAGATTGAAGTAGCCCTCCATGGTCGCTTCTGATTCGGTAGTGCTGTAGGCCTTCAAAATGCCAGCCTCTACATCGGGCTCGGTGGCAATCACGACTAAATCACTATCAAGCAGAACACCCGTGGTATAGACATCGGCATTGGTATCCGTCTCCCAGATAACCAGTAAGGCTGGGCAGGTGCCGTTAATCTTATAAAGCTTGCTATCGTCGTTATCCTTAGTACCCATATAAATATCGCCGTTGGAATCCACCAGCGGCGCGGATGCCGCCTGACAGACCCGGCATCTCGCAACGGTCTTCCCAATCAGTGGTACAGGCATTGCCTGCCAGGTCAAAACAATAGATCTGGTCACGCAAAGCGGTATAAATCCAGCTGCGATCAAGGTTGAACTGAGCGCTTGAATAGGTCTCCGGTGCGACATGCTCCTCCGAATACCCGTCCTCGGGCCCATCGGGGGGAACGCCTGGGCAATAACTCCATTCCTCCAACCCCGTGATCCGATTCACTGCATAAATACCATCACAATCCAATGAACCATCGTTTACATTGAAGAGGACCAATTTTTTATCTATTTCATTTACTTCATTTATGATCGGGGCGTTATAGATCTACGCATCGCTAGCGCCGCTTGGCACAAACGTCCATAACTCAGCGCCCGAGGAATTAACAGCATTCAACTCATCCTCGCCCACGTACAAAATACCCCGCTTGGAAATCGCAGGCGTAAGGTGTCCCATATGGTGGGCTTCACCCTTTTCGGCAATCACATATTCCCACTCCAGTACCGGTGTGTCGCGGCGCGGGTTGGAGATCTTGACCAGGGTCAGCGTTGAACTAGAGTGATCGCCTTCGGGCTCGCTTTCCTCGGGAAAGGATATTTCACGACCCTCTTCCTTCAGAAAATAAACATTGCCGCACCGGCCCAGCACAACGCTGCCGCGCACTTCTGCCTCACCTAATTCGTAACGCTAAACCTCGCGCATATCCTTAAGATCCACCTTGACCAGGAAATTATCGGTGGTGAGATCAAAAGACATCACCCCGAACATCCCACCATAAAAATCTCCAACACAATACTCCACCGCGTACGACGGTAAAGGGACAAACAACAGCATGCCCAACGCAAGAACACCACTCTTAGCACGCAACATTGAAAAATTCAGCACCTTATCCTCTGGATTAGTACCCGTACAGATGCCTACATAATGTTGTCACAATAATTCCCAAGACAGGCTAGGGTCAGTAGACTAGAAAATGACTCTAAAACCGCTCAACGAGACTGACACTCAATAAAACACTTGATTAAAGTGGCGAGCCATCACCAGTATGGCTATCAGTAGTGCATAAAACAGTGCGGCTATTGAGGCTAGTTTCCTTTTCTGAAACATGTGAAGCGCTCTTGGCTGGCTGAACATGTCGTGACAATATGACCACCACTCCTTTTTTGCATGTGATAGCGGTCACTTTATCATTTAGCCTCCTGGCATAGACTAGATTCCCGACACTTGGCTGGAGACCCAATTGACCTATGCCAGATAGTGCCAGACATTGGAGTGCCTACACATTGCGATCAAGGTAGCTCGGTCAGTATCGGGTGCTGGAGATCAGACCATAGATGATGCCAAACAGGCAAAGCGCCACAAACGAGCCTGCGAACACACCCAGGGTGAGTATGACCAGATCGGTCGTCTGTTCGATATTGAAGCCGAGGGTATCGGCCAGCCACAGTATGAGTTTTTGCATATGCGTGCCCTTGCTCTCTTGCCCTACGATGAAAAACCGCCCGACAGACTATTCTCGACTTTCATTTTACACCGCTATGCGCCTCGTATTTGAAGCGCATCATAGAAGCGGTGTCACTGTTGTTCAACTACATGACACCGCTTCTATGTGGGCCATCATTTCCGAGTCCTCGGCGCTGCCTAAAATTTGGTCGCTGCCGATGCTGAATGAATTGGGGCAAAAAGGGCAACTATCAGTGCTGTAGCGATAGAGATACCGAAAAGTCGAGTATTGTTATTCATCTGAACATCCTCCTAGTCAGGGTTGATGCAAAAAATAAGCCGATAGAGTCTCTATTATTTGATTAATTACCATTACTGTGCATCTCATATTTGAGATGCATCATTGAAGCGGTATCGTTGTTGATTAGAAAAACTACGAAAAGGTTGTTGAACTGATCCGTGATTGGGGGTGGATTATTAATACCCAATCCTTCGAGTATATCGGGGACTGTGCTGGTATGTCCTGCGACCAGAACACTTTGTCCTACATACTGCTCTTTAATAATGTCAACAATCTCAGGCGCTGAATGATAGTACTGAACATCGAACCCCTTTGAATCAGCATAATTATTCACAGTCTCCATCGTTCGAACGTAAGGCGCACCACCTTGCCCCTGGGATTGTTTGGTGGCGAACGCCACGCTTACCCCAGAAACGTTGAGAATATCGGCCAGTGTGGCAGCCCTTTTTTCTCCCTGATTGGATAATTGCACCGATACAGCATTACTGTTAATAGCCTTTTCAGCATGGCGAACTAAAACCACCTTGGTAACCTGATCCTGGGGAATAAAGTAGATGAACGGAGGGAACAGATCACGGATTACACAGATCCAGGAGAACTGTTTCTGGCGAATAGCCAAAAGGGCCGACTTGGCATGTTTCGCTTTGTAGCCAAAGTCGTGGACTACCGTCTTGTCGTCAACCAGCTTCCAGCGCCCTTTGACTTTACGAATATCAACAGATTTAAGGTCAAAAGGCGTGCAACTTTCTTCAGAAACTTTGTTCGCAGATAGGATGTTCTTCTTTTCTGTGGATTTATCTGCGTAGGAGATACTGGCAAGCAAAATACCTATACCCAATATGCCAACTTGGGAAAGGCGTGATAAATGGTTCATCTTCTCTCGCTTATCATGGGAGACAAACCGGGCGACTTGTCGCCCGGTTTACTTTTCACTCCAAGAGATGACTCACCTTTAATAGACGTCGTCTACGCAGGCTTTTATATTCGCACTGTTATCCGGGGTAAAGAATGGATCTCTAAAATCCGGAGCTACTCCGCCCGCCCCGCCGCTCATCATAAGGGAATTGCCACACATAAAGGAAAACAAGCCAGCGGCGCAACAAGTGGCTCCCGTGCATCCGTCGCTGTGCAACGCCCCAAGCATATGGCCAATCTCATGGGTTGCGACGATTATTCGTCCATAAAGGGTTGAGAACGCATACCCACCGTCCACATCTTCGACTTGCTGGCCCCAAGCATGATTATCTTGATGCTCTTCATCGCTCCCGAAAGTGTCATCATATCCTGGGTAATTACAAATACCGCCGGCGACACCAGCGATACCTCCAGACATATCATATCCGACGAAAAAGTAGGACACCTCGTTATTGTCCGCATGATGAATCATGTAGTACCCGGGATCGTTGATTTCATCTAAGAGGTCATATTTATCGGTAGTAGTTGGGCCGTGTCCCGGCAACCAGGATTCCTGGCCTTCAACATCAAAAATGATTGACCAGTCACCGTTGGTCAATGGCTCAAACAGCCCATAAATGACCCGTACCGAGTTGATGACGGACAACTGCCTAGACCAGACAGTGCTGGGGCTTAAACTGTAAAACTCAGCATCAGAATCCAGTTTAATCGGGATATGGGTTGGAAACGGCATGGCATTGGCGGGTTCAATTAGAAAACTCCCTACATTTTCCAGTGAACGGCGCAAATCCTGAGCAACCTGCTTGCCGGTGAGAATCAGGCCTTGTTTTCCTGAACGTGAGGTTTGCTTATCGCCAGGAATATCGTCAAATGGAATAGGCCCGTGAAAGTTGGCGTTGTAAACGATGTGACAGCTATCGTCCCCACGCCATCTTTTAATGCCGTGGCGCTTCATCAGCATTCCGACCGGCTCAAACAGTGCAAAACCTATCTGCTTGTCGATAACAAACCCCTCTACCTGTTTACCGACCACTGCCAGGTTGCCACAGGTGGGATTGCCTTTCTGGCATTTACCTAACTGAAAGTTCATCTCCCGGGGTAGCTTGATTGCTCTCGCCCGTGTCTCCCCTCCTTTTAGGAAGGCAGTGGTCAGACCCTTAACTCTTCCAGGGAAGTTTTGTACCGGGACTCTGAGCTTGACCATCTCATTTTTTTCATTGGGCAAAACAAGGTCCAGCGGTCGTTTTTCGCCACTGCGGATGAATGATCGGGTATCAAACGAGCGAAGCTCGAACTGTGTCAGGTTCTCACCCAATGCTTCCCTAACCTGCTGTTTCACATAATCTGCGTTCCGACAGGGTTTTTCGAAATTGGTCGCTGCCGATGCTGAATGAATTGGGGCAAAAAGGGCAACTATCAGTGCTGTAGCGATAGAGATACCGAAAAGTCGAGTATTGTTATTCATCTGAACATCCTCCTAGTCAGAATTGACGCAAAGCATAAGCGATAGAAACCGTCATTAAATTAAGGTCTCAATATATCGGAAAGTATGTGACCTAGATCACATTTCACACAAAATAATTGATTCTTCAGTAACACAGGCAACAAGCTATTAATTTTCTTAATATCTACACTCTGAACGATTAGATCATCAAATGATTAGACGCCCCCGGTACTCATCTCGAAGATCGGCAACAGCAGGGCGATGACGACCATGCCCACTACGCCACCCATAAAGAGCACCATAAAGGGCTCGATGATGGAAGTTATTCCCGAGACGGCCTCGCGGGTCTGGCGGTCATAGACCTCAGCCACCCGCTGCATCATTGGCCCCACTTGACCGGATTCTTCGCCCAGCGCGATCATCTCGCGCAGCAGTACCGGGATCACCGGGGCATCAGCCAGTGCGGTGGCAAGTGGTTTGCCGTGACGCACCTCTGCTAGCGCTCTTTGCATGACATGGCTGATGTAACGGTTGCCGGAAACCTCCCCGGCAGAGGCAAAAGCATCGACCAGGTTGACCCCGGACTCCAGCAGCGTACCCGCAGTGCGTGCCAGTCGAGCAATCGCGAACTGGGCCATGAAGTTGCCCAGCACCGGCAGTTCAAGCCGGGTACGATCCCACTGAAAAGCGCCGCTTTCGGTCTTGACCCATGCCTTGAATGACGCCCCCGCCACCACTACGCCCGCGACAACAGCTGGCCACCAGGTAGCCGCAAAGTCACCAACGTTTAGAAGAACCTGCGTAGGCCCCGGCAGGGCCCGACCCATATCCTCAAACATGGTGGCAAACTGCGGCACTACGTAGGCAAACATAACACCCAGCGCGATCACCATCGCGGCCATCATCATTGCCGGATAGGTCATCGCGCTCTTAAAACGGTCTGCCAGCGCCTCATCTGCCTCACGCATCTCGGCAAGGCGTACCAGCATCGAATCGAGAATACCACCGGTCTCACCGGCGCGCACCATACTGAGAAAGATATTACCGAAATAGTTTGGGTAACCTGAAAGCGCCTGCGAGAAATCCTGGCCTTGCTGTATCGATGCACTAAGATCTGCCACCATCTCGGCCATGGGGCCCGTGCTCTGCTGGCGCGAAACAAACTCAAGCGCCCGCGCGAGTGGAAACCCGGCTTCAAGCAAGGTGGCAAACTGACGGGTCAGGATGGTGATATCGCGCGGTTTGATCTTCTTGGCACGACCCAGGCGCAGCGACAGTCCGTTGCCGGAGTCGCTGCCACTGCTATCGGCCCCCTCGTCCAACTGCTGCAACTGGATGCCCTGCCCCGCAAGCAGCGAAATCGCCTGCCTACGGTCGGGTGCCTCGATGATGCCCGCGCACGGCTTGCCGCCATGCGCACCCTTGTACTGAAAAGACGCCACTAGTGGCCGACGCGGAACACCTCGTCCCGCGTGGTCAGGCCCTGTTCGACCTTGATCAGTCCATCTTCGAGAATGGTTGTCATACCGTTATCCCGGGCATGCTGGTGAATCTCAGCGGAGCTGCGCCCTTCCATGATGAGTTTGCGCGTGTCGTCATTGATCAGCATCAGCTCATAGATGCCCAGGCGCCCCCGGAATCCACTGTAGTCGCAGTGGCGACAGCCTGGCGCATGCCAGCTGTTGTCACCCTCACACTCTTGTACCCGACAGTCCGGACAGAGCCGGCGCACCAGTCGCTGGGCAAACACACCGATCACCGTTGACGCCACCAGGTAGGGGTCAACTCCCATATCGATCAGGCGCGTCACCGCAGTGGCGGTATC
>Ga0209252_1001577_pt1 | contig 14738 bp, 18 predicted proteins | sample SaaInlV_135m_DNA_3_FD_184673 | JGI IMG/M metagenome (GOLD analysis project Ga0209252, IMG submission 184673) | Marine microbial communities from expanding oxygen minimum zones in the Saanich Inlet - Saanich Inlet SI074_LV_100m_DNA (SPAdes) (version 2) | ecosystem: Environmental > Aquatic >... | reverse complement strand
AGCAAATTGCAATTTTTAATCAAGATGGATATCATGCCATGGATGATCTTTGTGTACATCAAGACGGATCAATTGCACCAGGTAAATTAGAAGGAGATATTGTAGAATGTCCATTACATTTCTGGCACTACAACATCAAAACAGGAGAATTAGTAGATTACCTAAAGGATGTAAAATTAGAAACATATGAAGTTCAAGCCAGAGATGATGGACTCTATTTGGATATTTAATAAGCAATTATGCTAATTCATGAAATTCAATTTTAAGTACAATTTTTATTCCAAGAAATTATTTAAAAAAAACATTGAATCAAGACATCATTAATGAAATAATTTCTCAAGATTACGAATCCATTACCAACAAAATCGAAGAATTCATAGAAAATGAAATTAAAAGAAATAATGCAAAAGGAATTATTTTAGGTTTAAGCGGAGGAATTGATTCAGCAGTATTAACATACATCTGTAAAAGAAAGTTAAAAGAAAAAACTCTTGCATTAATCATGCCAGACACAACAATTACTCCAACCAGCGAAACAGATGATGCAATGAAAATTATCGGTTCAACAGGAATTGAACATAAATTAATCGATATCAAGCCAATTGTAAATGAATATTCAATGTATCTAGTACCTAATGAAAAATCTAAAGGGAATCTAAGAGCAAGAGTAAGAACAAACATACTGTACTATTATGCAAACATAGAAAATTATTTGGTGTTAGGTTCAAGTGATAAAAGTGAGTATCTGATTGGATATTTTACAAAATTTGGAGATGGAGCATCAGATTTGACTCCAATTAATTCATTGTATAAATTACAAGTACGAGAAATTGCAAAATATTTAGGAGTACCTGAAAATATAATATCAAAAAAAAGTAGTCCACATCTTTGGAAGGATCATGAAGCTGAAAAAGAATTAGGAATTCAATATGAAGAAGTAGATTCAATTTTGCATTGTCTTTTTGAGAAAAAACTTTCAGTTCAAGAAACAATAGAAATTACAAAAATAGATAAACAAACAGTTGAAAAAATTTATGAATTAAACAGAAAGAGTGAACATAAAAGATTACTACCACAAAAATATGATGTAAAATAGCATGAATCTTCAAGATACATTATCAAATCAAGTGCAAAAATTAGAAGACTCAAAAAAAATAAAGATCTACCTGTGTGGAGTAACAGTTTATGATGAATCGCATATTGGGCATGCAAGAACAATCATCGTATTTGATGTGTTAAGAAAATATCTGGAGAGTAAAAAGGTAGAAGTTGAATTTATTCAGAATTTTACAGATGTAGACGACAAAATCATAAATCGAGCAACTACAGAAAATACATCTGCAGAAGAAATCAGTAGTAGATACATTAAAAATTATTTTAGAGATTTTGATGGATTAAATATTAAACGTGCAACAAACTATCCTAAAGCAACAGAACACATAGACGACATCATAAAATTTGTGGAAAAATTGATTGGGAAAAAATATGCATACGTTTCAAAAAATGGAGTGTATTTTTCAGTTTCAAAATTTCCAGAATATGGTAAACTATCAAAAAAGAAGATAGATGAACTGCAATCAGGTTCAAGAATACAAATAGATGAAACAAAAAAAGATCCTTTAGATTTTGCAGTTTGGAAATTCTCAGATACAAACCCAACATGGGAAAGTCCATGGGGAAAAGGAAGACCAGGATGGCACATAGAATGCTCTGCAATGAGTGTAAAGTATCTAGGAGAAAATTTTGACATTCATGGGGGAGGAAGAGATCTAATTTTTCCACATCATGAAAATGAAATAGCCCAATCAGAATCACATACAGGCAATCAATTTGCAAAAATTTGGATGCATGTAGGAATGGTCACAATAATGGGGGAGAAAATGTCAAAATCATTAGGCAATACAAAATCAATCAAACATGTTTTAGAAAATTGGGGTCCAAATATTATCAGATTATTTTGCTTATCAGGACATTATTCCAAAGTGATAGATTATTCAGAAGACATGTTAAAAGAAAATCTTACAAAATGGAGACAAGTAGAAACATGTTATTTTGAATTAATTCATGCAAATAATCAAAATCAAGAAAACATATCAGAAAATGTTAAAAAAATAGGCATGGAATTCGACAAATCATTAGAGGATGACTTCAACACACATCTTGCATTATCTGCATTTTTTGAATTAGTGAAAGAAACAAACAGATTAGCTGCTGAAGAGAAATTAGGAAAAGAAAATAGTGAAATTATTAAAAAAGAATTTGAAAGAATCTCAAAAATACTCGGGTTGAATATTCCAGAGATGAATCAAAGTGAAATGGAAAAAGTAAATGAATTAATTTCAAATAGAGAAAAATTTAGGGAACAAAAACAATTTGATGATGCAGATAAAATTAGAGATAAGTTAAATGAAATGAATATAGAATTAATTGATCATAAAGAAAAAACAATATGGATGAAAAAAGAAAAAATAAAATCTGAAAAATAAAAATAATTTACGCGTAAAAATTAGTTGCAACTAATTAGTTGTGTCTAATTAGTTGTGTCTAATTTTAACAGCATTTAATAGAATTAAAACATAATACAATGCATGAATGTATGGAATAAGTTTTGGAATTGGTATGAAAATAAAATACTAGGAAGTATTGTAATTATTGCAATAATACAATTCATTCAAGTACCACACATGGTATGGAATGCAGACATTATGCTTGAAGCAGGAATCATTTCAAGAGTACACCCAATAATTGATTGGTTTCTATACGGAGTAGATTTAATTGAAATTATTTCAATAATCAATGTAGGAATGATTATGTTTAGTTTAATTAAAAAAAGACGTGCAGATAAAAAACATTCTAAGATAGCCTAATCCTTTCCGGACCAGATAACTCTTTGAGGGAAAGGAATTTCAATTCCAGATTTATCAAGAGCACGTTTGAGAGTATTCAAAAGAATTGGTTGTGCATTACTCCAATCATCTCTAGGATGCCAAACAAATACATGAATATTTACACTAGAATCACCTAATTCATCAATTCGAAATTCAGGCTCAGGAATCTGAAGAATGAAGGGCATTGTGTGTAAAATCTCATGTTTCATTACAGAAATGGCATTATCAATATCAGATTCATATGAAATTCCAACAGTCGCATCAGCTCGTCTAACAGTAGATAGAGTTAATGAGCGAATATTGGATGTGAAGAATTTTTCATTAGGAATTCTAGTTACAGTCCCATCAAATTTTCGAATTTTACTAGAGAAAGTTCCAATATCAAGAAGAGTTCCAGATATTCCCATATCAGGAAGTTCAATTGTATCACCATGTTTTGCAGGTTTTTCAACAATTAAGAATAATCCAGAAATTAAATTAGAAACAACAGATTGTGTTGCAAATCCAATTACTACAGCAAAGATTCCACCAGCAACCATAATTCCAGATAAATCAATTCCTTGACTAGATGTAAATCCTAAAAATGAAATTACTAAGATTCCAAAATAAATTAATTTGCTAATATTTTGTGCAGTATCTTTAGGTAACGAGGGGGCATAATATTTATGAAATAATAATTTTGCAATTTTTGCAATAATTACACCACCAGCCATTATAATTCCACCAATCAACAAAGATAGAACAGTTAATTCACCAACAAGCTGCATTTCAGATAAACTTTGAAGAAATTCTAAAATCATTATTCCAATCCCATCTCCATGTGTGTACTAGCAGTTTTATCTTCCCAGGTGGGAGACATAGACCAATCAGTTTCAAGTACAGTAGTTTTTACATCAGCAATATTTACAGCAGCACGTTTTTTCATAGTGATTTTTATTCCATCAATGATTGTTTTAGAATCTTGATAGTAAAGAGAATTATCAGTAATTTGAAATACAATTTTGCTTATAGATTGTCCAAAAGATAAAGTATTCTCAACAATAATTTGCATTACACCTTCCAAATAGGAATTGGAATCACTGTAATCAGTGGCTAAAGAAACTTTTGCATATTTACACAATGTTCCAGTATCAGGAGAACCATACAAACCAAACCTAGAATTCAAAGGATTACAAGTAATCCAGTCAAGTGAATCATGATTTGAATCATGGACTAAAAAAATACCTATTTCAATAGGGCAGTGAACAAAAATACTTGCAGCAGAGTTCTCACTAAGATAGATTTCCTTATCAAATTGTAAAAACATATGGTTAGTTCGCCTTGCAGGATGATTGAGGGGTCGAATTGGAGCCAATTCAATTTTAAGATTTTGAGATTTTACGGGGATAATTTTTTCAACAATTTTTCCTTCAGAATTTTTTCGAAAATATGAAAAAGCATTATCGCTTATTCTATGAAACTTGATCACAGTATTTGGTAGAAACAATTCGAGATCAGACTCTAAATCATATAATCCATAATTTGAAAGGGGTGCATCAGAATCAATATCCATGATTTTCATTTTATAATAGAAAAGTCAGTAATTTCCTTCATTGTAACAACTTTCATTGTCAATCTCATTAGAAATCATAGACAAGAAAAGAGAGTGATTAACTTCTAGTTCTCTTTTTGATAGTTGCAATTTTTTTAGACGATCTAGATTCCTTTGTTTTTGAAGTTGATTTAGTAACTTTTCCTTCAGTTTTCATACTTTTTCCACTTCTCCTAGCAGCACGAGATTGTTCTGCTCTTGTTTTTTGTTCTTTCTTTGCTTTTTCTTTTTGTTTTTCAGTTAATTTTGTTCTAACCATATTCAATGTAAAGATCTTATCATAGATAAAGGAATTCTTATGAAACGTTAGAAAAAGAGTTAGCAGAAACATTTAGATCGTCAAATTTTCCAGGTTGGATAATTTTTGTTAAAATTTCCAATCCTTCAATAGTTCGAATACTAGGTTTGCTGAAAAAAGAATTTGCATCCACTGCAAATATTTGATTGTTTTTTACAGCATTTAGAGAATTCCAGGCACGATTATTCTTTAAAATTGAAGTATACTCAGAAATAGTACGAGCAGTATCAAACCCACAAGGCATTAAAATTATTATGTCAGGATTAGAATTTATGACTTCAGCAATATCCATACGTCTAGAATGTTCTCCAGTTTTACTAATTAAATTAATTCCACCAGCAAGTTCAATCATCTCAGGAATCCAATGACCAGCAGTAAAAAAAGGTTCAATCCATTCAAGTGCAAGCACTCTAGGAGTTTTTTTATTTTTAGAATTTTGAATATTTTTAATACGTTTTTGTAATGAATTGACAATTTCTAATGCTTTTTGTTCTTGTTGTAAAATTTTACCTAATTTTGTAACAGATTGAATTATTTCTTTTAGATTATGTGGGTCCATAGAATATAATTCAGGAGTTCTAGGAAGAATATCTAAAGCAGTTTTAACTTGGGTGGTGTATGCGGCACAAACTTCACATGTTTCTTGAGAAATAATTAAATCAGGATCAGCATCAAGAAGATTTTTTTTATTTAATTCAAAAATATTTTTCCCATCACGTAATAGAGTGCAAGTAATAGTATTGATTTCATTACTAGTTAATTCATCAGAATTAATTACAGATGAGATAACTTGTGGTTTCAACGTAGCAGTAACAGGATATTTACACTCATGTGTAACTCCAAATAATTTATCTTCTACACCAAACTCATAAAGTAACTCAGTAGCACTTGGCAAAAAAGAGACTATTCGATCAATTCCCATATTTCAAAATAAATCATGCAACTTTAAAGATTATAGATTAACTAATCATTAATATCAAAAATTAGTCAAGTTAATAGGCTCATTTTAGGCATAACCAACATTGTCATCAAGTTCTCAAGACATACGACGATCAATATTATCAAAATGGCATGAAACATTATCAAAACATGGAAATTTATTTTCAGCAGATTCCATTAGCGGTACAAGTCCACCATCAGTATTTGTTGGATCATATAATTATCCAAAAGTGTTTGTCGGTCCAATGGTCCCACCAATTCACGGAGATACCAGTTTATTAGATAATCCAGAAAAATGGAAAGGAAAATCACTTGAAGAAATTATTAATTTTCGTTTAAATTTAGTTAGAGGAATTCAAAAAACGCCTGTAGAACAAACAGAAGGCAGATACATTGAGAATTTACAGGAAGTTACAATGTCATCAAAACCAACAGATCTAGATTTAATATTTAACAAAAATGTATCAACAAATATTTCCATTGATGGTGAAAGTGCACCATTTGGCCCAGTAGGAGAAATAAAATCTGCAAAATTCTCAGGAAGTGTATCTACCAAACCAATTGAAAAAATATTTTATGATAGAGATATGAAAGCACAAGATGCAGTTTTAAAATTATATAACTCAGGAATTGAAATTTCCAAAATACAAAAATGTTTTAGCATTGGAATGTTGGGGCAAAAAAGAAAGCTGGTTCCTACAAAATGGAGCATTACTGCAACAGATGACATCATATCAAAATCAATAGTTGAAGAAATTTTAGAAAATAGTTTAATTGATACATGTAAAATTTTTTCATATGAACATTTAGGAAACATATTTTCAGTGGTGTTGTTTCCACATAGATGGATTTTTGAAATGGTAGAGGCATGGTATTCAAACGGAATTTTAGGATTTGGGTCAGATAACGAGGATGCACGAGGAATAAACCATCAACCAAATATTGCAGGAGCATATTTTGCAGCAAAATTAGGAGTTTCAGAATATCTATTAAAAAATAAAATTCAATCAGGAGTTTTAATTTTTAGAGAGATACGACCAGAATATGCAATTCCAGTTGGTGTATGGCAAGTACGTGAAGGCATTAGAGAAGCAATGAAACAAAAACCAAAAATTACTTCAGATTTTAATTATGCATTACAATTAGCAGCAACAAAAACAAGTATAACTAAAAAAGAATGGATTGCGAATGGAAGTATGACCAACATGGTCAGACAAAAAACACTTTCAGATTTCGTATAATAAATTAAAAATAAAATAAAAAATTAATTTTACCAGAATGAACGAATTCTTTTTACTGTGGTATATCTGTCAGCCAATACAAATCCAGACATCAGACCCATAATTGAACCAAATATAACATGTACAAAAGCACTATACCAAAGAACATGAGTATTATTTATCAAAAGAGATGTTAGTGACTTAATTTCTTTGTCGGTAAAATCAGCTGAACCATTTGAGAGGACATTAGCATCAATAGCAGGTACAAAGACAAGAGCATGTAAAGGTACAAAAATCAAACCAAATACAATAGCACCACCAACAGCACCAGTCAAAATTCCTTTAGGAGTAGTAATTATTCTAAAGGTTTTCCAATTTTCAGATATTAAATTATACACAACACCAATTATTGCAGAGGCACATATTCCTAGGAAAATAGCTAGTACAGGTTCAACTCCAAATGCAGAATCCATGGTTTTGAAAAATAAACCATGTGGCAAACCCAATTGTTGATCAACTGAGAGAAATGTTGCAAACAATGCAACACCAGCAATTAATCCAACACCAAGTCCAACTTTAATAGTACCTTTAGTATCAGATGGAGAATCACTGATAGAACTCATATCTATTTTTCCACAATACCCATTTATTAATTTAATAGGCAATTATCATGATCTCATATCAATCATCTGAAACAACAGAATTATTTTTAATTTTCTCTAAAGTCAGGCTAATTTCTTTTAAAGCCCATTCAATATCAGCAACATCATCAGAAGATAGAGATTTTTTCCATTTATCTAAAACAATGTGACCAATTTCAGAACAATTTGATAATAAATTCCAATAAGGATGATGTTCTGCAGTAGCATGGGCTAATTCAGTCACATCATTAAGACCGTTTTGGGCTCTTGCTAAAGAAGTAATTTTTGCACCAAATATTTTGATGATGTCATATTCAAGATCTTCTTCAATTTTCAGCCCTAGATCAGTTTCATATTTTTTTGCCAAGTCCATTAAATCATGATGAAAATCTTCAAAATCAGTCATAGTGATAATCTCTGATGTTCTGCCAACATACATCTGTTAAAAACTACAATTATTCCAGCTTTTCGAGCTAATTCTTCTGATTCAAAATCATGAATTCCTTCTTGAAGCCAAATTACTTTGGGTTTTTTTTCAATACAATCATGAATAATTGATGAAATTTGTTCAGAAGGTCGAAATACATCAATAACATCAACATCCTCATCAATTTCAGATATTGAATCATAGCAAGTCACATCTAGAATTTTCTCAGCAGTAGGATTAACAGGAGTGACATCATATCCATTATCAATCAAGTATTTGGGAACATAATGTGCTGCTTTTGATGAATGTTTAGACATTCCAATTACAGCAATTTTTTTCAATGACAAAATATTAAGAATTTGTTCATCAGAATGAGGATCACTATCCATAATTAGTTTAGAAAAATGTAGCATATAATTTTTGAACAGAGTATGTTTGTTCAACAAATACAAATACAATTAAATTTAAAAAATAATGAATAAAATGACAAAATCAATATTAGTCACAGGCGCAACAGGATTCATCGGTTCAAGATTAGTTGAGGAGTTAATCAATAAAGGATACAATGTAACAAGTTTAATTCGTAAAGGAAAAAAAGGAAATCCAAAATCAAAAATCATTTACGGAGATTTAACAGATGAAAAAATAAATTTTAATGATAATCAATTTGATTGTGTTTTTCATCTTGCTTCCCATACACCTTTAGAAAAAAATAAGAAAGTTTTACAAAAAGTAAATTTAGAAGGAACAAAAAAATTATTTAACGAAATAAAAACAATAACAAAAGCAATCATCTATATTTCAGGATTAGGAGTATATGGAGAAACGGGAGAAACAATTGTAAATGAAAATCAAAGATATAACCCCAATACAGATTTTGTGAAAATCAGATTAGATGCAGAAAAATTTCTAAAAGAGAACACATCTAAAAATAAAATAGATTTTGCAGTGGTTCATTTTGGGGACGTATACGGGCCAGATGGATGGTTTTATGAAATGCTAATCAAAAGATTGAAAAAAAACACATTCAGGATGCCAAAAGGAGGAGAATACTACAAAGGATTTGTGCATGTAGATGATGCAGTAGGTAGCATGATTGCAATATTAGAAAACAAAAGGTTTGGAGAATCATTTATTGTGGCAGATGCAAACCCAGTGACTTTCAAAGAATTTACAAACTTTACAGCAGATCAAATAAATGCAAAGCATCCAGGAAATGTTCCAATGTTTTTAGCTAAAGCAATACTAGGAGGGGATTTGATTAAATTACTAACAACATCAATGAAAGTATCAAATAAAAAAATCTCAGAGATATATGAATTCAAATATTCAAATTATAAAGAAGGAGTAAAGCAAATTATTTCAAAATTAAATGAAAATAATAGAATATAATGTAAATCACAGAGTATTTTAATTATAAAAAATCAGAGACATTATGGAGAAAGAACCAAAAGACGTAATTGTATTAGGTTCAATTCGTCGAGGGAAGAAAAAATTTTCAAATATTCAAAATGAAATAAAGATCACAGCAGAAGAGCTAAATTCAATTTTAGAAGATCTTGAGAATAAAGGATACCTCAGAGTAGAAGAGAGAAAAGGATGGTTTGGAAAGAAAATTGAATTAAAAATTACAGAGAAGGGTTCAAATGAATTAGACAAAAAAATCATAGAGATTCAATCCAAATGGAAAGAAATGCAATCAATTTACGAAACAGGAGACAAACAAAAACTTCAGCAAAAAATGGAAGAAAATAAATCAATTCTTCCAACCATGATGTTTTTTGGCATAATGGATATGATGATGTTTTCAATGATGTTTAGTATGATGGGAATTGGGATGTCAGATTATATTTCACAAGAAAACATGGCAGATGCAGGTATGGATGATAATAGTATGGATGATGCAGGTATGGATGACGGCGGATTTGATTTTGATATTGGATTCTAGAGCTCATTTAATACTGGAATCAAAAATAACAAGTAAATGATCTACAATTCATTTGAAGATACAGGATTACTCAAAGTTTTAAAATTTTTAAAAATTCACAATACAGAATACCTTTCAGGACAAGACCTCAGTGATGTTTTAAGAATAAGCAGAGTTGCAGTTTGGAAACAAATCAAAAAAATTCAAGCATTAGGGTACACAGTAGAATCAAAACAAAAAGAAGGTTACAAACTTACAAAAAATTCAGATCTCCTATTGCCATGGGAAATTGTTTCGGGATTAGAAACCAAAGTACTAGGTCAACAAGCATATTACTTTGATTCAGTAGATTCAACTCAAAGTCAAGCCATGAAAATGGTGAGTGAATCAAAGAAAGAAGGAACTATAATCATTGCAGAAAAACAAACGGGTGGAAGAGGAAGATCAGGAAGAAAATGGGTCTCGCCAAAAGGGGGCATTTGGTTTTCAATAATTTTACATCCAAAATTTGATATCTCAAACACAACTCTATTTCCCATTGCTTCATCATTAGCATTATCAATTGCAATTCAAAAAACTTGTAAAATTTCAACAGAACTAAAATGGCCAAATGATCTAACAATTAAAGGAAAAAAGATTGCAGGCATGTTAATTGATGCATCATTGGAATCAAATAAAATAGAAAATTTAGTTTTAGGTGTTGGGATAAATTTTAACGTGAATGTAAAAGAAATTGAAAAAGAATTAAAAAAAACACCAAACTTTTACGGAGTATCAAGTCTAAATGATCAAAAAAATAAAACAAGTCAAATAGAATTAATTCAATCATTTCTATTAGAATTAGAAAAAGTGTATGAAGAATTAAACAGAAATCAAATTAAAAAAACAATTGAGGAATGGACAAAAAGATCATCAACAATTGGGAAACAAGTAGAAATGAATACAATGAATGGAAAAATAAGCGGTAAAGCAATCAAGATAGATGAAGACGGAGGATTAATCATCAAAGACAAAGAAAAAACAAATAAAATTTTTGCAGGAGATATAGTTCATTTATAAAAATAAATTATTTTTTAGGTTTAGGTTTAGGTTTAGGTTTAGGTTTAGGTTTAGGTTTAGGTTTAGGTTTAGGTTTAGGTTTAGGTTTAGGTTTAGGTTTAGGTTTAGATTCAATTAAAGAAGATTGTTCATGTAGAATTTCTTTCAATTGAGCCTGAATTTCAAAAACAGATGATAAAAGAACCCCCATAGATTTAGAATATTGTTCATAAATAGAAATCAAATTAGTTTTCTTTTGATCAGATTTAATCAAATATTCATTTAAACGGATTAAATTAGAATTTTCAATAAGTTCAGGAATCCTAACAGTAGGATCACCTAAATCATCTAATTCAGATTGTAATTGTTGAATTTCTTTTTGTAGATCATAAATATTTGTAGAAATTTTAATTTCAGTCAACATAAAAAGACGATATGTTGAATGAATTAAAGATTATCATTTAGAATTAAAATAAAATATAGAAAAAAACATCTAGGAAGGGCAAAGTATAGAAACAAAACAAAATTAGATAAAACAAGGATGAATCAGATAAGGCTCACATTAATTATTACGTCAATAATCATATTTTCGATACAAATTGGAACACAAGAAACGTTTGGTGAAACTCAAAGAGAAGTAAACGTGCTACTTAATCAAGCAAGTGAGCATTTACTAAATGGAGAATACAAACAATCAATTACAATTTATGATCAAATTTTAGAAATTAATCCCAATGAGTCAACTGCATTAAACATGAAAGGAATTACATACAACAATATGGAAGATTATACAAAATCAGCAGAACAATTTTTTACAGCACTACAAGAAAATCCTGAGGACGTAGTAGCATTAACGGGTATGGGAATAGCATTAGGGAATTTAGGAGAATATAATGAATCAATTACATATCTAAACAAAGCACATATTGAAAATCCAGATAACAAAATTATAGAAAATTATAAAATCATTATAGAAAATACAATAAACAAATACCCATACACACCAACAGAAAAACCAATTAGTTACAAAAAACAGCATAATGGTGACATTCCTAATTGGGTAAAAGATACCACTAATTGGTGGTTAATGAAAAAAATTAATGAACAAGATTTTTTGAAAAGCATACAGTATATGATTGAGAAAGATATTATCAGAATACCACTAATTGAAGAATTAGAAAATAAAAAAAATATCTCAGAAATTAGAAGTAATTTGAATATGTGGAGTCAAAATGAATCATCAGATCAAGAATTTTTTAAAAATACCCAATGGTTAGTTGATAATAAATTCATAGAAATTAAAAAAACTCAAGAGGATATTGAACATGAAGAATATTTATTTAAAAAATACCTCAAAGATATTTTAAGGAATATTGATAAAGAAAAAAGGTACATAGAATTTTCAAATCCAAGTCAAGACGTAATTAAAAAATTTCTAAGAGATTATGAAAAATGGAATTTTGAGCAATATGTCCAAATGTCATCAACTAATTTCCCAGATCCAACATATGAAATTATTGATGAAGTGTACATTATCAAATACAAAGTATACATTAATCAACAGCCAATAGGACTTCCATTAGATCATGTCAGTACACTAAAGAATACATTTGAATTTTGGGAAGCACAAGAATTGAAAACAAATAATCAAAAAGCAAAAATGAAATTTGAAATAACAAAATCAAAAGTAGATGCAAATGTATGGGTAACATGGGTAGTTAGAGATATTGGAGAAGGAGTATTAGGACATGCACACTTAGGAAAAGGCGTAGTAGAAGTAACGTTGGGGGATTACAGATGTGACGGTAGTTTTCAATTGTATAATATTGAAAGTGTTAAAACAATTATGACACACGAATTAGGACATTCAATTGGATTACCACATACAAACAATAAAGAAAACATCATGTATCCATCATTCAGTCCATCTTATGCATATTGTATGCTAAGCTAAAACTTAGTACAAGAAGTTAGTATATAAAATTAAAATCATTCAAACCATCATACAATTAACCTTAAGAAAGTGTGTAAAATTATTAAAAACATTAATCTAAAAAACCAAGTAATCATGCTTAAAAATTCATTAGTAATAGGTCCCAAATGTCCATCTTGCGGAAATAAAAAAATTGTTACTGACCAAAATACAGGAGAATTGTTTTGTGGAAAATGTGGAATAGTAATTACAGATAAAATTGTAGATGCAAGTGCAGAATGGAGATCTTTTTCAAATGAAGGAGGTACAGACCCAACCAGGACAGGGGCACCAACATCATTAACAATGCATGACAGAGGACTATCGACCATCATAGGTACAGTCAACAAAGATGCATCTGGAAAACCATTGTCAACTTCTATGAAAAGTACTATCGAACGTCTTAGAACTTGGGACAGTAGAAGTCAAACAAACTCATCAGCAGATAGAAATCTCAGACAAGCATTAAATGAAATGAATAAATTAAAAGACAAACTTTCACTTTCAGATACAGTAATTCAAAAATCAGCTTACATCTATAGAAAAGCATTAGAAAAAAAATTAGTTAGAGGACGGTCAATTCAAGGATTAGTGGCAGCATGTCTATATGCAGCATGTAGAAATACAGAAACGCCTAGAACCCTTCAAGATATTTCAAATGGAATGAATGTTAGGAAAAAAGACATTGCAAGATGCTACAGATTAATTTTCAGAGAATTGGAATTAAAAATGCCAGTAGTTGATCCAATAAAAGGAGTATCCAGAATTGCCAGTATTGCAGAATTAGGTGAAAAAACAAAACGAAAAGCCATTGAAATTCTAAATCAAGCAAAAGATTCAGGATTAGTGGCAGGAAAAGACCCTATGGGGATTGCAGCAGCATCACTGTATTTAGCATGCATAAGTACAGGAGAAATTAAATCTCAAAAAGAAATATCGTTAGCATCAGGAATTACAGAAGTAACAATAAGAAATAGATGTGCAGGTTTAAGAAAAATGCTCAAAAATTAGCTAGTTTAAAAACATCATTTCAAAGATTGTTCATACTCTATTTTATCCCACGGAAAAATAACATAAGAGTCATCAAGTGTTTGTTTACCATAAATTAATTGATCAGGGTACTTCATTCCACGTCTAGCAAATAAAGTGGCAAAAATAAATTTTGATGGGTCATCAACACGTAACAATACATCATCAAAACTTCTTCCAGTATCAAAAATATCATCCACAAATAAAGAATCAGAAGATACAGTGGTTTGATCAACATATATTTTTTTAATATCAAGAATATCTGCCAGTAATCGAGATGGAATCAATCCACCTCTACTCAATGTAGTAATACTAGAAAAAGATCTAGGTAATTTCAAAATTTGATTTGAAAGAGATAAAATTAAATTTTCAATATTACTCCAACTGACATTTTCTGTTGTATTCATATTAATAATTAAAATTAAGAAGGAATTAAATTATTAGAATCAAAATGTTTTGATTGGATTTTTTTTAATAGGTTCAATAATATTTAGAATTTTAAATGGAATATCACCAAAATTTTTATCTTTTTCACGAGACACTAACAAAACATCATCATTACTTAATGGGAAGCTCATTACAAGCACTTTATCCCGATAAGAGAGTGAAAAATGAACTATACCAAACTCAGTATCAAACTCATGTCTCATTCGAACACGTAATGCAAGTTCCATGAACATCATTTCATCTTGTTTTTTTGCTTCAAGTGAAAGTAAACCATCTTTCATACCACCTGCAGCCAAATGTCCACGAGCATTGATGAATCTA
>Ga0209252_1001576_pt1 | contig 14738 bp, 12 predicted proteins | sample SaaInlV_135m_DNA_3_FD_184673 | JGI IMG/M metagenome (GOLD analysis project Ga0209252, IMG submission 184673) | Marine microbial communities from expanding oxygen minimum zones in the Saanich Inlet - Saanich Inlet SI074_LV_100m_DNA (SPAdes) (version 2) | ecosystem: Environmental > Aquatic >... | reverse complement strand
AGAATGGAACGGGCTATAAATGGTCATTCCATCTAAAAGTACTTTGTTCTGAACAGGAGAACCTCCTCTTATATATAATTGACCACCTTGGTCTCCGGTAAAAATTACTCCAGGAATAATTTGCATGTACTGAGCTAAATCAGCTTCTCCACCAATAGTGGGAACTAAATTTAGATCTTCATTTGTAATTTTTATGGATGCTGCTTTTACATCTGTTTTCATTTCTTGTCTTTCAGCAGAAATTTCAACTTCACCTATATTTACTGTAGAACTTTCTAATTCAAATTTTAATGTTAGAATCTGTCCTTTATTTAAAGAGATATCTTGTGTAAGTTTTTTATATCCTATAAAAGTTACTACAATCTTGTGTTTCCCTACAGGTATTTTTGAAAGTGTATACATTCCGTTCAAATCTGTTTGAGAACCTTGACTTGTTCCATCAATAGTTACATTACAAAACATGATTGCCTCTCCTGTATTTTTATCGGAAACGAATCCTCTGATAGTTCCTGTCTGCGCTAAAGAGGAAACTATAAAAAACAAAAAGGAGATTAAAAGAAAATATTTTTTCATAAAAATAAATTTTCGCAAATATAAGTAAGTTAGTTTGTATCAAATAGAATTAATCTAATATCTTAAAAGTTAGTTCTTTCAGGAGTTCCTTGTCAGCAGTAGAAGTATTGTTTACTCCTTTGCTTTTCAAATCATATTCTTTTAGATATGTAAATATTTTAAATAACTTTTTCATTGGGTAGTTTCTGGATGCTGTTTGAAATTGAGAAATGAAATATGGATTTATACCAAGCGCAGAAGCTGCGTTTTTGGAGCTTTTGTCTTTTAAGTTTTGGTAAATCATTACTTTTTGAAAAAAAGTAAAAAGAGAAGATAGGGTAAGTACAAAAGGATGGTTTTTCGGATTTTCTGAGAAATATTTTATTATCTGATTTGATTTTAATACATCTTTAATTCCAAGTGCGTTTTGAAGTTCAAAAACATTAAAGTCTTTACTGATTCCGATATTATCTTCAATTATTTTTGGAGTAATTTGCTCTCCTTTCTTTAAGTGGAGTACTAATTTACTTAGTTCATTGTTTATTTTTGACAAATCGTTTCCAAGGTACTGAGTTAAAATATTTGCAGATTTATCATCAATTGAAAAGCCTTGTTCTTTCAACTCAGATTTAATCCAAGATGGAATTTGATTTTCATAAAGTTTTTTACTCTCAAAAAGGATACATTTTTTGGATAAATTTTTCCCAAAGGATTTTCGTTTGTCAATTTTCTTGTATTTGTAGCAAATAACCAGAATTGTTGAAGGTAGAGGATTGTCTAAGTAAATTTCTAAATCTTCAATTTTTTTAATATCCTGTGCTTCCTTTATAATAACTACTCTGTAAGTTGAACCAAAAGGAAATTGTTTTGCTTCGGAAATCACTGTTGCAACATCACTATCTTTTCCGTATAAAGTTATTTGATTAAATTCTTTTTCTTCTTCAGATAAAACATTTTTCGAGATATAATCAGATATTTTGTCAGTATAATAACTTTCTTCCCCCATTAAAAAATATACAGGTTGATAAACTTTATTGTTTATTTGTTGTATGATGTCCTGATATTTCATTTAATTTGAATTGTGAAAAAATTACCAATTTTAAATCTGCCAATTTACAAACTCAAAATGAAAATTGTAAATGAAACAACACAAATATTTGATGAGGTAAGAAAAAGATATTTAAAACTAACTCCAGAAGAATGGGTTCGGCAAAACTTTATCCAATATTTGAATCAAGAAAAAAAATATCCTTTGGGATTAATGGGAGTGGAGAAGATGGTTAAATATAATAATTTAAAGACTAGAGCTGACATTGTGTTGTATAATACAGATGGAGAGGCTAATATTATTGTAGAGTGCAAGTCTCCAGATGTACACATTACACAAGATACTTTTTATCAGATTGCGAAATATAATTCAAAATTAAAAGTAAAATACCTTGTAGTGACAAACGGAATGAAACATTATTGTTGTAAAATGGATTATGAAAATAATAATATTGAATTTCTAGAAGAAATACCTAATTTTTAGATCCTTTCTTTCCTAAGTATATAAAAATAACACCTAGTAAGGTGATAAGAGAAGTCAAAGCAAAAGTAGTCCACCAAAAATTTGGTCCTCTAAAGTTAAAGAGCCAAGTAATAAACAAACCAAAAATCACTAGAATAATTCCTCCATATAATTCTTTTTTCCAAACTAAATAATTAAGTCCAAAAAGTAATAACCAAGGTAATGCATTAGGTGAATTCTTTACAATTCCCATAAATTCTCCTCCATAACCTTCAGATCCAGATAGTAATGCAAAAACAAATACAATAGTTGTAATTAATAATAAAAGTATTTGAGATATTTTTCTAATCACTTTCAATTAAGCGTTTTGCTCTCTTATTAAGTTAAGTGCTGATCCTGCTTTAAACCAATCAATTTGTGCTTTATTATAAGTATGATTTAGCATAACTATGTTAGTAGATTGGTCAGCATGCACAACTTCTAATGTTAATTTCCTTCCTTCTGAGAAATCAGATAAATCAGTAAAATTGAAAGTATCATCTTCTTTTATTAAATCATAATCAGATTCGTTTACAAAAGTAAGTCCTAACATACCTTGTTTTTTAAGGTTTGTCTCGTGAATTCGAGCAAATGATTTTACAATAACTGCCATTACACCAAGGTGTCTTGGTTCCATAGCAGCATGTTCTCTAGAAGACCCTTCTCCATAGTTGTGATCACCCACGACAATAGAGGTGATTCCAGCAGCTTTATATTGTCTGGCAATATTCGGTACTTCATCAGTTGTTCCGTCAATCTGGCTTACTACAGAATTCGTTTGTCCACCAAAAGCATTTACCGCTCCAATTAAGCAATTATTAGAAATGTTATCTAAATGTCCTCTGTATCTTAACCATGGTCCTGCCATAGATATATGATCAGTTGTACATTTCCCTTTTGCTTTTATTAGCAGTTTTGCTCCTGTAATGTTTTCTCCATCCCAAGGATTGAAAGGAGTTAGTAATTGTAATCTGTTTGAATCAGGACTTACAACTACTTCAATGTTATTCCCATTTTCAGAAGGTTTCTGATATCCGTTATCTTCTACTGCAAATCCTTGAGATGGTAATTCCATTCCAAAAGGTTCTGATAGTTTTACCTGTTCACCATTTTCGTTTGAAAGTGTATCAGTAATTGGGTTAAAATCCAATCTTCCAGAGATTGCAATTGCAGCAACCATTTCTGGAGAACCAACAAAGGCATGTGTATTTGGGTTGCCATCAGCACGCTTAGCGAAATTTCTATTAAAGGAATGAACAATTGTGTTTTTCTCTTGTTTATTTGCCCCTTCTCTGTCCCATTGTCCAATACAAGGTCCGCAAGCGTTAGTAAATATTTTAGTGGATTCAAATTTTATAAAGGAATCCATTAATCCATCTCTTTCAGCAGTATATCTTACTTGCTCCGAACCAGGGTTTATCCCTAAGGTTGCTTTTGGTTTAAGTCCTTTACTTACTGCGTCTTCTACAATAGAAGCTGCTCTAGTTAAATCTTCATAAGAAGAGTTGGTACAAGAACCAATTAATGCCCATTCTACATCTAAAGGCCAATCGTTCTTTACTGCTTTTTCTTTCATTTCAGAAACTGGAGTTGCTAGGTCTGGAGTAAATGGTCCGTTTAAATGCGGAGTCAAATCAGATAAGTAAATTTCAATTACTTCATCAAAATATTTTTCAGGATTCTCGTAAACTTCCGCATCTCCCGTTAAGTGTTCTTTAATCTCATTTGCAGCATCTGCTACATCATTTCTGTCAGTAGCTCTTAAATATCTTTCGATACTTTCATCATATCCAAATGTGGAAGTGGTCGCACCTATTTCAGCTCCCATATTACAAATAGTTCCTTTTCCTGTTGCTGAAAGTGATTTAGCCCCCTCTCCAAAATATTCTACAATAGCTCCAGTTCCTCCTTTTACGGTAAGTATTCCTGCAACTTTTAATATTACATCTTTAGCTGATGCCCAACCGCTTAATTTTCCAGTGAGTTTAATTCCAATTAATTTCGGAAATTTTAGTTCCCAAGGCATTCCTGCCATTACATCTACTGCATCTGCACCACCAACACCAATAGCTACCATTCCTAATCCTCCGGCATTTACTGTGTGTGAGTCTGTTCCAATCATCATTCCTCCAGGAAAAGCGTAATTTTCCAATACTACTTGGTGGATAATTCCTGCTCCTGGTTTCCAAAATCCAATTCCATATTTATTACATACCGAACTTAAAAAATTAAATACTTCATTGTTTGTATTTAAACTTTCCTGTAAGTCCTTGTCTGCTCCTAATTTTGCTAGAATTAAATGATCGGCATGTGCAGTAGAAGGTACCGCTACTTTATCTTTTCCTGCTTGCATAAATTGTAATAAAGCCATTTGTGCAGTTGCATCTTGCATAGCTACTCTGTCTGGTGCAAAATCAACATAATCTTTTCCTCTTGTAAATGTTTGTTCTGCATTTCCGTTCCAAAGATGAGTGTATAAAATTTTCTCTGCTAAAGTAAGTGGTTTTCCGGTTACTTTTCTTGCAGCTTCAACTGCTGTAGGGTATTTTTTGTACACCTCTTTAATCATGTTAATGTCAAATGCCATATAAATATTTTACGGTGCAAACTTAACAAAAAATAGATAAAATTAATCAATAAAAAAGCCCGAAAAAATCGGGCTTTTGGAAGTATTTTCGTTATTAATTACTCTGCAATAACTTCAAATGGAACAGTAACAGTAATAGTTCTGTGTATTCTGATAGTTGCTTCATATTTACCTAATTCTTTAGCATTTGGGATATTTACAAAGTTTTTATCAATATCTAAACCATCTAAGGCTAACATAAATTGAGATAAAGTAACTTTACCAAACAATTTAATTCCTTCTGCAATTTTAGCTTTAATCTTAATGTCCATCTCTTTTAAAGTTTCTGCAGTCGCGTTAGCGGTTTCAATAACTTTCTCTTCTTTTGTTGCTTGTTGTCTTAGTTTTTCTTCTAAAACTTTTACAGATGAAGAAGTTGCTAAAATAGCTTTTCCTTGAGGAATTAAAAAATTTCTACCATAACCATTTTTTACAGTTACAATTTCATCCTTAAAACCTACTTTTTCAATATTTTCTAATAATATAATATTCATTTTTATAGTATTTAAGGGTTATTATTTTAGGTTATCGCCAACATATGGTAACAAAGCTAATTGTCTACATCTTTTTACTGCAGTAGCTAATCTTCTTTGGTACTTTAGTGAAGTTCCAGTTATTCTTCTTGGTAGTATTTTACCTTGATCATTCAAGAATCTCATTAAAAATTCTGGGTCTTTATAATCAATATACTTAATCCCCATCTTTTTGAAACGACAGTATTTGTCTTTTCTTCTTTTATCGATATCTACAGGAGACAGATATCTGATTTCTGTTTTATTTCTTGCCATTATTCTGTAGGTTTTTTAGTTTCACTTAGTCTATTTTTTCTCCTAACAGCATATTCAGCAGCGAATTTATCTAATCTTACTGTTAACCATCTTAATACCGTTTCATCTCTTTTGAACTCTACATCCATCTTTGGTAAAATAGCTCCGTTAGCTTTGTATTCCATCAGGTAATAAAAACCAGATTTCTTTTTTTGTATGGTGTACTTAAGTTTTTTAAGTCCCCAATTTTCCTCTGACACTATCTCTGCTTTATTGTCTTTTAAGTAAGAGATGTATCCTTTTACTGTTTCCTTTACCTGATCTTCAGATAAAACGGGAGTCATAATGAAAACAGTTTCGTAATGATTCATGTTCTTTTCATTTAATTAATATTCATTTTAAAAAGGTTCGCAAATGTAGTAATTCTTATTAAATTATAAGTTTCTAACAGAAAATTATTTTTTCCGTAAAAAGAAGCTGTTTTATCATCATAAATATTAGATTTGTAATCTGTAAAAATTTATCAGAATTAATGAGTGATTTTATAGTTTCTGCTAGGAAGTATCGACCAACTACATTTGCAGATGTAGTAGGGCAGTCTGCTATAACAAATACTTTATTAAAATCAATAAAAGATAATCATTTAGCACACTCTTTTTTGTTTTGTGGTCCAAGAGGAGTAGGGAAAACAACTTGTGCACGGATTTTAGCAAAAACAATTAATTGTGAAAAGATTTCGGAAAATATTACCGCTTGTGATTCTTGTGAATCTTGCAAATCTTTTAATGAACATCATTCATTTAACATTCATGAGTTAGATGCGGCATCCAATAATTCTGTTGATGATATCAGAATTTTAGTTGATCAGGTTAGATTTGCTCCTCAGGTTGGAGAGTTTAGTATTTATATTATTGATGAGGTTCATATGTTGTCTTCCTCTGCGTTTAATGCGTTTTTGAAAACTTTGGAAGAACCACCAAAACATGCCATATTTATTTTAGCTACTACGGAAAAACATAAAATTATTCCAACCATCTTATCTAGATGTCAGATTTTTGATTTCAAAAGTATATCTATAAATGATATTGTTTCTCATTTAGAGTATGTTGCAAAATCTGAAGAAATTTCTACAGAAAAAGACGCTCTTCATATTATTGCTCAAAAATCTGGAGGATCTCTAAGAGATTCTCTTTCGATATTTGATAGATTGGTTGACCCTTCTGATTTGACTTTAACTTATAAAAGTGTAATTGAAAATCTTAATATCTTAGATCATGATTATTATTTGAAAATTACTAGTCAGATTTTAGATAATGATGTAAGTTCAGTAATGCTTACTATCAATGAAATTTTATCAAACGGTTTTGATGCTCATCAGTTTATTATGGGATTATCTTCTCATTTTAGAGATTTGTTAGTTTCTAAAGATTCTAATACAATTATTTTACTAGATAAAGGAAAGGAGTTGCAAAATAAATATCTTGCTCAATCTGAGCAATGTAATTTAAGTTTTCTGATAAAATCGCTCCGAATTTGTAATAAATGTGATATAGAATATAGAGCAAGTAAAAATCAAAGATTGCTTGTAGAGTTATCGTTGTTGAAAATGGCAACTCTTGGTCAGTTTGTTGTTGAAAAAAAAAACAATAATCAACAAATAATAGATTCCTCTAAAAAAGAGAATCCCGCTAATATTCAGAAATTAGAAATAGAAGAGAAATCTAAGGTAAACATTTTAACAAAAGAAGATTCTGAAGAAACAAATTCTCCTGTTAATGAAGAAAAGATAGAAGAAAATATAAAGCCATCTGAAAAAAAAGACAAGAAAATTAGAAGTAGGTTTTCTCTTTCGGATATTTTAGATGGAGAACAAAAGAAAGAAAATAAGGATGCAAAGACTATAAAAAAATCTGAAGAATTTTCAGAAGAAAAAATGATTGAAATATGGAAGGGTTTTTCTGAAAAAGTAAAAGAAGAAGGTAAAACAAATTTATATATTACATTAACTTCAGTTTTACCTACTTTGTCTGAAACCACTATACATCTAAAAATATCTAACGATACACAACAAAAGATATTAGATGAAAACAAAATAGAGTTGTTAAATTATTTAAGAACTAATTTGCAAAACGATTTTATTAAGGTGAAAACTGAAATGTCTGAACAAATAAAAAGTGATATACCATATACACCAAAAGATAAATTCAATAAGATGGTAGAAGAAAACCCATCACTAAAAATATTACAACAGAAATTAGGACTTGACCCAGAGTATTAATCAAATAAATGAATTATGAAAAAAATTATAACATTAATTATTTCCTTAACATTGACAATCGGAGCTTTCTCTCAAGGATGCGCAGTAATAGCTTTAGGATATTTAGCAATAAATTTAAACAACACAGAAAACATGAAAATTGAAAATAACTATGAATATGTAGATAATGACCCTTTAAATGCTAGAGTTTATACTTTAGATAATGGACTAAAAGTATACCTAACTTCTTATGATGACGCTCCAAGAGTTCAAACAAACATTGCGGTAAGAGCGGGAAGTAAAAATGACCCAGAAAACGCTACAGGATTAGCCCATTATTTGGAACACATGCTTTTTAAAGGTACAGATGTTTATGGTTCTTTAGATTATGAAAAAGAAAAACCATTATTAGATAAAATTGAGAATTTATATGAGGAATATCGTTCTATAGAAATGACGGATACTATAAATAGAGAAAGAGTTTGGGCTCAAATTGATTCTATTTCTGGTGAAGCTGCAAAGTTTGCCATTGCAAATGAGTATGATAAGATGGTTACAGGGCTTGGTGCAAAAGGTACAAATGCATACACCTCTAATGAAAAGACAGTATATATTAATGATATACCTTCTAACCAAATTGAAAAATGGTTAAAGTTAGAAGCGGAACGTTTCAGATATCCTGTTTTCAGATTGTTTCATACAGAATTAGAAACAGTTTATGAAGAAAAAAATAGAGGATTAGATAATGATGGAAGAAAAATGTATGAAGCTTTGTTAGATGGACTGTTTCCAAATCATCAGTACGGACAGCAAACTACTATTGGTACAATTCCTCACCTTAAGAATCCTTCATTAACAGAGATTAGAAAGTATTTTAATAAATATTATGTGCCTAATAATATGGCTATTTGTTTGTCTGGAGATTTTGATTATGATGAGACAATCAGATTAATTGAAAAATATTGGGGTGAATTTGAGATTAAAGATCAACCAACATTTGAAGTGAGAAAAGAATCTCCAATAACAGAAGTTGTAGAAACAGAAGTTTGGGGACCGGAAGCAGAAAGATTATATATGGGATTTCGTTTTAATGGTGCAAACACTGAAAATTCTAGGATATTAACTATGACAGACATGGTATTGTCAAATTCTTCAGCTGGATTAATTGATTTGAATTTAAATCAATCTCAAGAATTAATTGGAGGTGGTTGTTTCCCAATGATTATGAAGGATTATTCCTTGCACGGATTCTATGGTAGTCCAAAACCAGGACAAACTTTAGAGGAGGTGAAAGATTTGTTGCTTTCGCAAATAGAAGAAGTTAAAAAAGGTAATTTCCCAGATTGGTTAGTTGGAGCTATTATTTCTGATCTTAAATTAAGTCAGATTAAGAAAATGGAATCTAATAGTGGAAGAGCAAATGAATTTGTTGATGCATTTATTTTAGATATTCCATGGAATGAACACCAAAATGAAATGGCAGAATTAGAAAAGATTACAAAACAAGATATTATTGATTTTGCAAACGAAAACTATTCAGATAATAATTATGTAATAGTATATAAAAGAACAGGGGAAGATACTTCTATTCCAAAAGTTGAAAAACCAATTATAACTCCTGTTAGTGTAAATAGAGAGGATCAATCAGATTTTTTAGTTTCTCTATCTGAAGAAAAAGTAAAAGATATTGAACCTGTTTTTCTTAATTTTGAAGAAGATATTCAAAAATCAATTGTAGGAGACCTTCCATTGTTATATAAAGAGAATACAGAGAATGAAAGGTTTAAGTTGAACTATATTGTTGATATGGGAACTAATCATGACAACAGATTAAGATTAGCAACAGATTACCTTAAGTTTTTAGGAACTGAGGAACTTTCTCCTGCGGAGGTTCAGCAAGAGTTTTATAAGTTAGGATGTGATTTGTCTGTAAGTTGTGGAGCGGATAAAACTCAAGTAACATTAAGTGGGTTGCAATCTAATTTTGAAGCTTCTCTGGTTTTGTTTGAGAATATTTTGGCAAATGCTATAGCAGATGAGGATGCTTTAGTTAATCTGAAGTTAGCTAAAACGAAAGAAAGAAATGATGCAAAACTAAACAAGCAAACAATTTTATGGTCTGCTATGATGAATTATGCAAAACATGGAGAGAATTCTGCTTTTAGAAATAAAATATCAGAGAAGGATTTAAACCAGGTAACATCATCTGACTTGTTAGAACTACTTAAAAATCTAACAACTTATAAACACAGAATTTTGTATTATGGACCAGAAAAAATAGATCTTATCGCTTCAAATTTACATACTCACCATACGAATAATACAGATTTGTTAGACATACCAGATGGATTAAAGTATGAAGAACTTCCGTTAGATAACCCAACCGTATTTGTTGTGGATTATGATATGCAACAAGCGGAAATATTGTTGTTAGCAAAAGGAGGGTTATTGAATATTTCAGATATTCCTAAAGTCTCATTTCATAACTCTTATTTTGGAGGAGGAATGAGTTCTATTGTTTTTCAGGATATGAGAGAGTCGAAAGCTTTAGCTTATTCTGTGTATAGTACATATTCTATTCCTAAAGAGCTAGGAAAATCACACTATTCATTCTCTTATGTGGGTACTCAATCTGACAAGTTAGAGGAAGCTTTATTCAGTATGACTGAATTATTAGAAAATATGCCACAAGCAGATGAGAATATGAACAACGCTAAAGAAAGTATAGAGCAAAGAATAAGAACAGAAAGATTGACAAGGTTTAAAGTTTTATCACAATATGAACAAGCTAAGAAGGTAGGGGTAGATTATGATATCAGAAAAGATCTTTATAATCAGGTACAATCTTTTAATATGAATACACTTATAGATTTTCATAATAACTATGTTGCTGGTAAAAACAGAGTTGTAATGATTTTGGGAGACAAAGAAAGATTAGATATGGAAGTATTAAAAGAATATGGTGAAATTAATTATTTGTCTTTAGATGACATTTTTGGATATTAATTTCTTAAAAGATAAAAGTAAATGAGTCATCAGAAATCAAAAATAATTTACACAAAAACAGATGAAGCTCCAATGTTGGCTACTCATTCATTATTGCCAATTATACGTGCTTTTACTTCAAAAGCTGGAATTGAGATAGAAACAAAGGATATTTCCTTGTCTGCTAGAGTATTATCAATATTTCCTGAATATCTGGAAGAAAATAAAAGAGTAAATGATGATCTTTCTGAACTTGGTGAATTAGTAAAAAGGACAGAGGCAAACATTATTAAGTTGCCAAATATTTCTGCTTCTGTGCCACAGCTTATTGCTACGATTGAGGAATTACAGAATAAAGGATTTGCAATTCCACCTTATCCTGATTCTCCTAAGATAGATGAAGAAAAGGAGGTACAATCTAAGTATAATAAAGTTAAAGGTTCTGCAGTGAATCCTGTCCTCCGTGAAGGAAATTCAGATAGGAGAGCTCCTAAAGTAGTAAAGAATTATGCAAAAATAAATCCTCATTCAATGGGGGATTGGAGTGCTAATTCCAGAACGCATGTCGCTACTATGGAAAGCGGTGATTTTTTTCATAATGAGAAGTCTGTTTGTATTGAGAAATATACAGATGTGAAAATTCAGTTGTTTGCTGCAGATGGAACAATAACAACTCTGAAAGAAAGTACTCCACTTTTAGATAAGGAAATAATTGATTCTAGTGTTATGAGTAAAACAGATCTTATTTCATTTTTACAAAGAGAAATGCAAGATGCGAAAAATCAAGGAATTCTTCTTTCTTTACATATGAAAGCTACTATGATGAAGGTTTCTGACCCGATTATTTTCGGACATGCAGTATCTGTGTTCTTTGCTGATTTAATAGAAAAACATCAATTGATACTTAATGATTTAGGAGTCGATTTTAGAAATGGTTTTGGTGATTTAGTAGATAAATTACAAAATCTACCATCTGAAAAAAGAGTAGAAATAGAGAGAGACATAAATGATACTTTCGAAAATAATGCAAACTTGGCAATGGTAGATTCTGATAAGGGAATTACTAATCTTCATGTTCCTTCTGATGTGATAATTGACGCATCTATGCCTGCTATGATCAGGACTTCTGGGAAAATGTGGAACAGAGATAATAAAACGGAAGATACGAAAGCAATTATTCCTGATAGTTCGTACGCATCTATTTATAGTGCTACTATTGATTTTTGTAAACAAAATGGAGCGTTTGATCCAACTAATATGGGAACTGTTCCAAATGTTGGACTGATGGCTCAGAAAGCAGAAGAATATGGATCTCATGATAAGACTTTTGAGATTCAAACTGCTGGTGTGGTAAGGGTTATGGATACTACAGGAGATATTCTTATTGAACATAATGTTGAAGAAGGAGATATTTGGAGAATGTGCCAAACAAAAGATGATCCAATTAAGAATTGGGTAAAATTGGCAGTTAATAGAGCAAAAGCAACAGATTGGCCAACTGTATTTTGGTTAGACGAAAACAGAGCTCATGATGCAGAAATCATAAATAAAGTAAATAGGTACTTACAAGATCATGATACGAGTGGTTTGAATATTAAAATCTTACCTCCTTATCAAGCGACTCTTTTTACTTTGGATAGAGTTAAAAAAGGAGAAAATACTATTTCGGTTACAGGAAATGTGCTTAGAGATTATCTCACAGATTTATTTCCGATTTTAGAACTAGGAACTTCAGCAAAAATGTTGTCGATTGTACCACTTATGAATGGTGGAGGTTTATTTGAAACAGGAGCCGGAGGATCAGCTCCAAAGCATGTGCAACAATTTACTTCTGAAGGACATTTAAGATGGGATTCATTAGGGGAATTTTTAGCTCTAAAAGAATCGTTAGAACATCTTTCTGAAGTTAACAATAATCAAAAAGCAAAAGTTTTAGCAATAACTTTAGAAAAAGCAACTGAAGTTTTGCTTATGAATGGGAAATCTCCACTTCGAAAAGTAGGACAGTTAGATAACAGAGGTTCTCATTTTTACTTAGCTATGTATTGGGCTAGAGAGTTGTCAAATCAGACTGAAGATAAGTCATTACAATCTATTTTTGAAAATGTATCAGATACAATGGAAACTCATGAAGAAAAAATTGTTGCAGAGATAAATGAGTCTCAAGGCAATAATGAAGATATAAACGGATATTATTTTCCTGATGAAGAGTTAGTTAATAATGTGATGAGACCAAGTGCAACACTAAATACTATTATAGATAATTTGCAGTATGATTCTTGATTGAATTTTAACTATCTGTTGGATTATGAAACTTCTCAATTAGATAGTTCTTAAGTTGTTTTTCAGATAAATCAATTTCTATATTTCCATCAGAAGTGGAGGATATTTTTCCGTTTTCCTCCGAAACAATAAGTGTTATTGCATCTGAATGTTCGCTCATACCAACAGCTGATCTGTGTCTCATTCCTAATTCTCCAGGGAAATCATCATCATTACTAACAGGTAATATGCATCTCGCTGCTACTATTCTATTGTTTCTTATTATTACAGCTCCATCATGCAGAGGAGAATTCTTATAAAAGATACTTTCTAAAAGAGGAAAAGTAATTTTTGAATCTATCTGCACGGCAGATTCTGTGATGTAATTTAGGTCATCAGTTAAAGTAAGTACAATAATAGCTCCAGTTTTGCTTTTCTGAAAAGAGGTGCATGCTTTTATAATAGCGTCAATATTAATATTTTTTTCATTTTTAGTATTAAATATTTTTAATAGTTTCTGATTTTTTATAATCTTTCCTTTTCCTATTTGGCTTAGGTATTTTCTAATCTCTTGTTGAAAAAGGATGACGATAACAATAAAAGTAATACTAATAAATCCTCCTAAAATTTGAGTAATATATCTCATTCTTAGTAGATCTACAATTTGGAAAGTAAAATAGATGGCAATTAGCCCAAAAAATATATTTATGCCAGGAGTTCCTTTCGCTAGTCTGTATAATCGGAAAAGTAAGTATCCTACCAAGGTAAGATCAATTAAATCCATGAAAGATATATCGTAACTTGCAATCGTAAAAATGGGTTCCCAGATAATGTCCATTAATTATTTGTTTTGTGCGAAATTAACAATTTTTATACACTCAACAGCTTCTTTTATTTCATGAACTCTTAAAATGTCAGTTCCTTTAGTAAGTGCTATAGTATTTATAACAGACGTTCCGTTAAGAGCCTGATTTGCATCAGTATCTAATAATTTGTAAATCATACTCTTTCTGCTAACTCCTACCAAAATAGGATATTCTAAACATTTAAATTTCTCCAAATTATTCAAAATTTCATAATTATTTTCTAGAGTTTTTCCAAATCCAAACCCCGGGTCAATTATCAAATTATTAATACCTAAGTCGTGAAGTGTTTCAATTTTTTGTTGAAAATAATTAATAATCTCTTCAACTACATTGTTATAAGTTGGATTTTCTTGCATATTTTTTGGAGTTCCAAGCATGTGCATAATAATGTAGGGAACCTTATATTTTGCAATAACAGAGAACATCTTATTGTCTAAATCTCCAGATGAAATATCATTGATAATATCTGCTCCATTGTTAATACTTTCTTCTGCAACATTAGCTCGGTATGTATCAACAGAAATGAGTACATTAGGAAAATGTTTTTTTATTTCTATTAGAGATGGAATGATTTTATTTAGTTCTTCATCTTCTGAAATTTCATCCGAACCTGGCCTAGATGATTGAGCTCCTATATCAATAATATTAGCTCCTTCATTGATCATCTTTTTGGTTTGGATTAATATTTTCTCAGTACTATTGTATTTTCCTCCGTCATAAAATGAGTTAGAAGTAAGGTTTAATATTCCCATTACTTTGCTTGTTGAAAAGTATAATTTATTCTGTTTTCTGTTCATTTTTATTACTTATAAAAAGATGTATATTTCGGCTTTATAATATAAATATATATATGGAAAAAACTATATTCGAATAC
>Ga0209252_1001575_pt1 | contig 14747 bp, 13 predicted proteins | sample SaaInlV_135m_DNA_3_FD_184673 | JGI IMG/M metagenome (GOLD analysis project Ga0209252, IMG submission 184673) | Marine microbial communities from expanding oxygen minimum zones in the Saanich Inlet - Saanich Inlet SI074_LV_100m_DNA (SPAdes) (version 2) | ecosystem: Environmental > Aquatic >... | reverse complement strand
TGTCTAACACGCAAGTTACTTGCTTATTATATGCTTCAATGTCCTCTATTATTGCGGTTGAAAAAAAGGAAATGGTTCCAGACCTTGTGAAATAAATATCCTTTGCGGTGAGATGTTGAAATAGGATTATGAATAGCAACCCTAAGCTAAATCTTCTGCGAGTAAAGACTAGAGAGTTGGTTAAAAGATTTGAGATTGAAACAACTTTCACTCGTCACACTCCATTTTTGAGAATGAATAAAGTGTATCTAGGTTAGCAACCGACAATTTTGGGCCACCTTGTGGCATTAATTCAGCGTCACCACTATTGCGATTTACTCTATCTAATATTTTTGATAAATTAGTTTTAACCAAAGAATAGGTGGAAATATCTAATCCAAACGCTGGTGTTGGGCCTGAATGGCATCCTGTACATTTTGATGAAAGTATGGTAGCCACATGGTCTGTGTAATACGCTTCCACAACTGTGCAATCCACAGTACTATCTTCAATTTCTGGCTCAATATTTTTCACACAAGCTGAAATTGGGATTAGGCATAATAATAATAGATTAAATACTTTTTTCAAATTTTTCTCTCTTCTTTAGGATGCAATTTATACCTTAGCATCCATTAAATTTAATGTATCATGATGACACGTAGAGAAATGAATTGGAAGATTGTTCGATCCATTATTCCCATTATCGCATTGGGGGCAATATATTACTATACCCAATCTATTAAAGTGAATTATGAAACCAAGGAACCCGTTTTAACGACTAATGCAAATGACTTAATTTGGCGATTTCAGATGGATGCTGCAAAAGAGCTATTGTTCCAAGTTGTACACGTAACCGGAACAATTACAGGGATGGATTCTCTCCTCGTCATTCTGAATCACAAATTAATCTGTGCGCCTGACGGTGATATGAAATTGAATCCAATCATTGGAGAAACCGTCACCTATAAAGGAAGATGTATTGGTTATGATGTGCTGTTAGATGAGGTTCGGATGGATCACGTTTATCAATTAAAATAAGAAGAATATCGGGAAGGGAAAAGTAACGCGGCAACATTACTTGTAGGAACTAACTCTAAAGAACCATCTTCCCTATCCAATTCTCTATTGGATGGAATAATTCTGAATTAGTTGTCAATTAAATCTTTATTTATAATGCATGAAAAAATTGAAAAGAATAAGGATCTGATTTAATGATAACATTATTAGTTTTTATTGGAATCCTAATTTCCTCTCCTATCTTCAATAATTCATGAATTTCCACAGGAAGTTTTATTTCAACATTTTTTGAGTTTGGTCCGTTATTTATCACAAGCAAAATCTTTTCATCAAAGTAGCATTTCAGTGTGGCAAGAATTGGGCCATCACTTAATAAAATTATTTGATCTCCCAATGCGAGACTGGAATTATTCTGCCGAAAACGATTCAATTTTGAATATGTTCTTTTTAATTCTTTTTCATTTCCGCTGAGATTAAATCGCATCATACGGCGATTCCCAGGGTCTCCTTCACCCATCATGGCAATCTCCTCGCCATAATAAATAATTGGAATCCCCGGCTGACTTATATTAAACGCATGGAAATTCGCCAATTTTGAATAGGTAGATTTGTGGAGAATTTCCCCCACAGGATTATCAAAGGATCGTGCAGTTCCATTATCACCAAAATTCATTTGTCCATCCGCATATCCTGCAAAACGGAATTGATCATGACTGCTGGTAATATTTCCCATCAAATGGATCGAACCAAAAGCGTTTCTATTTTCTTCTATAATTCGCCCTAAATCGGAAAAATTTGCTTCATCAGAACTAAATGGACCTCGCGCATTGAAATAAATACCGAAATTGAATTGAGCATCCAATTCTGCTGGATTCACGTAAGAACCAATTAAATCATCCGACCCAAACGTTTCTCCAATTTGATAAATAGATTTTTCTGGAAATTGGGATTTTGCCGTTTGGGTTAATTGTTGCCAAAAAGAATGTGGAACATGCTTTACCGCATCTTGGCGAAATCCATCCAAATCATATTCCTTCATCCACCACATTGCATCATCAACAACTTGATTTGAAGCTTCGGGAGCAGATGGGAAATCAAAAGACGGAATGAATTCATCAAACCATGTTGTAAGGCGTGTATCTCCATCCCATTGACGAATATTTATTCTACCATCGGGAAGTTTCACATTTCCGAACCATTCTCTATGTTCCATGAAATATGGATGGTTTTGATGAACGTGATTGGACACAAAATCTAATATAACTTTAGTTTCGGATTTATGAGATGTTTTAATTATAGTTTTAAACTCTTCGCGATTCCCAAACCTAGGCTCAATTTCTTTTGGCTCAATAGGCCAATAACCATGATAACCAGAAAAAGTACGATTGGGTAAAACCCATTCAACCCAACTGCTGTCCGGTTGTTTTTGGATAGGTGAAATCCATAAAGTGTTCACGCCTAAATCTTCAAAATATCCATCATCTAATTTCTGTTGAATACCCGAAAAATCACCGCCCATGAAATTCGCCAATTCAGGCAATTTTGGATCATAGATTGGTTTATTATTTGATGGATCTCCATCTAAAAACCGATCGACCAAAATATTATAAATAATTGAAAAATGCCAATCGTCAGACTCGGTAGATAGGGGTTTCCCATTTTTTATGATGGTCTGATTTTCTGGAATTAGACGTCCACTTATATCTATCCCAACTATTCTCAATAATCCTTTGTCCACGCCTGCAATGTTCACCTTTATTCCACCATTCGGTAATGGATCCACAATATCTGCGTGAAGTTTAGAATTATTTAATAATACAATCCATTCTTGTGGTATTGCACCATCTTTTGGTGGAACATAATCGAAAGTTAACCAATTCCCATTCTGAGAATTTTTTATCAATTGTCCTGATTTTGTTTGAGTTTGATGACTTAAATCCAGGATTGAATTCCATCCACCAATATTATTCGAGATAAAAACCGGATTGGATGGGTCAATTTCTTCAACTCCATCTACCACGAATTTATATTCGTGTTTTTTGGGCCCCATAAATATGGTTTGGGAGAATAAAGTTCCAACCTTTTCCAAAGGAAGTGCGGTTCGTGACCAATCATTAAATCCACCCATTACAACTACTTTTCCTGCAGATTCGGACGAAAACGAAAAAGTGTGTTTCACCATCCACTCGTATTTTATAATTACTTGTATGGGATGTCCATTGGCTAAAAGAAAAATCGTTTCAAATTCATGACTAACTAAAGATCCATCAATCTTTAAATCATTTCCAATTAATAATCTGTGCTTTGCTGGATTTTGAATTATGAGATCAACTTTTTCACCTCTAAAATAATTCTTAAGATGAAAAGTTTTAGTTTCCCCTAATTTCACTTTCAATACTGGGATTGGATAAAGTGGTCCCGAATCAGTGTGAAATCCACAAGAAATAAAGAATAAAAGACAAAGTGAGAGACTCTTTTTAACGCTAATCATAATCTGTAATTTAGTAACTCTGATCAGAGTTATTTAACAACAATCAATCAATTTAAATGAAAAATATATTCAAAATCTTATCCATTGTTCTCACACTCATTTTATTAAGTTCTTGTATGGAACCGGCTAAAAAACTAGGACTGACTTACGGTGCCTTTATCCGACAAAATGGGATTGAGTTTAGATTATATGCACCATCATCAGAAGATGTAAACCTTGTCATCTTTTCAAATGCTGAAGATGAATCTGGTAAGGAATTTCCTATGATAAAAAATGAAAATGGTGATTGGAGGCTATTTTTAGAAAATATCGGTGTTGGGACACTTTATGGTTACCGACTTACAGGTCCTTATAATGATGAAAATGTCATTATTGCCGATCCCTATTCTAAAGCTGCCGTTACACAAAACACTTGGCGACATGTTGCAAAATCGTTAGTTATTGATGATTCATATCAATGGCACGGCGATACTTGGAAAAATATTCATCCCAGAGATTTAGTGATCTATGAAGCTCATGTTAGAGATATGACTGTTCATCCATCTTCGGGCTCAAAGGAAAAAGGCAGTTATTTAGGCTTCATTGAAAATGACCAAAAAGGTGGAATCGCACATTTAAAATCAATGGGTGTGAATGCTGTCCAACTTCTTCCAATTTGGGAATTTTCTAATGTTGAAATCCCTTATTTAGAAAATGTGGATGGACTTTATAATAACTGGAATCCTTACGCACGCAATCACTGGGGATATATGCCAACATTTTATATGGCACCTGAAAGCTATTATGCAAGCGATCGCACGGATGAACCTAAGGCCTGGAATGGAAAAGATGGCCGTGCAGTAAGAGAGATGAAGGATATGGTTAAATCGCTGCACCGAGAAGGTATGGCTGTTATTTTAGATGTTGTTGTGAATCACATTTCTAATTATGATTGGCACCCTTTAAAATATATTGATAAAACAGTTTATTTTAAATTAGATGAAAATGAGATTTTTTTAAGTCAATGTTGTGGAAATCTGTTAGCAACCGATCATCAACCAGTTCGTGATTATGTTATAGAAAGCCTAAAATATTGGATGACTGATTATCACATTGATGGGTTTCGATTTGATCAAGCACACCTTCTTTCGCCGGAAATGGCAACTCTCATTAAAGACGAATTAACAAAAATAAATCCAAATGTAATAATTTATGGCGAAGCTTGGGACGAACGAGAAAAGGAATTTTCTAAATTAGGGTGGGGGTCCTTTAATGCCCGGTTCAGAGATTTATTACGGGGCGATCTCCACAATTATAATGATCAAGGATTTTTATTCGGGAATTTTCGGGATGGCGAATCAATTGAAGATTTGCAATCTATAATTATGGGCACCATCTCTGGAAAAAAAAGCGTATATCAATCGCCGGCTCATGCGGTCAATTTTCTGGAAGTTCATGACGATTTTTGTTTTAATGATTATTTGCGATTGTCTAGTGGAATAAATACGAAGGAAGATATAATTCAAGATCCTATGAAACATATCGAAATTTCTCCAAAATTATTAAAGATGAATAAATTGGGCGCATTGATTTTGCTGACAAGTCAAGGAATTCCAATCATTCACCAAGGCCAGGAGTGGGCTCATTCCCAAATCATTGCTGAAACAGATGCTAATGATCCGAATGTGGGAAAAATGGATCGAAATCCTTATAACAAGGATAATGAAACCAATTGGGTGAATTGGCTGGAAAAAGAACAGAATATCGATTTAACAAACTATTATTCCGGTCTAATCAAACTCCGTCGGTCCATCACCGAACTACGCCACGCAAATCCAAAAGATTTCAAATTCCAGGGATTATCCGAAATGGCTTTGGGGTATGTTATTCGAGATAGAATTGCAGTTTATATAAATGGTGAAAATTCAAATGCCATTGAAACAGAATTGCCTGAGGGGACATGGCGTGTGATTGCCGATGGCGAAAAAGTAAATATAAATGGCATTCGGGAAATCTCTGGATCAATCACCCTTCCTCCAACTTCAGGAATGGTATTACAAAGGGTGAATTAGCTCTACCGACCTTGACAAGGTAGAGTAATATTAAATCAAGATTTACTATATCCGTAAATCTCCTCGCCTCTTTCTCGTTGGCCCAGTTTTTTTCTTTTTTCAATTTCAGCGATTGAAAACTCACCTCGCGCGCGAATCTCTGAGCTAGAAAAAACTTTTTTCCATTCTTCCCGAATCACTTCCGGCCGGAAACCATCTAAAGCATTTCGTGCATGATGCGCCATGGCAGCCCGATCATCAGGATGTGTGTCCCAAAACCGTAACACCGCTTCTTTAAAATTTTTGATATCCTGATCAAAATCCTGATCCACATGATATTTAAAAACAGAATCCCAAACTGATTCACAAATTTCTTTTGGACCATCAATATCAAATATTACAGCAGTCTTTTTCATTGTTCTAAGATACAAATTGTTGCTTAAACAGGGCAAGTCTATTATGAGATTATGTAGTATATTGCGAATCAAATCAGTAAATCAAAAATGCGTTTATTAGATTATTTAAAGCAATTAAGAATTTTTCGTTCCATCATTTATGGAATCGTAGGTTTGTTTACCTATCCGGGGCTTACTTTGTTTAATCAATTGAAAATCGAAGGCACAGAGCACCTAGAAGGATTGCCCAAGCAGAATGTGCTTTTTGTGAGCAACCATCAAACTTATTTTGCAGACGTGATTACTTTTGTGCATATTTTTTGTGCTGTTAAATGGAGAAAGTTCAATCGTTTAGGCATCCCTTATTATTTGTTGAATCCATTTACCAATGTGTACTTTATCGCAGCAGATGAAACGATGAATGACAATTGGATTTCAAAATTATTTAAATTAAGCGGTGCGCTGACAGTCAAAAGAACTTGGAGAGCAGAGGGGAAGGATGTAGAAAGACAAAGAAATGTAGTAGATACGCAAAAAATAGACAAGGCTTTATCACATAGTTGGGTTATCACTTTTCCGCAAGGTACGACTAAACCTTTTGCACCAGGCAGAAAAGGAACTGCACATATCATTAAGAACAATCATCCAATTGTGATTCCGGTTGTGATCAATGGATTTTGGCGTGCGTTTACAAAAAAAGGACTAACCTATAAAAAAGTAGGTACCCAGCTTACCATAAGATTCAAAGCGCCTTTAGTCATTGACTACACAGCATCTGTAGAAGAAATTTTAGATCAAGTAATGGATGCTATTGAGCAAAGTAAAGCTTACATGCTTAAAGGAAAACACCATGTCATGAAAGTGACAGAACAATAATGAATGTTATAAATGACAATGGGTTCTGCATCATATTTATCATACCCAAAAGATTTATAATGACCCAATTCTGACCGGCTGATGAGTACCACCGTATCGGAATATTGAAAGGTAATTTCCTGCTCGTAAAAACTTTTTGTCGTATCACTTCCAAGATTGGTCAAATGTTCCAAGTGGTGTTAACATCAATGAGTTAGATGCAGGTGCTTACTTTAAACAGAGCAAAAAGATAACCTTGCTTAAATAGCAATATATCAAACGGGCAAATCTTTTCAAGAAAAATACTGAAGATTTATTAGACTCAGAACTCTATACTGTTGAAGTTGAATTTTCCGCGTATGTTGGCGATGCAGTTGGCTGGAAATTTAAAGCTAATCCTGATGAAGACTGGAATAATAGTGGTTGGGAAAATGGCAATGAACAAAAAAAAGTTCCACTTATTACTTCTATTTATCTAACTCTATTTTCTGTCCGTTTTGAAGTTTCTTCTCCCTCTTTTATTGCCAATACTCCCAAAGAAAGAAAGAGTGCTTTATACATCCATTCGTGAGCACTAATTATAGGGGCAATCCAATAATTTCCTGAAAATAATGTAAAGATAAAAATAGGATGTATAATAAATAAAAAGGCATTATAAAAAAAAACAAAACGGAAAGCCGATTTTTCTCTAAAACTAAATAAGATGAAACTTGCCAAACAAAAATAGCCATTGAAGGGTAAGTTAAAAAATAAGTTGATAAACCTGTTTGAATTAGATTCTATCCAATAATCATCCTGTTCGGAAAGAATAATAAAATCAGTATTTGTTGAAATAATTGATTGAAGATAAGGTACAGTTACTTCTTCCACGACTATGGATTGTATAGGTCTAATTAGAAAGAGATATAGGAGAATAAACCCTATAAATCTGAAGGCTAATTTTAACCAGAAACTATTAAGTCTTTTTGATCGCTTATTACGGTCCATAAATACCAAAATAATAATACTATTGGATAAAAGAAAACATACGAACTATAATCATGTGCAATATCCCAATATTGTGGAAGATTAGCATTAAAAACAGCAAAAAAGGCTATACGTAATACATTCGCAGAATAAAGGGAAAAAAGCCCTATCAATAAAAACACAATTCGTTTTTTCCATGGACCCGGGTAGGCAATAATAAATCCGCCATATAGTCCAAGGAGGTTTAAACCATTACATCCATTATTTATTTCCACCCCTTTTTCCCCGACACATGTAAGGATTCTGCCTGAAACCTCCACATCCCATCCTAGGAAGGATAATAATCCACCAGCAGCGCTAACTCCAGACAGGCTTAAGAAAGTATCTACTCGGCCATCTGGAAGTAATATTAGATCATAAAGAAATTGCCAGCCAGCGTAAACAATTGATGCTTTTATTAAAAATAATGTTAGAGGTGATATTGAATTATTTCTTTCGATTTTTCAATTTACTCCAAGCCATAGCACCACCAGCACCAATTAAGAGTCCAAGTCCGCCAATAGGTGCTTGGGAAGGGTCGCTTGGAAAATCAACACCTTGTGCTATGAGGGTATTTATGATTGAAAAGAGAGTAATCAGTAAAGTGTATAAATTTGTTTTCATGTCTCTCCCCCTATTTAATATATGTGACTTTCTGGGTAAAAGTCTGCTTAGCTGTGGTGAGTTTCATAAAGTAAACACCGGATGATAATCCCTGTGGCTCCCAGTTATAATGGTGATTCCCCGGCTTCATATGATCGTGCAACAATGTTTCCACCAGGGCTCCCTTAACATCATAGACATTTAATGCTACCGAACTTACATCAGGAATATCGAAGCTAATGGTAGCACTGGGATTAAAGGGGTTTGGATAAATAGGATGAAGGGCAAAGTCAGAAGGCAGAGTCGCATCATCATTCTGTCCCAATGCACCGTAGGTAACACTCAGAGTAAACCTGGGCTCACCCACAACCGGATACGTCCCTATGGGACCGTCATAATTAGCGCTGAAGCTCCCCTTTGGCTCTGTGGTGAAGACATATTCGCTTTCATAGTCCAAATAGGTCTCTGAGCCTGTTATATTATCTGTTAGTGTCATACTTATATGATCGGGGAGTTCTTCCAGATCCCAAGTCAGGGTCACTTCTTCCGCCACCGTAACATAGTTCGTTTCGTCAAGGCTAAGGCGCATCACGTCGAAAGGAATGGATAATGAACCTTCATAAACGTAGGGAAGGTTATGGATATCAAGGGCTATTTCTTCAGTGTAGGATAAACCAATAACACGGCTGCTGGCGGAAAAAGGAAGAAGTTTCTTCCCATCGGCATTATCCAGGCCTGCTTCACCAATGTTCATAAAAGACATGAAAGTCTGATCGGCATAATCGGCAGAAACCACACCAAACGACACACTGCCTGTACTGTCATTATCTAATGTTCTGTAAAAGGTCCCTGAAGAACTGGCTTTATCAGCGGTCTCAATGGTTACACTCCCTGTTCCACCGCTGGCTTCAACCCAAAAACCCTGGTAAGGTGCGATGAGTCCATTTGTAAGACTACCGGATGATCCATTCCAGCTTTTCCAACCTGATGTAGCATCATCCCAGACATTTACGGTGCCAGATAAACTTGTTTTAGTAACGTCATCCCAATCAATGGTTGTAGCAAAGGGATTACCGGCCAGGCCGTAGTCACCATCGGCAATACTGCCCAAAGATGCGCTGGAACTATTCTCAGTACCGCTGACGCTTAAACTCACAGGTAAATCTGCAGCCCCATCCCAATTGGTATCATCAAATACATAAACCAAAAATCCTGTTCCTGCAGTTTGACTTGCGCCACTACCGGAACCCGATATATCACTCAATGCTGTCCAGCTTTGACCGGAAACATTCAAGGTCCAAACATTAGCAGTGCCATCAGTTACATCGGCGCCTGTCATCCCTTGGGTCCATAACTCAGCCAATAAATCACTATAAATCTGGCCTGCAACCGGGCTGCTCATCATACGAAAACCGGAATTGCCGGAAATAATCACTGAATTAGCATCCTGAGCAGCATCAGGTGCTACTCCACTTGCAATATTATAGCCTAACCATTTTGAAAAAGTCTTATCACCTGCGCCATCAGAAATTGTATTCTCGGGCGCTGAAGACCAAGTCCACGAACCATCATTATTCTGTACAAATATAATAACATTAATCTGGGTTGGGCTCCCAATATCAGACCACTTAATACTTACCTCTAAAAAATCTGTTCCTAAACTTACACTTCCATTATAGGTCTGATCAGCTTGCCATCCTGAACTATATGTGCGAAGATTGTAATAATCGCTACCAGATTGTGTCTTATATGCAAATGCATAATTAGCAGTGAATGGTAGTGTATGATCACGGGCCCATGAAATACTTGAAGTGCTGCCCGTTCCACCTATTGGACTTGCATTTGGATCTGTATCAATATAAATAAACGCAACCTTATCATCATCATCAATAGAACTCCCACTAACAGCGAAATAAAGATAAGATTCATCCCAGGTCAAATAGTTTGTCCAACCAGATGTGGATGTAGAGAAATCTTCATCACTTTCCCAATCACCACTTGTTCCATCTATTGTAATGGTTGTATAGGATGTGGCTGATAAAATTGAAAAAATAAGCGTTGAAATAAAAACATTAATTCTCATGGCAGTTCCCTTTATGTAATAGTGTCTCACATTTGAGTTACGATTATCAAATTTAATGAATATTTTTATTTTTCAAAATAGATGTAACCTTTATTTATTTTAATAATAATATTTTTTGCTGACTAACCTTTTCATCCATTCGTGTTTGTACGAAATAAATCCCGCCACTCACATCTTGATATAATTTGTCCTTACCATTCCACTGAATCACATAAGTCCCCAGAAAAATTTTACCCCAATTTTTTGACCAAACCTCACGTCCTAAAATATCAAAAATTGAGACTGAAAGATTCGTTTCATTCGGGATATCCCATTTTAACATCACTTTATTATTAAAAGGATTAGGAAAAGCAGGGTGAATTTTAAACTCGGTTGGAATAGAATTTTCATCCACGGCTAATGGCACATCATCAATAGTGATGGTTATAGAAAGTGTATCATTCTCTCCCCACAATCCAGTTAGAACAAACGCTGATAATATGATCCATTTTTGAATCATAGAATTATCTACGGCTTAATTGTTGTGTATTTACCTGAGCAACTACTGTTCCACCCTGTCCATCACTTACAATGAATTTTACACCTGAATACGTCCCAGATTGTGTATAATTAGGCGTCCATGTAAATGTTGCAGATCCATCGGTATTATCTATAAATGTAGCACCAGTTGGTAAACTTTCCGAAGCCCAAGTTAGTCCATCTCCATCCACGTCCGTGGCTGTAATTCCGAATGTTAATTCGGTCCCTTCGGAACCAGTTTGATCTGAGAGTGTTGCTATTATAGGAGAATCGTTTACAGGAGTTACGGTTACACCCAATGTATCGGAATCTGTCCCACCATTCCCATCAGAAACGGTTACAATAAATGAAATTGCCGTGCTTGTATTATAATTTGTCGCACCAGTGAAGGTTAAAGTTGTTCCATTAATTGAACCGGACACAGTTTCCGAACTTCCACCTGTAATGGTATAGGTCAATGCATCACTATCAGCGTCCGTGGCAGATAATGTTAAGGTTGTTAAGATATCTTCTGTCATTGCTTGATCTGCAATACTGGCTAAAATTGGTACATTATTGCCGGTAACCGTCAGTGTACCGTTTACGAAATTGGTTCCATCCCAAAAACCGCCACCACTTGCAGAATATCCTCCATAAACATATGTGGTTCCCCCATCAATAGTGAATCGACTTGCATAATAATAGGTTCCCATTGAAGTCATACCCGTTCCGATATCTACAATATATTCATCGTTATTTCCATTGTCAGCATTATAGGCAGCTGTCGTCCACGTCCAGTCCGCTCCTGACGGATCTGAGTTAGTTGAAGATGTTCCTATCCAACCGGAAATTCCACTACCTTGGCCCGTGCCATTTGTGACGCCAGATTCATAAACTTGAGCATAAACATTAAAAGCAGTTCCCATGTCTGCTGATCCGTTTTCGGGATACTGCAAATTGGCCCAATCGATAGTATTATCGGTAATAGTTAGGCTAATGGAAGTTGTGTCAGTTGATGCAATTCCAAAAGAAAGAGCAAGGAGAAAAAGTACTTTTTTCATGGCGGACTCCGGTTTTTATTTTAGGTAAAGAATTTTATGGGTTGTTAACCCTAATTTTGTTTTTAATACGACGAGATACAATCCAGTAGAAATATTCTTTGGATTCCAATTTATCTTGTAAGAACCTGACTTTAAGGACTTATTGAAAATGTTTTCGACGAAACGTCCATTTAAATCAAATATTGTTAAGCTTACCTTGTAGGAAGTTTCACCCAAATTTGGAATATCAAACTGTAGAATTGTACTTGGATTAAATGGGTTAGGATAAGCAAAAAGTGTTTGAAATTTTTCTGGAACTATTTCCGGTACTTTTATACCTAATTCATATTGATTTTTTGAATACACAACTGCTGATTTTGCAGGAATAGAATATTCACCAAAATTCCCATCGCCTGTGTAAAGATCATTTCCAGATTCGGTGATGTTGTACCAATTCCCAGCCGATATAAATGGAACATTATATACCGTTCTATCACTAGCAGAAAAATTAGCAATCACAACAACTTGGTCATTATTATTTCCATCAGATTCATCTTTATATCCATACACAATTACTTTTTCACTAGCATATCGGTATAAATCAAAAAAAGTTCCTTTAGATAATGCCGGATTCTTTTTCCGAAATCTCATCATTTTAGAATAATGTGCTAAATGAGACTGACCCTCATCGGTATTCAAAAGTGACCAATCTACTGGTCTGTATCCCAATTTTTCGTCATCCCAATCCCCATTTCCATTATCATCATTCCATCCTGATTGAAATCCAAATTCCTGCCCTTGCCAAATCATTGGAATCCCTAATGAAGTCATTAGAATTGTCGCGTGGAATTTGTCTCTTTCTCGAGCTTGTTCTAAAGTATAACTATCGAATTCTACCATTTCTTGAATGACCGATTGCTCATCATGGGAAATCATAAATTTAACTGCTTGGGTTCGAGCACTATAAGCATTATCCGTATTTGAATATTCATGCAATCCAACCAATTGACTCATGTAAGTCATGGTACTGTTATAATTGCTATGGGCATCTTCCAAAATCAAATCGTGAAAACTGTCATGCCAAGAAGATGTAAGACTTGTATTATCAATGAGCCACGGTTGAGCAGGCAAATGCTCAGCTATTTGGTAGGTGGACGGGGCAAATTCGTTTAAAGCATCGGTCCATGCTGGTAAGCCAAATTCTGGTTGGCTCATATTCCAACCAACGTAACGAGTGGCATCGTATCTGAATCCATCAATACGATACTCATTTACCCAAATTTCATGTACTTGGTTTATATAATCAATGGTATGAGAATTAAAATGATCTAAATCCAACATTCCCCAAGATCCTTCAGTTTCATTGGGATTTAGTTCTGTGTGAATTTTAATATAAGGATTTAGATCATAATTCGGTTGAATTTGCCAAATGGGACTCGATGAGCGAATATGGTTCCAAACCAAATCAAGAATCACGGCAATTCCCCGTTCATGGGCTTCATCCACTAAAGTCATAAAATCTTCTGGTGACCCGTAAGTAGATTCTACAGCAGACATAATTTCAGGGTCATAACCCCAGGATCTGCTTCCGGGAAATTCAGTAACAGGCATAAGTTCAATCGCATTAATTCCAGACGATTTTAAATAATTTAATTTAGCAATTACATCATCAAACGTTCCCTGTCCGCTTCCTTGTGCTGCAAAATCATCCACATGAAGTTCATAAATAATGAGCGTATCTAATACGGGCTTTACATAATCATTGGATTGCCAATTAAAATCGTCTGAAGTGGTAGCACCACCGCCACCCACTTCAATCCTGGTTTTCCCGTTTGAAATTCGCCTTGATAAAGGATCCGCTATACGTGAACCATTTAAAAGAAGATATTCATATTCGTATTGCCCAAAATCTAAATCCAGTTCTAGCCACCAAACGTCTTCTAAATCCGTTGCATTTTTCATAACAATGGCATCGGTTGATGATCCTGTTTCACCAGGAGATGTAATAATAACTTGCATGACAGGTTGATCCGGAGCGAATACAGCCAAAATCATTTCATTATTGATCCAATTGGGTCCCATATCAACACCGGTTGGGAGAGCCGCATGTTCAATCTCAATTTCAGGTTGATCATAAACTGTATATGTTTCGCCCTCTATTATTGCTTCGATTGAATAAGATTCAAAAAGGGTTCTCGGTGGGTCTAATGAAACATAAAAAATACCCGATTCTTGATTAAATAAAGTTGTACCATCTATTAACTCACCCCCTATAGAATAGGTGATAGAACTCAGAGTGCCGTTAGAAAAGATTCCGACGCTTAATCCATCAACCAATCCATCTTCGTTTAAATGGCGTGCAGGTTGAAAAAAAAGTGGGTCAGAAACTTCAAGAATTGAATTATCCCAGCCATCATCGGTGGTAATCGGATTTAATGGATCTGAAATCCAACTGTAATCACTTCCTGATGTATTGTGATGATAATGAATTTTGTACAAATAAGTTGAACCCATAGTTAATGAATAAGATTTATTGTAACTATCCGTCGTATCATTAAGAACCATTTCAGAGGGAGAAGTCGGGCTAATGACGCCGTTAGAGTTTGGACCCCAATTGTTCATTTCACCGGGGACAAATACTCGGACAAAACTATCAGTCTGTCTTTCTACATACCTAAATGTCACATCAAGGGATTGAGATAATCCCAAAGATAATATGCTGAATAATAATACTTTTTTCATCTGCTAAAT
>Ga0209252_1001560_pt1 | contig 14836 bp, 10 predicted proteins | sample SaaInlV_135m_DNA_3_FD_184673 | JGI IMG/M metagenome (GOLD analysis project Ga0209252, IMG submission 184673) | Marine microbial communities from expanding oxygen minimum zones in the Saanich Inlet - Saanich Inlet SI074_LV_100m_DNA (SPAdes) (version 2) | ecosystem: Environmental > Aquatic >... | reverse complement strand
AAAAATGTTTTTAAATAAAATTTGTTATGGATGAATCCTTACAGAATTTGATTAAGAGGTTGTAAATAATGATAAAAATAAAATTCTTTCGAACTGTTACCGTATTCCTTATCTGGGTGTCATTTGCGTTTCCCCAAAATGAATTTATTGAATTTAAAGTGGATTGGACACCTTATGTCACCTATTATTTAAGTATGGTAGACATTAATACGGGTGAATCAAATATGCCTATTTTTCTGGCCGAACTCAGTCCTAAGTCTGATGCACCGGATATTATTGAAGTAGACATCGCATTTGAGATTAAAATTGATTCAGATGCCCTAAATGCCTATGACAAAACGCTTGTAAAAATTGAAACTTCTACAGCCATGCAACTTGACACCACCATATTTCTTTCAAACATGGATTTAAATCTTTCAACTGATGCTTTATTTGATATCAACGGGAACCAAGTGGACCTTAACTTGGAAATTACAGACCAAATGGCCCAGAGTGATGCTGAAGATATGATGAGTGTGATCGTCCAGACTGGGCAACTTCCAGACGGTATTTATACCTTCCGTGTTATTGCTACAGCGGAAAATGGCCAACAAATTATTAAAGAAGATATTCTGAATATTGCAAACCCATTTATGCTTCAGCTTGTTTCTCCAGGTGGAATGTTGGCAGATACCACCTTAAATGAAGTTTACACATCTTTTCCCGTTTTGCAGTGGGAATCGGATCCTTGTAATTACACTGATCCCACCACGGGGGAAAGTGGGTGCCAATATTATATCCGTTTGGCTGAATTCATCTCTGATGAGCATTCATCAATGGGGCAAGCCATTGAATCCGTAACGCGATTACCGTTGGATCAATCTCAAGGATTTGAACAGGTCGGGTTTGGGGTCTCGACTTTTCAATACCCAACAGATGCTGGTGATCTTGTACCCGGAAAAATTTATGTATGGCAAGTAAGAAAGGATATAACCACTACATCAGGAACTGAAGAAATTTTTAGTGATATTATGGCTTTCAAGGTTAAGGATTTCACTTCAACAGAAAGAAGTGAATCGAGTGGTGATGACACGAGTCCAGCCGGGATGGCCTTACGCTCCCTTATCGGCGACGAGCTGGTAAATAGGCTCTTTGGTGATGGTGGGGACGCAAATGGGATGATACCAAATGGGACTATCACTTTGGATGGTGAAAGTGTTGATATATCTTTTATTCAATCTATCGTATCCATGGGGATCGCAACAGAAGATGAGAACGGAAATGAAACATATCGTGCAATTCAAATACGCTCAGTGGAGGTGTCAGAATGAAACGCTTAATTATAATTTGTTTTTTATTGAGCACAATGCTTACGGCATCATCCAAAATTGCGATCGCTGTAAAAGTGAAAGGAAAAGTTTCCATTGTGGAAAATGGATCCACTGGAAAACAAAAACTAGTTCCTGGGATGGCATTAAAAGATCAAGATAAAATTCTTACAGGGAAAGGTGGTTTTGCAGCCGTAATGTATTTGGATGATAAAACAGTCCTGAAACTTTTGGCTAATTCAGATTTAACGATTGCCGGGAAACGAACAGGAAATAGAATCAATAAATCCTTAGATATAAAATATGGGAAAATCACTGCAGATATTGCGCCACAAAAAGGGAATGAATTTCGAATTGCAACTCCTACATCTGTCGCATCCGTAAAAGGGACAGAATTAACGATTGCTTCAAATCCATCCACTGGTGATTCATTTTCCTTAATTGAAGGTGTAGTTGAAGTGACCAATACTATCACGGGAGAATCCACAGAAGTGGTTGATGGAGAAACGGTAATTTCTACGCCGGAAGGCTCTTTAAAAGTTCATGAAACAACCTCGGAAGATATGGTGGGTTTTGAAGAAGCAGATATAGAAATCCCAACGCAAGAATTACGATTTGAAATAGAAGACGAAGATGGAAACATCAAAGAAATCGTTATTCAATTCAACTAAAAAACGAAAATGAAAAAGACACTATTTTATTTATTATTGATAAGCAATACGCTATTTGCCCAATCTAATATTTTGATAATGAGTCCTGAACCCAATTCTACAATTTCAGGAAAGGATGTACTCATTGCCATATCAATGTACAAAGTGAGCGGTGGAAATTCAGACGTAATTCAGTTGTTACTTGATGGAGAGGATATTACAGATTTAGCCTATGTCGATTCAGAAATGGTAAGTTGTTTATTGGATGAATTGGAACCGGGAGATCACCAAGTTCAATTATTCACAGGAAGGCGAAATCCAAAATCTTGGACGTTTACAACGACAATAAAGGAACCATCATTAAATTATACCGGTCGAATTAGAACCAGTAGTAGTATGGATCAAATTGATGATTTAACCTTAAATATTAGTCAAGTCATGGTCGATTTTAAAGGCTCTGCTTATGATTGGTTAAAATTTAAATCGAATATAAAATTGACAACTCAAGAGAATGTACTTTTTCAACCACGAAACGTTGTGGGGTTTTCTTTTTCTCTCAAAGATTATATGACTCTAAATATTGGAGATTCAAATCCACGTTTGTCTCAATTTACGATGAATGGAAAACGGATTCGTGGATTGGATGTTAATCTAAAGTTAGGTTGGTTTAGTTTACATGTTGTGAATGGTGAAATCAATCGCGCAATCCAAGGTAATCTTGAAAAATCCTATTCATATTCTATTGATACAAATAATGACGGATTAAAATATCTTTCATTAAATAGAAATGATTATACCTTTGCCCAGCGTGTATTATCTGGGCGTCTTGCATTAGGACGTGGTGAAAAATTCCAATGGGGACTTAATTTTTTAAAAGCACGGGATGATACAAGCAGTGTTCATGCAATTGTAAATGATGCAACGATAACCTATTTACCCAATGCCACAGGATCCATCGAAGGATTAGATTCCGGTCGCGTTTATACTATTGATGCTTTAAGGACAAAGGCTCAATTTTTGAATGGGAAAGATTGGAGTGGAAGGGGTCCAAAAGATAACTTAGTTGTTGGAACGGATTTGGGATTATCATTATTAAATAAACGAATTCGATTGGAAGGCGAATTGGCATTTAGTTTGACCAATAATAACATTTGGGGCGGTCCACTTACTTTGGCCGGTATGGATACTTTAATTGATGATTCCGTTGACAATAATCTTGGCGGAAAATTTGATTTAAATAATATTCCAATAGATCCGAAAGATATAAGTGATATTTTTATTATTAATCCGAATATGGCTCCATTGGTCCCTATAGATATCAATGCTTTAGATTCGGATGCAACAACGGATGAATTTATTGATGCTGTATTTTCAATGCCATCATTGGCATATCGTGGACGAGCAATTACAAATTTTTATGGAAATTATTTAGCGGTTGAATATTCTCAAGTCGGCCCAGAGTTTAGATCACTGGCAAACCCTTATCTTGTAGGGAATAAAAGGGAGTATGCCATTGCTGACAAATTTAAATTACTCCAAAATAGATTAATGTTTACGGTGGGGTACAAATACCTGGACGATGATATTTTAACGACAGTTGAAACGGTAAAGTCGCAAAATACAGTATCATTTGGCGTTAATGCTTTGCCGGGACATGGGTTGCCAACTTTGAATTTTTCATTTCGATCTATTGATAGGAAAAATGGGATTGACGAATTAATCGTACTGACAGATACGTCTTATACAGATAATAGAGAAAGTACTCATACCAATAATTTAATGTTGAACCTTAGTCATCGCTTTGATTGGTTTGGCTCTCATATAATGAGTGGTACTTTTGTTAATGTGAATAAATCAGACAATTTTGAGAACAGGGATAGTAATTTTGTTGATCCTGCTTTATCGACAAATGTGGTGAATATTGCTCTTTCTACCCAATACGAAATCCCATTAAAAACATCACTTAATTTGACCACAAATTCAAGTGAATTAAGTATTGGACCTGGAGTTCGAGGCGTTCAAGATTTCCTTACCACCAATTTTTCTGCGGAGTATCCTTTCTTAGCAAATCGAATACTTGCAAAAGGAGGTCTTAGTTTTGCCAAAGGTTCTGGTTTGGTAGAAATGTCATGGCTTGGGTTTAAAGGTGGAATAAGAATGAAAATTATCGATGGGTTCAATTTGAATACACATGGCGAATTCCGTATCAAAGAAACAGGTGGTGTAAAGAAAAACACATTGATTGCCAGAGCAAATTTAGAATATACGTTTTAATAGATTCCCTTTTTGATTTAATATAATCTGTTGGTACAGTGTCATGATATGTAATGACAGATTCATGATTTAAGACCTATTTAAATTGCCATTAATTCCCGAACAATGGCAAAGCCCTAGAATCGATTATATTTTACGTTATTAAGTGGCAATTTTTAATTTTAATCCAAATTGAATCGTAATTATTTTCACTTTGAAATGAAAAATAAATAGTCAATTTTCTTTCACTGTTTTTAGGGGGGAAATGTAAAAATGATTAATAATATTCTGGATGCAAGCAGACGAATCCAACCCTTTATCCGAAATACCCCGTTAATTCAATCGAAAGGACTTTCTGATTTAATAGGAGCTCAAGTTCACTTCAAATTGGAAAATTTGCAAATTACGGGCTCATTCAAAGCGCGAGGCGCGCTAAATAAAATTCTTTCCTTATCCGAAAAAGAAAAGTCAACCGGTGTGGTTTCAGCCTCAACAGGGAATCATGGTGCGGCGGTAGCGTATGCCGCCGAACAAGTTGGCATTCAATGTACGATATATGTACCGGAAAAATCATCTTCAATTAAATTGGGTAATATGAAACAATTTGGGGCCAATATTGAAGTGCATGGAAAAGATTGTATTGATTCAGAAACAATGGCTAGACAGGTTTCTATAAAAACGGGAAAAACCTACGTGTCTCCTTATAACGATACATTCGTCATGGCCGGGCAAGGAACAATCGGTGTAGAAATTGAATCTCAATGTGATGGTTTGGATGCAATAATCGTCTCTGTTGGTGGTGGCGGGCTCATTGCTGGAACGGCAATTTATTTGAAATCCATTTGGCCCACGATTCATGTGATAGGATGTTCTCCAGAAAATTCCGCAGTTATGATCCATTCCATGAAAGCAGGAAAAATCTTGGAGCTGGAATCAAAACCAACTTTATCCGATGGGACAGCAGGTGGTGTTGAAAAGGAATCCATAACATTCCCGATTTGTTGTGATATAATTGACGAGACTGTTTTAGTGACTGAAGATGAGATTAAACGAGCTATGAAAATATATATGGATAAGGAACATCAATTACTGGAGGGTGCTGCTGGAACAGCTGTGGCAACATTGCTCAAAAAGAAGGACTCATTAAAAAATCAAAGAGTGGGCGTTGTTATTTGTGGTGGGAACATCAGTTTGGATACTGTGCGAGACCTATTAAATTAATCCTGTATTATGGTTCATTTCTTTAGATTTACAATTATTGTTTTGAGTTTCGCCCAAATTTTGGGTGAAGAGATAAAAGAGAAAGAGTCCACTACCTTAGATCCTTTTCATTATTCCGAAATGGGGAAAATTGGAGACAATTTTTTCCCCACCAATCCCATGAATGATCGAGCAATCGGATATTTACTTCAGGGGAAAGCTCAATCTGCTATTTCTAATTATGGGAATATTATTAATTGGGATGAACATCCCATGGGAATTTGGAATGGATATTCTTATTTACCTTCTGTTGCATTTCTTGCCGGAGTACCCGGTCATCAATATTCATATAAATTTAATTGGACTCATGTAGAGTACGTTGTGGACAGTGATGGGTTTCCTCTTTATGGAATTTGGGAATCCAGTGAAGCTTATGATGATTGGTTTTCTGAGAATGATACGAATTATGTGGGAGTTATTTTTGAATTAGATCAGGATTTTGGCCAATGGCGACCAGATAGTATTTCTAAAAAAGCATCCAAAGATCTTTTTGATAATCCATATCAATATTCAATTAATCATGAATTGAAAAAAATAGCCATTTCCACCTTTGGTGATTTGGATCCAAATACTGCCAGTGCACGGGTTGGGTTTATTTATCCTTGGGCATTACGCCCGAAACTTATTCAAAGAGAAGATCAATTTGATTTTTATAATTATGGCGCTGATTTGGAAGAGTGGACCGAAGATGATGAATATATGTATTACGGATACAATGTTGCAGAATCATGGATTTCCCGTTTAGATGGTTCGCCAAATGGAGAATGGCATGCTTCTAATAAATCTCGGGTTCACACTCATAATACAGAAGTAACGAATGGAGATATTTTCGGAGATACTTACGTAACTGATCCCAGTGACACCTACCCACTTTTAGCCCATAGCGCATTTTCAGATACATGGCCAATTCAATACAACGAAAATACCGGATTAACCGAATCTTTTTGGCCGGGCTGGTGGGCAGAAGATTATAATGTCAATTTACCCGGATGTTCTCAATCTAGAAAAGATCCAGATTGTTGGGAAAGTGTAGATGGACGTTTTATTTCTGATATGGAAGTCTATATGGAATTTGATGATCGTTGGGCACATCGAGGCAATATGGTAGATACGAATGATGAATATGAACAAACCGCCTATCCTATGGGATTACGCGTGATGGCAGAAGCTCATTCTTACGGCGTTTCGTATGCTGAAGATATTATCTTTGTTACAGTTAAGGTACGGAATGAAAGTGGCGATTGGTGCGCTGAAGATGAATTAGGAAATCCTATTTTGGATAAAAATGGCAACCAAAAATGTGGCGAAGGAATGGTCATGCCAGATGGAACCAAACTAAATCGAGGTAAAGGATTTAATTACCAAGGTACATTTTTAGGATTTTATTTCGATTCGGATGTTTTGGTTGGAAATGAGAATGGTTTTAATTCCAGTCTCCATACCAATGATGATGATTTTATGAAATATTACTGGGAAATATTCGAACGGAACAATGAGCGAATGTTAATCTCAATGGCTATGGTTGGTGATTATGATGGTGTGAGTGGCCAAGCGCGAGGGTATGCTATGAATGGCGATCCTTCACCAGGAACTGATTTTGGCGTGGTTGCGACCCAATTATTGGATTCGCCTCGAGCAACCGATCCTGTGGATTTAGATCAAGATGGCACCATAGATATTTTCCCGGGAGAGCCCTTAAAAATGACAGATTGGCATTGGTTTGATTGGTATAGTCGGCCCGGAGTTGTTCAAATGGAAAGTAATAGTAGCAGTTGTTACGCTGGAGCAGCGGGATGTCCACAAGCTAGAAATAAAGAAGAAATCATGTATAAAATCATGGCTGGTGATACAACACATTTAAGTGAAAATGAGCATGCTTGGCATTTTCACACAAAGAATCCTGGATTGGATATAGGTACGGAATTGAATCCACATTTTGATTCACTTGAAGGCCTATTAGAAGAAACAGCATTTTTGAGAGAACCCCCTGGGTTGGATTGCTCAATCTTTATGAGTTGTGGTCCATTTGATTTACCGGTGGGACGGGAAGTCCCCTTTTCTTTTTGTATCATTTTTGGACAGAATGAGGAAGACTTAATTAGCAATGCAAGATTTGCGCAGGTGATGTATAATTCGCGCTATCAAGGATTTACACCTCCGACGCGTCCATTGGTTTATTCAGAAACGGATACAGGCGTTGTCAAATTATATTGGAATGATGTGGCTGAAAATTCGATAGACGTTTTGACCGGTTATTCAGATTTTGAAGGATATAAGATTTATAAAAGTATCGATGGTGGAAAAAATTGGGGAAGCGCTTCCGGACGAATTTATGATGCAGATGGTTTGTTTGTGGGCTGGAGACCTTATCAACAATTTGATTTATCTGCAGAAGCTGATTCAATTCATTGTGTTTATGGGAATGATCCTACGGAATGTTCACAAGATGTTACTCGTCAACGTGGACATTCAATAAAAGGGGAAGACCCATATTATCCGTGGTTTAGTTTAGGCGAAGATACAGGGTTGGACATTATTCGATTGGAAGAAATTGATTGGAAAATTGTGAAAGGGGACACATTCAAATATTTGTATGAAGACAGACAAGTAACAGATGGCTTGGAATATACTTATTCCGTTGTGTCTTATGATATGGGTGTAGAACCAAGCTATCCAGTCCATTTTTTAGCCATGGATGATGGCAACTTTGAATCGGTCGTAGATACGAATTACTCAAATCCAGATGAGTGGGCAAATCCAGAAGGGTATTCTTCTATTGAGAATTCAAAAGGAACCACCATCTTGGATAGGAATTTTGTACAAGTTTTTCCGGGAATTCGACCGCAAGAAAATTTGAATAAAGTTAAAGTTGTACCAAATCCTTATATCGTTAGATCAAATTTTAAAGAATCAGAATTTCTACGTCGAATACGATTCACAAACCTTCCCAATGTATGTAAAATAAAAATATTTACATTATCAGGTGAATTCGTAAACGAATTAGATCATAACAGTGATACAGAAGGGAATGAATGGTGGGATTTAAGATCTATCAATAATCAAGAAGTATCACCGGGCCTTTATCTATATTATATTGAACAACTTAATCCAGCAACTCATAAAAAAATAGCTGACCAAGTTGGGAAATTTGCTATTGTTAGATAGATAAATATTAAATGAATAAAATATTTCCAACTTTTTTTATTATTGCTACTTTATTTGGACAAACAAATTTTCAGAAAGAAAGTCTCAAATCTCAATCTGAATTATTAATTAAAAAATCCCAAAGGGCTAAAAAGAATGCCGAAGAAAAGGCAAGAAATATGGGGTGGCCTGTGAAAGGGAAATTAGAAAATGGAGAAGAATATTCACTTCAAAGATTGGCTCCAAATGGGAAACCCATTTACTATTGTACAGAGAATATTAATTCGGCTAAAACAATTTCAACAAATCAAGTTTGGGCGGGTGGTGAAAGCCAATTATTTTTATCAGGCTCAGGTATGATTGTTGGCGAGTGGGACGGTGGAGCAACATTAATTTCCCATGATGAGTTAGTCGGGCTAACTATCCAGGTTGATGGTGGAGAAAATTTAAGTGATCATGCAACTCATGTAGCTGGGACCATAAAAGCAAGTGGCGTAAATCCAAATGCTCGAGGCATGGCACGAGATGTAATTTTACATACGAACGACTGGGAATATGATAGTGGCGAAATGGCTGCTCAAGCGGCGACTGGATTAACTCTTTCTAACCATTCTTATGGACAACGGGGTGGATGGCATTGGAATTCTCTAGGTGATGATAAATGGGTCTGGTGGGGCGATCCGGAAGTGGACAATAACGAAGATTATCATTTTGGTTTTTATCATGAGCAAACCCGGGAATGGGATGAAATCGCCTACAACGCACCACACTATTTAATCGTCATGTCTGCAGGGAATGACCGCAATGATGAAGCGGCAACTGGAACCGAACATTGGGTCTGGAATACGACCCTTGGTGATTGGGAATTGTCCACAGAATCCCGAAATCCTGACGGACCTTGGGATTGCATTTCTTATCATAAAATTGCTAAAAATGTATTAACGGTTGGCGCCGTAAATGATATTGTAAATGGCTATGAAAATCCAAGTGATGTTTCTATGTCCTCATTCAGCTCCTTTGGTCCCGCAGATGATGGCAGAATCAAACCGGATATTGTTGCCAATGGTGTTGGCCTTTTTTCATCTTTTAGTTCAGGCGATCAAGATTATGGAACTTATTCTGGAACATCCATGTCCGCCCCCAGTGTTACCGGTTCTTTAGTTTTGGTTCAAGAAATGTATAAAAGTTTTAATGATACTCTTCCACAAGCTGCCACTCTAAAGGCAATCGCAATTCATACTGCTAATGAAGCTGGAAGCACTGATGGTCCCGATTATAGATTTGGTTGGGGACTCATGAATACTGCCCAAGCTGTCGATTTGATTCAAAGAAACGGGAATGGTAATTTAATTTCAGAAGAATTTTTAATGAATGGAGATAGTGTAGAATTTATAATTTCATCTGATGGTGATGAACCACTTCGTGCAACAATTTCATGGACTGATCTTCCGGGAACACCGACTCCACCAATTTTGAATTCGCCCGAAATAATGTTAGTCAATGATTTAGATTTAAGGATTTTCCATGAAAATGGGACAGAATATTTCCCTTGGATTTTGGATCTAATAAACCCCGGATATGCTGCCACAACAGGCGACAATATTGTAGATAATGTGGAGCAAGTTTTGATTTCGGAACCGGAACCGGGAAACTATACAATCCGAATTCGGCATAAAGGCGATATTGGCGATGGACAAGCGTTTGGCTTGGTTGCAACTTATGGCTATTCGGGTCCTGTAACGTATCATGTGGCAGCTAATGGTAATGATGAAACAGGAAACGGATCGGAGGGGACCCCCTTTGCGTCTATCCAAAAAGCAGTGGACGAATCTGCCGCTCTAGATACTATTTTGGTAGCGCCGGGCATTTATACCGGTTCCATTGAAATCAATGCCACAGGAATAATTCTGGCATCTCATTTTATTCACTCCGGTGATGAGACAGATATTGCCACAACAGTTTTAACAATCGAAGATCCCAATCCAATTCTTTATTTACATGATACAGGATCTGCCATGCTAGTAAAAGGATTCACCTTTGCTTTTGGTGGAATTTATGGAGATAATAGCTTAACGTGCACTTCAGGAAATGTTACCATTGAAAATTGCGTTTTTACCCAAACTGAAGCGGATTCAGATTGTGGAGCAATCACTTTTGGGAGTAGTTATGGCATTATTAAAAATTCACGAATTGAAAATATTTCAAATTGCTTTTTGGGCGCTTTATATGCTTACAATTCAACTGTAGAACTGGATTATTTTTCAATACTGAATACAAGTGGAACCAGTCAAATTGTTTATTTACAGAATTCTCAAATAGATATGAATTTTGTGACACTTTCAGAGAATTCTGTTGATGAAGATTATAGTATTATTCGCATGTATGATGGATCGGAATTGAATGTGATTAATTCAATTTTATGGAATGATGATGAAACAGAAATTTCTTTCAGAGCGGAAGGCGAAGAAAATTTTGCCAGCATTTATTATACGGATTTGAAGGGTCATATTAATGGCATTGAAACTAATAATAATGGTACAACCAACTTTGGGTTGACTAATGTGATGAACATTGATCCCTTATTTTGTAATCCCGACAGCAATGATTTTCAATTAACCGGAAATTCCCCTTGTGTGGAATATTCCAATGATGCCGGTCCCATCGGTGCTTTTGATATTGGCTGCGATTTTGTTGGGATTGGAGATCAAGCATCTGTTCCGGGTGAATTTCAATTGTACCCTGCATTTCCAAATCCATTCAATCCACGCACCACGATCCGGTTTAATTTTGGTTTAGGGGAGGCAATAATGCGTCCCCTAACGTTAACCGTTTACAATATAACCGGCCGTATTGTAGAAACATTGGTGAATGGAAATTTGGAGCCCGGTGAACATGAGGTCGTTTGGAATGGGTCTGGATTTTCGAGTGGGATTTATTTTGTACGCTTGCAGTCTAACAATTTTGTTGAGACTCAAAAAATAGTGTTGGTGAAATGAAAGGTGCGGAAGGAATAATTTCATTAACACAGGCTTGCTATTTTAACCTTGCGGAAGTGATATTTATCCGCCTACTGGCGGAAACTTCCGCAAGGTTTGATGAAAATAGATAAAATGAACATTCCACGATTCCATCTCGCATTTCCTGTCCATGACCTTGAATTAACACGGGAATTTTATACAAATGTACTGGGATGTACATTGGGCCGTGAATCAAAAAAATGGATTGATTTTAATCTTTATGGACACCAAATCGTTGCCCACCTTTCACCGAAAGATTGTAATCTGCCTCAAACAAATTCTGTGGACAGGATCCAAGTTCCGGCCCGGCACTTTGGTATAATTTTACCTTGGGATGAATGGGAACAATTGATTGAAACAATTGAACATTCAGATTTAAGGTTTTTAATTAAACCGCAAATTAGATTTAAAAAGAAGAAAGGAGAACAAGGAACTTTTTTCATTCAGGATCCAAGTGGGAACGCTTTGGAATTCAAATCATTCAAGGAAGATAAAATGGTTTTTGAGAAGAATTAATTCTTCAAAAAAAATTGTAAATAAAAAGAATATAGATAAAAAAAATTATAGAATTATTTACAATAAAAGTGATTTATAACATTGTTTGGGTAGGGATGGATCCAGAGTATTAATAATTTAACAAAAGATGTTTTGCCATGAACCAAGACTAATACAATTTAGGATCAGCCTGTTTATTAGTAGCTGCTGGGCTCGTCCATCTTTATAGAGAGGTAAATGATTTGGATTTCATTATCGGATCCTATGGCCTTCCCATGGAATTCAGTTTGTTTGTGGTCCTAATTTTGGGACTGATAAGTTTCAATGGATTCAGATTGCTTTTAAAAAAATAATCCAAATCCATATTCAACTTTTTCTCTAAATTTCCACTAACACGAAATCGGAGATTCGCTATGAAACGATACATTTTTTCTACTATTCTACCCCTCATCATCGTGTTGCCAATTTTGGCAATTCAAGATCATCCCACGAACTCAATCACTGATACAATGGAAATTTCATCAATAGTTCTTTGCGGTAATTGTGGAGAATTAAAAGGCACTGATGTTTGCTGTGCCACGGATGCAATCGTCTGTGGATGTGGTGCACATAAAGGTTCCCCAGCTTGTTGCAAGATCGAGCTATCGGGACAAGATGTAACCCTTTGCAACAACTGTGGACAGGTGAAAGGGACAGATATTTGCTGCGCTAAGAATGCAGCGAAATGCGATAATTGTGGCAAAACAAAAGGGTCTCCCGGCTGCTGTTTAGGCGTTGTAGAAAATGAACCTAACCGAGAAAAGCATGAATAAATATCTCTTCCGAATTTGGGTAACTTTTTTTGTTTTTTCTTTCTTGAATGGTCAAGGATTATCGGGTGGTGACCTTCTGAATGAAACACCTCTCTACCCAGTTCCAGCAGAGATGACATTTGAAGAATACCAGGATATGAATCGCCGGCTCACCATTGGCTTAGCCCTGACATCAATTCCGATTCCAGGAATTGTCCATAGTTATGCCGGAGAGAAAAAAAAAGCACGCCGTTTATTTATGATTGGTGCAGGTGGATTAGGATTGATGGTTGCAGGTGCATCCATGATGGAAGAAAAGGATTGGGCAGACACTCCCTATGATGTTATGGTTTTGAATGCCGGTGAAGATAATGAGAAACGCTACGAGAAAATTCCAGTCAATCAAGTTGGAGATGAGATTGGTTATAAACTGATTCCATTAAGAAAAGAAAGTGACGGTTCTGGTGGTGGACTTATTGTTTTGGGTGCCATTGTTTTGGTTGGAGATATTTTGTATGATTGGCTTTATGGCTGGAAAATGATTGTAAATAAGCGGGATGCAGTCCGCTATAAATATGGGCAGCAAATAAGTTTATCAGTTCAGCCAACTATTGACCCGTTTGTACACGCAGCAAGATTAAATTTTAATCTGAATTTTTAAAACAACTACTGTCATTATAAGAACCCTGGACAAATTTTTTACCATTTGAGTTTGTCACATCCGTCATTCGTAAGGTGGGGGAATTTGATTTAAATAACGTTTACCAAAGATTCAATCTCAAAAACCTTTTATATTGGAATAAATTCTACCCATGAAAAAATGGGTGATTATTGGAATTCTGTTATGCTCTGCTCTATGGGCTAAGGACCGTTGGTATTCTAAAAACTTAAAAGGGATTGAAGAATTAAATCTTGAATTCAATTTAATGGGCGTTGAAGACGCAGTTTGGGAAAATCGTGTTGTCAGTTTTATAGAACTTCGATTTTTGGAATATGATTTACGGATGGTAAAAAATAAAATGCCAAAAATTTCCTTCGATATTCATGTATTGGATTCTCGTGTTGAAGCTGTTTCATCCTTTCTCGTAGTTTTATCCGTTTATAATTATAGCATTTCTGAACCGAATTATTATAAATCTATAGCGGATACGCTCATTACAAAAAAGCTCATGACAAGCAAAGTTTTCTCTCATGAAATCATGGGTCAAAGTTCAAGTGAGAACCTTTATAAGGATGTTGAAAAGTCCGTTAACCAGTTGATATCTTTTTTTATCGATCAATGGTTTAGAGACAATCCCATGAAGCAATTTTAGATATTTTTTTTAAAGCTCATCCTTTGACTATTTGTCAGAGTGATGTAATTTTTCGGGAAGGGCGGAAAACAAACCTTCACTTTCAATAATGTCCATAATCCGAGGTATAATCATTCTCCAATTTGTGTGTTTTTGTTTTGCAGCAGAAACCACCAAATCCGTATCTCTTAAGACGGGAAGCCAGCTTGCTATTTTGGAATTTGAAGGTTGGGCTATTTCCCAACCCTTGACTGAATTCCTAACGGAAGAATTTCGAGAAACGGTTAGAGATTTGAAAATATTCCAAGTTCAGGAGCGGGGCATTACCAACAAATTCAAAATATTCAAACCACGAAAAAGGGATTATTGGTCCTGCTGGAGTGAAGAATGCGCCTTAGATCTGGGACGTAAATTGGGTGTTAATTATGTGCTTGCTGGAAATATTCAGAAAAAAAGCGATGATGAATTTTTAATTAACGGACGCCTTTTTTCTGTAGATATGGAAACAATTATAAATGAATTTGCTGTTAATAGTTCTGGCATCACGGATAGCCTTTTATTGGAAATGAAAAAGATGGCTTATAACGTAAGTGGTCTTCCCGTTCCAGATACATTATCTGTTGGTTC
>Ga0209252_1001544_pt1 | contig 14937 bp, 19 predicted proteins | sample SaaInlV_135m_DNA_3_FD_184673 | JGI IMG/M metagenome (GOLD analysis project Ga0209252, IMG submission 184673) | Marine microbial communities from expanding oxygen minimum zones in the Saanich Inlet - Saanich Inlet SI074_LV_100m_DNA (SPAdes) (version 2) | ecosystem: Environmental > Aquatic >... | reverse complement strand
TTGCAAATTTTTTTAATACTGCCAAATTTGATTTAATTGCTAGAATAATTTCTCAGTTTTCAAGATTCCTAACAGGTATTGAAATACACCCTGGAGCTAAAATTGGAAAAAATTTATTTATTGATCACGGTATGGGAGTTGTGATTGGGGAAACTTCTGAGATTGGTGAGAATGTAACTATCTATCATATGGTTACACTTGGAGGTATTGCGCCAAGTATAAATTCAAATGGTCAGCGTAATGTAAAGAGACACCCAACAATTGAAGATGATGTTGTAATTGGTTCAGGTGCACAAGTGTTAGGCCCTGTAAGAGTTGGGAGATGTGCAAAAATTGGTGCAAATGCAGTAATTACAAAAGATGTTCCAGAAAAAGCTGTAATGGTTGGAATACCTGCAAGAAATGTTGGTATCGCTGATAGTGAATTCAAACCTTATGGTATTACGTCAGATAGTGATACAAAATCAGATTAATGAACAATACTCAAAATGATTTTATTTCTGGGATTGGTAACACTCCCTTAATAAAATTAAGAGCAGCATCAGAAATTACAGGATGTAATATTTATGGTAAAGCTGAATTCTTAAATCCAGGTGGATCAGTTAAAGATAGGGCTGCTTTAGCTTTAATTAAAGATGCACAAGAGAAAAAATTAATTTCAAAAGGTGGAACAGTTGTTGAGGGAACTGCTGGAAATACTGGAATAGGTTTAGGACTTTTAGGAAATTCTTTAGGATATAAAACAATTATTGTAATGAATGACAATCAAACCCAGGAAAAAAAAGATTTGCTAAGAAATCTAGGTGCTGAGCTTAGATTGGTTGCACCAAAACCTTATAAAGATGAAAATAATTTTGTAAAAATTGCTGCAAGACTAGCTGACGAATTAAGACCAACAAACAATAATGGAGTTATTTGGGCCAATCAATTTGATAATACTGCAAATGCTAAAGGTCATTACGAGGGAACTGGACCAGAAATTTGGGATCAAACAGGTGGTAAAGTTGATGGATTTGTTTGTTCGTCTGGAACTGGTGGAACTATTTCAGGAGTAAGCAATGCTCTTAAAGAAAAAAATAAAGATATCAAAATCTACTTATCAGATCCAAAAGGTTCAGCTCTTTATAATTACATAAAGAATGGTGAGTTAAAATCAGAAGGTGGATCTATTACTGAGGGAATTGGTTCAAGCAGAGTAACAAAAAACTTTGAAAATGCTAAAATAGATGATGCTTATTCTATTGATGACCATGAAGCACTGCCCATTCTATACGATTTAATTCAAAATGAGGGATTAAGTCTTGGTACAAGTTGTGGAATTAATATAGCTGGTGCGATCAGACTTGGTAAAGAATTAGGACCTGGAAAAACTATCGTTACAATTCTTTGTGATAGAAGTGATAAGTACTCAACAAAAATGTTTAATAAAAAATTCCTTGAGGAAAAAGGATTGCCCTTCCCTAGCTGGCTTTAAAAATATCAAAATAATTATATATATTTATCAAGATTTAATTTAAGATTATCCAATGAGTCTAACCACATCATATGGTTTTCTAATCCTAGCGGTTGTTCTAGGTGTAACTTCAAATAGTTTTGCTAAAAGTGCTGAGGGATTCACTCTTATGTTTCCAAGTATTGTTACTGGAATAACGATTGTTATGTGCATGTATGCACTTTCAATGGTAATGAAAAATATTCCAATGGGTATAACTTATGCATCCTTTGCAGGATTAACAATTATTGCAACAGTATTTGTTGGTATAATAAGATTTGATCAAATGCCGAATTTATATTCAATAATTGGATTAGTGTTAATTATTATCGGGGTTTTAATGGTAAATCTATTAGGCAACAACTAAGGATGAAACCTTTATTTGGATATTTATTTTTAACTGTTGGTATTTTATCTGGAATAGCTGCTAATAGTTTTGCAAAAATATCTGAGGGTTTCACAAAGACTCTGCCAATAATTTACATGTATTTACTAATGATGGTTTGCTTGTTTTGCATTGCAAAAGCTATGCACGCACTTCCGGTAGGGTTTGCTTATTCTACTTACAGCGGATTAACAGTTGTGGGTGTAGTGGCATTCGCTATGATTAAATATAATCAAATCCCAAATATATACGCATCTATTGGAATAATTTTAATTATAATTGGTGTAGTGATGGTTAACTATTTAGGGAAATTAAATTAATTAAAATTATCTGGTAATTCGTGAATATCATCATCTGAAAGTTTAATTTCAAATTCATCCACAATATTTGATAGATCTAGAGTGGAATATAAATGAGGAAACATATTTCCATCAGAAGCTTGTTCCCAAATCAAATTGTCTAATTTTAAAGTGTTAACTTTAAGTAAAATTAAATTTGATTGATTTGAGTAATATTTGTTTAAAGTTCCTTTAACCTGTTCTTCACTAGAGAAATGAATATAGCCATCTTCGATATCTTTTTTAGATCCTAAGTAAGGTCCTGTCTCCCTAACCTTTTGCCACTCATTTTTATCAATAATTTTATAAATATGTTTAAAATTCACAACTACCAAGATGAGTTAGGTCCATTAAGAAAAGCAATTTCTTCTTCTGTAGACTGTCTTGCAAGAACTTTGTTTCTATGTGGATATCTATGAAATTGTCGTATAGCTTTTGTGTGATCTTTCCAAAATTTTTTAATCTGTACATAATCTTCATGTTCTCTTAAATATTTATTGAGTAAATAATATGCCATGTCATGATCAGTAATTTCTTCGCTATGAATAAGAGGTAAGATCATAAAAAATCTTTGACTTTCATTCATTGCTTCAAGATAGCCCGCATAAACTGCGTCGTTTACAATTAATCTTGTTTTGTGATCTTGTGCAAAAGCTTTTTTATCATCTCTAAACATATTTCTTGAAAATTGATCAAAGAGAATAACTAAAGCTAAAGCACTCATTGGTTGATCTTGCCAATCATCATATTCATTTTGACTTGCAAGTTCATAATCGTTTAAAAATTTATCTCTTATGGTTTGATCAAATGCATCATCTTTTTTAAATCTTTTATCAGCAGGTGTTTCCTTAAACCAAAAGTCTAAAATGGCTTGAGCTTTATCTGGTATCATTTTGAAACTGGTTTTAATAATTTTAGAAATTTATTATGAATAGTTTTGTTGGATGACACTAAAACATTTCCAGCATTTATTGCATCTCTATTATCCCATGTTGAAATATATCCACCAGCAGCTTTAATAATTGGTATTAATGGATGTATGTCCCAAATCTTATTTGAACATTGAATTACCACATCAACTCTTCCTTCTGCAAGATGAGAATAACTTAGGGCATCACTACAAGGAAATTGCATCAACTTTAAAATTTGAGGAATTTTTTTTTGTTTATCAAGAGATAGCCAACCATGAAATGCTGCTGAAACTTTAACATCTTTAAATAGAGCTTTCTTGTTTATAGAAATTTTTTTTCTCTTTCCATCTTGAAATACATAAGCAAGTTTATCTGAATAATTTAGATAGTATTTTTTAAGGACTGGAAAATTTGCCAATCCTAAAATTGGCCTTCCTTTGTAGTTTAATGATATTAAATTACTCCATGTTGGGTTTCCAATTACAAACGATCTAGTTCCATCAATTGGATCAATTACCCAAGTAAAATCACTCTTAGATTTTGTGTGACCAAATTCTTCACCTATAACTTGGTGGGTTGGAAACTTCTTTTTTATTTTTGATCTAATAAATTTCTCGAAAGCCTTATCGGATGTTGTTACTGGGTCATACCCTTTTCCTTTGAGCTTATTTGATACTTTAAATGTTTTATTTAACTTAGAATAATAGAATTTTGTTAATTCTAAAGCTAACTTGTTTAAGAAATTAGCATAGATAGAGTAATTTTTTGAATTAAATTGATCCACTTCAAACTCTTACTATTTTCTTTGTGTTGAATAAAGTTAAATTTTATTAAGACTTATTAATATTCTCAATTTCTTTATACAATGCACTATGATCATCATTGTCATTTCCTTGATCAACTAATGATTTGAACATTTCTTGAATTAGATTTGAAATTGGTAATTTAGTCTTAAAATCTCCTGCACATTCTAAAATATTATTCATGTCCTTTAAGTGAGTTGAGACCTTTCCTTTTGGTGAAAAATCCCTATCAATCATTCTTTTTCCATGATTTTGAAGAATTTTTCCATCTGCAAATCCTCCTGATAAAGCTTTGATAAATTTATTTGCATCCACACCAGCTTTTTCACATAAAGTAATTGCTTCTGCCACAGCACCAATTGTTACCCCAACAATGATTTGGTTTGCAAGTTTTGACACTTGGCCACTACCAATAGGACCAACTAAAGTTGGATTGCCCATAATCTTTAAAGTATCAAAAGCTTCATCAAACACATTTTGATCACCACCGACCATTATAGCTAAGCTTCCCTCTTCTGCTCCTATTGTTCCACCTGAAACTGGTGCATCTAAAAAATGAATATTTCTATCTTTTAATAACTTACCGTATTGAATTGAAATCTTTGGTTTAATGGAAGACATATCAATTACAGTAGATGAGTTTTTTAAGTTATTTAAAAATTCCTGATCACCTAAAACTTTTTCAACTGCCTCGTCATCTGTTAGCATTGTTATAACAATATCAGTCTCTTTGACTGCTTCACCTAAAGAGTTGGCTATGATTGCTCCAAGTTTTTCAAGAGGTTTTGCTTTTTCTAGAGTTCTACTAAAAACTTTTAAATTTAATTTTTTATTAATAAGGTTTTTAGCCATCGGGTAACCCATAAGACCCGTACCTATAAAAGCTATTTTCATTTTAATAAGATTTTATTTCTTCAAGCAATTATTTACTAATATCGCCATCAAGATCCAGATCATAAAAGCTTCACCGTTAGTGAATGTGTAATCTGCACCAGCAAAACCCGCTACAATATTTATTCCATAAATAATAACAGTAGATACTACAAGACTAATCGCTAAATCTTTAATTGCACATAAGTACTTCATCGAGAAACTTTATACATATTCATGAAATATGTAAACTTGAATAATAAGTAAAAATTTTAAAAAAATATTTTTGACTAAGAAATAATGGAGAACAAATTTGATATCGAGAATCTACTAAAGCACTAGGTTGTATTCAAGAAATTTATTTGCATAAAATAAAAATAAATTCATTGAAATTCATTAGTAAGATAATTAACTTAGTAATTAAGGAGGTTATTATGTTAAAACTTACACCACCTGACACATAACTGAAAATAAGCATATTTTTCAAATACACAAAAATAAAAATCCAATTGGATTTTAAAGCCAAAGAGGCAACATAAGGGAGCTCTTTAGGTAATTAGCTTAAAGAGCGACCCCTTCTAATAAAAAATTTAACTAAACTTGATATTAAAACTTTCTAATTTTTAAGATTAACATTGGTAAGAACGTTGCTATTACAAAAGACAAAAATAATAATTGCTGAGCAATAAAAGGTGCAAAAATTTCTTTAGGCAACAACATTCCAACTAATAAACTTTTTGAAAAATCTGGAAATGGAAATAGCAAAAAACCACCAATTAGTCCGACTATAATAGATGCATATGCAGTTTTTTCATCAATACTTTTGTTATAGAAGCTTAAAAAAACTGTTAACACAAATGCACAGCAAAATAAGTCTGCCAATAAGAACAGGTATAAAACGTCATATCCTTTTGAGGCAACAATAAAAGCAATTACAGATAAGAAAATAATAAAATATTTGGATAATCTTAAATAATCAGTTTTTTTATTGAGATTAAATGTTGCTTTGCCATCGACAACAAACAAACTTGAAATCGCATTTACCAAAGTATCAACTGTTGAAATAGTTAAAGCCAATCCTAGAGTAACAATTATTAATGCTAACATTTCTGTTTGTTCTTTTAATAATAATGTAAAAAATCCAAGATCTGGTCTGTTACTAGGATCTATTGAAAACGAAACCATTCCAGCAAAACCCATAAAAAAAACAATTGGCACAATAATAAAAAAAGAAATAATTAAGCTTTTTTTTAAAGTTTGCTGGTCCTTTGCAGCATATACTCTTTGCCAATTTCCTTGATGAAATAAATTAGTAGCTGCAACCGCAATAAAGAAAGTTAATCCAGCAGTATAACTTGGAATATAAGAGCCACTTAATAATTGAGGATTTTTTTCTTTTACATAACTAAAAGAAAATTCACTGCCAGCAAATGAAATAATATAAGATATGGATATTACCAAAAGAACTCCGATTACAATCATTTGAATATTATCAGTAAATATCGAGGCTCTTAAACCTCCATATAAAGTGTATGTTAATGTTGCAATAAGAACTATCAATGCCGTAATCCACAGTTCAGTCCCTGAAATATAGTTTATTAAAATAGCAACAGCGGTAACTTCTGCGCAGAGAAATATAAACATATAAAAAATAGTCATTAATAAAATTAATTTGAATAAACTTTTTCCAAATTTTCTTCTCATAAATTCAATTAAAGATGATCCTTTTGGAAATTCTTTTCTAATTTTTTTTCCTAAATAAATTAAAAAAATCATTGGAAAAGCTGTTCCAAGCGCATAACCTATAACTGCGCCTATTCCGCCCCAAGTTGCTGCTGATGCAGGACCAAATAATATCCATGCCCCTAAAGCAGATGCGACCAAACTTGTGGTTAAAGAAAATAAACCAATATTTCTATTTGCAGTTAAATAATTATTTATGCCTTTAAATTTTTTAGAATAATAAAGACCTAAAATAGCAAATATTAAACTAATAATAATTACTAACAATAATGATGTTGATTGACTTATAAAGTATGTTTTATCCATTGTTCTTCCCTTTCTGAATTACCGGACAGGTTCTTAGGGTTTAATCTCAGTCTATTACGACACCCCTTTAAGAAATTGATATTATATTTTTATAAAGAAATAAAGCTTTTTAAAAAAAATGTTTTTCTATTAAGTATTGCAAAGTAAAGATAATTAACGAAGCACAAATAATTAAAAAAACCTTTTCCTGATTGATCACAACTACTGTCCTTTGTGATTCATTATTTCAATCATACACTGCGTTGCATATTCGCGCCATTCTGAAGAACTTTTAATTTTTAAGCTATTTAAATGATCACGGTTACTTTTTATATCATCTTTATGTTTAAGTTTATCAGCTCCATTTAAATTTTTTTCCATATTTGATAAATTAGTTTCCATCGCATTAATCCAGCTACTCCCAAGTTCTAAACATTTTTGATCATCTTTTTCATCACAAATTTGCTTAAAAAAATTAAAAATAACGTCGTCTGTCTTTATTGAAGTGTTCATTTTTTATTTATTACAAACACCGATAGAATCTGGTCCACATGTCTGGCCATTGGTCCAAGTTGCGCCAATTAGGTTTGCACCTTCAAAATTAGCATTAGTGATATTTGAAGATGTAAAATTAGCCTCCATTAGATTTGAGTTTTGAAAATTAGTTTCAATTAAAGTGGCGCCCATAAAGTCAACTCTTGTTAAATTTGAACCTGCAAAATTAGATTTTTCAAAATTCGCTCCAATAGATATTGTTTCATATAGATTGGCTCTTACAAAGGTGGATTCTGGAAAAGTACCAAATGATAAATTTGAGTTCATCATAATGCTTTTATCAAAATTCACTTGAATAAAACTTGCAAAAGATAGGTTTGAATTAGGTAGATAACTTCCTTGTAGATCTTGTGCATCAGAAAATCTACAGTTAGAATAATCAACACCGTCTGTTAGCGGGTCATCACAAGCAGCATTACTGCTGGTGATGAAAAATAAACTCAATGCAATTAAAAGCATTATTCTTTTCATTCATAATGCTAACAAAGAAATTATAAAATCACAACAAGGAGAATGTTGAATTTTTTGAGATAATTTGGTTATTTCTTCTAATCTTTAAACAAGTTTTCGATTTGAGTTTCTGCATCTTGAATAGACTTTTCATAATCTAGTGCCATTTGATCAGCACTAATTACTTCAACTTTTTCAATCCCAAAAAAGTTTAATATAAATTTTAACCATGGTGTTAAAAAATCTTCAGAACTATTCAGTTTAGTTCCGCCGGAAGTAATCACTAAATAAGCTTGTTTGTTTTTAAGTAATCCTTCTCTTCTTCCATTAGGTTTAAATCTGAATGTCTCACCAATTCTGGCAGCTAAATCACACCAAGCTTTAAGAGTTGCGGGTGGTCCATAATTATAAATTGGAGCTGAGATTATAATAATATCACTCTCTTTTAACTCTTTCACAAGTTTATCTGATAGTTGAAACATTTTTTTATGCTCTTCTGTTTGATCTATTTCATCAATTTTCATTCCAGATTCTGTTAAGCCACTAACAAAAAGCATGTCATCATCTAAATCTCTATAAACAACTTCATCACCTGGTTTTTTAATTTTATCTAATAATTTTTTTGCTAATGCTCTTGAGGTTGACCCTTCTTTTCTAGCGCTTGAATCAATTTGATAAATTTTCATTAAATACTTTTTTAGCCGAAATTTTGCATAAATGGAAAGAATCTTAATATATAAAAACCAATTGTTTGCAATTGATTGGTTAAAATTAAAATTCCAGTAATTAATAAAATAATACCCCCAATTTTTGAAATTAAATTTATATTTTTCTTAAAATTCTTAGAAAATATTAAAAATTTTTGTATTAAATAACCAGAAAGAATAAAAGGAATGGCAAGACCAAGTGAATAAAATCCTAACAAAATTATTGCTCTGGATAATGTATCCTCAATTGAAGCTAAAGCTAATATAGATCCTAAAATTGGACCAATACAAGGGGTCCATCCAAAACCAAAAGCAAGGCCTATTAGATATGGAAATAAAATATTTTGAGACCTTTTAGCTTCAAATCTTTTTTCAAAATTTAAATAACTGATATTTATCAGTCCTATTAACTGTAATGAAAAAATTATAATTATAACTCCAGCAATAACTCTTAGCGCATCAGAGTTTTGTAAAAGTGTTTGACCTAAGTATGAAGCTGAAGCTCCTAGAATGATAAATACGGTTGAAAATCCAAGACAAAACAAAACTAATGGAAAAAAATCTACTTGTTTGAATTTTAAAATTTCTTGTAATGACTGACCAGAAATAAAAGATATATATCCTGGTATTAAAGGTAAAACACATGGAGATAAAAAACTGATAAGTCCTGCTCCAAATGCAATTAATAGTTCAATCATTAAATAATTTTTTATTCAGAGATAACTTTAGTTTTCTGTTGACCTAATTGATCTACTTCTAAAACCATTTCGTCTCCATTGTTTAAAAATTGAGGAGGAATCATTCCAAGCCCAACACCCGAGGGTGTTCCTGTTGTAATGATGTCACCTGGCATCAAAGTAATAAAACTACTTAAATGAGCTATAATAAAATTGAAATTAAAAATCATTAAGCTTGTATTTCCAGTTTGGTGTCTTTTTGCATTTACATCTAAAGATAAATTTAAATCATTAACATTATTAATCTCATCTTTAGTCACTAAATAAGGTCCTAGAGGCCCAAATGTATCTCCTGATTTTCCCTTAACCCACTGGCCACCTTTTTCTTTTTGCCATTCTCTTTCACTAATATCGTTACAAATACAGTATCCAAATACATAATCTTGAGCATCTTTTTCTAAAACTCTTTTAGCTTTTTTTCCAATCACCATAGCAATTTCAACTTCATGATCTAACTTTTGTGAATTTTTTGGAATAATCACGTTATCATTCGGTCCAACTATAGAATGAACAGATTTATTAAAAACTACTGGAAACTCTGGGGCTTTTGCACCCGTTTCTTCTGCATGTTCTTTATAATTTAATCCAATTGCAAAAAAATTTCCTGGATTTGAAATACACGGACCAATTCTTATATTTGAGTCTATTTCGGATAATGATTCAAAATCTAAATCTTTAATTTTATTAATTGTATTAAAATTTAATGTACTAGGATTAAGATCATTAATATGATTAGAAAGACTCCTAATTTTATTTTCTTTATCTAAAACAGCTGCAATCTCTTTATTTGGTTCACCAACTCTTAAAAATTTCATATTAACATTAAAACTTAATTAACCTTTAATACCCATGTGAGTATACTTGACATTTAGATAATCTTTTATTGCCATTGATCCACCTTCTCTTCCATATCCACTTTGTTTAATTCCTCCAAAGGGTGCTTCAGCAATAGCTACAAAGCCTGTATTAACCGCTACAGATCCTGTCTCAAGTTGTTCGGAAGCTAAATGTGCAGTTTCCATTGAATTTGTACAAACATAACTACACAATCCAAGTTCATGATTGTTAGCTCTTTCTATCACTTCATCAAAAGATTTAAATGATAGCATTGGAACTAATGGTCCAAATGGTTCTTCTTTCATTATAGTAAAATCATCTTTTACATCATCAAAAATTGTTGGTTCATAGAAAAATCCTTTGTTAAAACCAGCTGGTCTTTTTCCACCCAATAAAACTTTTGCACCCTCTTGTTTGGTTTTTTCAACAAGAGCCTCAACTTCATTTAATCTCTTTTGAGTTGTCAACGGACCTAATTGAGTATCATGATCCATACCATTTCCGATTTTTAATTTTTTAGTTTTTTCTATAAATAAATCTATAAATTCATTTTTCTTTTTTTCATGAATATAAAATCTGTTAGGAGAAATACATACTTGACCATTATTTCTAAATTTTGCACTAATTGCCATATCAGCTGCTTTTTTAATATCAGCATCATCAAAGACTATAAATGGTGAATGACCACTTAATTCCATTGTTACTCTTTGAACTTTATCAGCAGCTTGTTTTAATATTAATTTTCCAACTCTAACAGAACCAGTAATAGAAACTTTTTTGATAATATCTGATTGCATTAGTTGAGATGCTATACTTGGTGGATCTCCAGATAAAAGATTTACTGCACCTGGTGGGACACCACATTCTCTACAAATATCTACTAGCTCCATTACAACACCAGGTGTAATAGTATCTGGCTTGATAATAACTGAACAACCAGCTGCTAGTGCTGTTGAAATTTTTCTAGCTGCTAAAATTAATGGAAAGTTCCAAGGAGACAACGCAGCAACAACTCCAACGGGTTGATAATATACATGAACTCTCGTATTCTCAAATCTACTTTCTATGGTTTGACCAAAAATTCTTTTTGTTTCTTCAGCATTCCATTCAAAAATATCTGCTGCTCCATTTGTTTCACCAACACCTTCAGCTAAAGGCTTTCCATTTTCCAATGTCATCCACTTTGCAAGAACATCTTTTTTTTCTCTCATTTTGTCAGCGATCTTTCTCAAAACATATGATCTCTGCCATGGTGGAGTTTTTTTCCAAACTTGTAATCCTTGTTCAGCCGATTTTAATGCTCTTTCAACATCAGCAGGTGTGGCTTTTGATGCGTGACCCAAAACTTCTTCAGTAGCCGGATTAATCACTTCATAAGTTTCTTTATTTTCAGAAGGTGACCAATTACCATCGATAAATTGTCCAAATTTTTCGTACATAGTTTGTTAACTTTTAGGTTGAATTAATTAAATAAATTTCAAATTTTTAACAAATATGTTTTAATCTTACAAATTAATAAAGGAGATACATGTGGCTAAATTTATAATAATGGGAAAATATACCTCAAAAGGTCTTGGAGGATTTGTAAGTAATCCTGATACAGATCGAAGAGCTGCAACAACAGCTCTTTGTGCATCAGCAGGAGCAAAACTAACAAATTATGCTGGCTTAAGAGGTAAGTATGACTTTATGGTAGAGGTTGAAGGAACTTTTGAACAAGCTTCTGCATCTGGTATGGTAGCAGTATCTAGTGGAGCTGTTACAGATTTTTCAGTTCATGAAGTAATTGACTTAAATGCAGTTGCAAAAATTGCAAACAAAATGGCTTCTGGATACAAAGAACCAGGAAAATAAAAAGATTTAACTTCCAGTTTGTAAAAACTGGAAGTTAACGAACTTCAAATAAAGTTGGAAACATTTTTCCACCTAGGCTATCACCTTCTTTATAACCGCCATCTTGCATCGCTTTTCGGTAATTATAACTTGTCCAATCACCGACGTAATTAATTTTAGTATCTTCTTTTGCGACTCGTAAAGTGTAACGACTCAATGTCTTTTTTGGAACTATTGAACTAAGTGTTCCATGAAGTGTTCTCATATCAAATATAACAGCGTCTCCTAATTGACAATCCCATTGTAAAAATTCATATTTATCTTTATTTCCCAAAATATCAGGTGGAAGTTCATACTTTTTTTCATCAATTGTGCATTCGTTTCCTTCAATTTTATGTCCATCCTTGAAAAGTACTCTTAAAAAAAGTTTGTTCCATAAATGCGACCCTTTTACCCAAACTACTCCTTCATTTTTACCTGTAGGCTGAAGAGGTAACCAAAGAACACACATTGTTCCATCCATATCAAAATAACTTATATCATGGTGAAATGGTGTTGAAGATTTTGACCCAGCTTCTCGTAAAAACCAATTATCCATTACTAAATTAATTTTTTTAGCATCCATTAGTTCACAAGCTATTCTTGCATAAGGAGAATTATATACAAAATCTTTAAATTCTGGAACTAAATCCCATGTCCAATAATCTTCTAAGTATTTAGGATCATTTTCCTCAATAGTGTGAGATTTAAAACGAGGACTTGGATTTTTTATATCTCTTTCGATACCTTTTTTTAGTTTTTCTATCCAACTAATATCAAATTTATTCTTAAGAAATACAGCACCCTGCTCTTTAAATAGACTAATTTCATCTTTTGAAAGAATTTTATTCATACTATTTTTGTATTAGAATATATTATAAAAATATATATGAAAATGCTTAGAGACAATTTTGGACGAACATTCCCATACATAAGATTATCAATTACAGATGTGTGTAATTTTAAATGTGGTTATTGTTTACCTGATGGCTATCAGATCGATAAAAGTGATAATCGCACTTTCTTAAAAAAAGAAGAGATTGGAAGATTGGCTAAAGCTTTATCGGAATTAGGTGTCTGTAAAATAAGATTAACAGGTGGTGAGCCAACAGTTAGAAAAGATTTCTTTGATATAATTAAAATTCTTAAAAATAAATCTGGGATTAAAAAAACAGTAATAACTACAAATGGCTATCACCTTGATAAAATTGCTGGTCAAATTAAAGACAGTGGTTTAGACGGAATAAACATCAGTATTGATAGTTTAAACAGAGAAACCTTTAAAAATGTAACAAGTCATGACCGACTACCAGAAATACTAAAAGGAATTGAAAATTTACAAAAACTTAATTTTAAAAATATAAAAATAAACGCTGTTTTACTAAAAGGTATTAATGATAGTGAAAATGATTTTAATCAATGGGCAAACTTTATTAAACAAAATGAAATTGATTTTAGATATATAGAATTAATGCAGACAGGAGATAACTTGGATTATTTTAAAAAATATCATGTGCCAGCTACAAAGTTTGTTGATTATTTGAATAATAATAATTGGCTCTTTCAAACTTTAGGAAGGGATGCAGGTCCATCAAAAAATTATTTAAATCTAGAATTTAAGGGAAAATTTGGAGTTATCGCTCCCTACTCCAAGGATTTTTGTAAAAGTTGTAACAGATTAAGAATAACTGCAAAAGGTGATTTAAGATTATGTTTGTTTGGAAATACAGGAATAAACATAAGACATTTGATGCAAAAAGATGAACAATTAGAAGAATTAAAAGATTTAATTCTAAAACAATTAAACTTTAAAAAAGCATCTCATCACTTAGAGCTTGGGGAAACGGGTTTAATGAAAAATTTATCTACAACAGGTGGTTAAATGACAAAATTAAAGATAATAAATCAAAAAGAACTAAAAGATTGGGCAAAAGAAATTTTTAAAAAAAATTCTTTTAATATGGTTGATGTTTCTTCAAAAAAAGAAACTTTTAGAAGAGCACTCGCATCTGGAAAAATTTATGTTGGTAAAGAAGTTTTTGATTTAATTAAGAATAAAAAGATGCCAAAAGGAGATCCTATTACATTAGCAGAAATATCAGCAATTTTAGGTGTTAAAAAAACTAGTGAATTAATTCCTTTGTGTCACCCACTTCCAATTGATCATATAGCAACCAAAATCATAATGAACGAAGTTGATAATTCATTAGAAGTTTTTTGTGTAGTTTCAGCAGTTGCTAAAACTGGAGTTGAAATGGAAGCTATTATGGGTGTTAACGCTGCATTAATAACTATTTATGATTTAAGTAAAATTGTTAACCCACATCTTAAAATCGATAACGTTAAATTACTAATTAAAGAAGGTGGCAAGAGTGGATTATGGACTAATCCAGATGGTTTGCCTAGGTTTTTAAAAGATATTTTTTAAATTTAATGAAAATTAAATTAGAATTATTTGGTGCAAGTAGAGATTTTAGTGAAAAAAATTATCTTGAACTTGAAGTTCAAGATAAAGCTTCAATTAACAATTTACGAGATATAATCATTCAATATCTTAATAAAAACTTCAAAGGAAACAAAAATTTTATCAAGATTGTAAAATCATCAGCATTTTGTTCTGAAAATAATCAAATAATTAGCGACAATTATAAAATCACAAAGGATCAAAAGATTGCTATTATACCTCCTATTGGAGGAGGTTAATGCTTCACACAAAAATAATAGATTCTAAAAAAGAAAAAATTCTCATTTTAAATGCTGAGAAGTTTATTAGTAATTCAAAATTTGGAGCTTCAATTTATTTTTTAGGAAGTGTTAGAAACATTAATGATAACAAGAAAGTTACAGGCATTACTTATGATAGCCATGATGAAATGGTTATTAAAAGTTTTGAAGAAATTTATAATGAAGCTGATCAAAAACTAAATATTAAAGATAAATCTGTATTTATTG
>Ga0209252_1001530_pt1 | contig 15032 bp, 13 predicted proteins | sample SaaInlV_135m_DNA_3_FD_184673 | JGI IMG/M metagenome (GOLD analysis project Ga0209252, IMG submission 184673) | Marine microbial communities from expanding oxygen minimum zones in the Saanich Inlet - Saanich Inlet SI074_LV_100m_DNA (SPAdes) (version 2) | ecosystem: Environmental > Aquatic >... | reverse complement strand
AGAAAAAGGTGATGCTTGGATTGAAGCAAAAGGAGAAAAATATTCGCCATCTCAAATTTCTGCTTTCATTCTTCAAAAAATGAAAGAAACTGCTGAAAAATATTTAGGTCAAGAAGTTACAAAAGCTGTAATTACAGTTCCTGCATATTTTAATGATGCACAAAGACAAGCAACTAAAGATGCTGGAAAAATTGCAGGTCTTGAAGTTTTAAGAATTATCAATGAACCAACAGCTGCTTCTCTAGCGTATGGTTTAGACAAAAAACAAAATAAAAAAATTGCTGTATATGATTTAGGTGGTGGAACATTTGATGTATCTATTCTTGAATTAGGAGACGGTGTTTTTGAGGTTAAATCTACAAATGGAGACACCTTTTTAGGTGGTGAAGATTTTGATAATTCAATTGTAGATTATCTAGTTGCAGAATTTAAAAAAGATAATGGAATTGATTTAACGTCAGATAAACTTGCACTTCAAAGATTAAAAGAGGCGGCAGAAAAAGCTAAAATCGAACTATCTTCAGCAGAACAAACAGATATTAATTTACCATTTATTACTGCTGATAAAACAGGACCAAAACATATTAATTTAAAAATGACTAGAGCAAAACTTGAGGCTCTTGTTGAAGATTTAATAGCTAGAACATTACCACCTTGCAAAACAGCATTGGGTGACGCAGGAATATCGGCAAGCGACATAGATGAAATTGTTATGGTTGGTGGAATGACTAGAATGCCTAAAGTTCTAGCTGAAGTTAAAAACTTTTTTGGGAAAAGCCCTAATAAGAGTGTTAACCCAGACGAAGTTGTTGCAATGGGTGCAGCTATTCAGGCAGGTGTACTTCAAGGAGATGTGAAAGATGTACTTCTTTTAGATGTTACACCTTTATCTTTAGGTATTGAAACTCTAGGTGGTGTATCAACTAAACTAATTGAGAAAAACACAACAATACCAACCAAAAAAAGCCAAGTATTTTCTACAGCCGAAGATAATCAACCTGCAGTTTCTATTAGAGTACTTCAGGGTGAAAGAGAAATGGCAACAGATAACAAAATGTTAGGAAACTTTGAATTAGTCGGTATTGCTCCAGCACCAAGAGGAGTTCCTCAAATCGAAGTTGCTTTTGATATTGATGCTAACGGTATAGTTAGTGTTTCCGCAAAAGATAAAGGAACTGGTAAAGAACAAAAAATTCAAATCCAAGCTTCTGGTGGATTAAGTGAAGAAGAAATTGAAAAAATGGTTAAAGAGGCAGAAGCTAATAAAGAAGAAGATAAAAAGAAAAGAGAGTCTGTAGATACAAGAAATCAGGCTGACACTTTAATTCATTCAACTGAAAAAAATCTTAAAGAGCATGGGTCTAAAATTACTGATGCTGAAAAAAAAGCTATTGAAGATGCATCATCCAGTTTAAAGGAAGCCCTTAAAGAAACTGATAATGAAGATATTAAAAAGAAAACTGAAACTTTAGTTCAAGCTTCAATGAAGTTGGGTGAAGCCATCTATAAGTCTCAGGAGAAAAAACCAGATTCATCTAATGAGGGTGATAAAAATGATGAAGGAAAAAAAGACGATAATGTAGTTGATGCAGATTTCGAGGAAGTAAAAGAAGAAAATAAAGAAGAAAATAAACCAGAAGACAAAGAAAAAAGCGCTTAAGACACTCAACAACTATCATCTTAAAGTAACTTATGGCTAAAAGAGATTTTTATGACGTCTTAGGTGTTGGAAAAACTGCATCTCCAGATGAATTAAAATCAGCTTACAGAAAACTTGCTGTTAAATATCATCCTGACAAAAACCCAGGTGATAAAAATGCTGAAGATAAATTTAAAGAGGCTAGCGAAGCCTATGGAATTCTCTCAGATAAAGAAAAAAAACAGAATTATGATAACTTTGGCCATGCCGCTTTTGAAAATGGTGGAGGTCGACAAAGCGGAGGTTTTGGTGGCTTTGGTGGTTCTGATTTTTCTGATATTTTCGAAGATTTTTTTGGAGATTTTGGGGGTGGTGGAAGATCAAGAAATAAAAGTTCCAATAATAGAGGTTCAGATTTAAGATATGATTTATCAATTACACTTGAAGAAGCATATCAAGGAAAAAAACAGGATATAAAATTTTCCACAACTGAAAAATGTAATACTTGTAAAGGAAATGGTTCTAAGCCTGGTCATTCACCCGATAGATGTACATATTGTGGAGGAAATGGAAAAATAAGATCTAACCAAGGCTTTTTTACCGTTCAACAAACTTGTCCTCAATGTAATGGAAATGGAGAAGAAATTACAAACCCATGTACTGATTGTAATGGTCAAGGTAAGAAACAAACTTCAAAGAAAATATCTGTTACAATACCCAAAGGTGTTGATGATGGAACAAGAATTAGATTGGCAGGCAAAGGTGAAGCTGGGGGCAGAGGTGGAGCAACAGGTGATTTATACTTATTTATAAATGTTAGCTCACATGATTTATTTAAAAGATCAGATGAAAATTTATTCTTTGAATTTCCAATATCAATAGCTGACGCAGCTCTTGGAACAACGATTGAAATCCCAACGATTGATGGTGGTAAAGCAAAAATTAAAATTCCAGATGGAACACAAAACGGAAAACAATTTAGACTTAAAGGTAAAGGAATGCCATTTATCCGTAGAGGAGATTTTGGTGATCTTTATGTGCAAGTTAATACTGAAGTCCCTATATTTCTAAACAAACAACAAAAAGAATTATTAGAAAAATTTAGAGAGATAGAAAACGATAAATCAAATCCAAGTATCAAAAAATTTTTTCAAAAAGCAAAAAGTTTTTGGAAGATTTAATGTGGTATGAAACTTAATTCAAAAAAGAAAAAGTTAAATAAAATCTAATGATTATATGGCTTGCATCTTATCCCAAAAGTGGAAATACTTGGGTTAGAGCTTTCCTCTCTTCAATTTTATACAGTGATGAGGGTATAAATGATTTTTCTACACTTCATAAAATTCGACAATTCCCAACAAGAGAACATTTTGAAAACCTTGTTGATGATTTTCAAAATCCAAAGAAAATTATCGCAAACTGGAAAAACGCACAGGATAAAATTAACCTAGATAATAGAATAAAATTATTAAAAACTCATCATGTTCTTTGCAAAATTGCTAATTTTGAATTTACAAATAATTCAAATTCATTGGGTGTAATATATATAGTAAGAGATCCTAGGTCCGTATTATTATCACTTAAACATCACTTTGGAATGAAGGATCTTGATGAAGCAAGAAATTTTATTACTAACAACAATATTTGGGTTGGAATAAATAAATCAGAAAAATATAAGAATAAGGCAACCAAAATTCCTACTTTGATAGGTTCGTGGAGGGTTAATTATCTGTCATGGAAAAGTAAAATTAAAAATTATATGATAGTAAGGTATGAGGACTTAGTTGAAAATCCTCAAGAAGAATTTTTCAAAATTTCTAAATTTATAGAAAAATTAATGAATTGTAAATTTGATGAAAAAAAAATAAATAATGCAATAGACACTACATCTTTCCAAGTATTGCAAAGGCTTGAGGAAAAGGGTTTTTTTACAGAACAAGGTCAAGGAACAAGGTTTTTTAACTCAGGCCCTAATACAGATTGGAAAATGCAATTAGATAAAGATATTATTGATGAAATAAATTTAAAATTTAAAAATGAAATGATAGAATTAGGTTATTTATAAAATGAAAAAAATAAATTTAGCAATATCTGGCTGCATGGGAAGAATGGGTCAACAACTTATAGAATCATCAAAAAATAATAATAACTTTAAATTGTCGGCATTAACTGAAAATAAATTAGTGAAAAAAAAAATTTATGGAATTAAACCAGAATTAAATTCTAAAAATGCTTTTAAAAAAGCTGATGTAATAATAGATTTTACAACTCCGGAATGTACACTTGAAATACTAAAAATTGCAGCAAAATTAAAAAAAAGAGTTCTTATTGGAACTACTGGATTTAATCAAAATCAGGAAAAAATAATTAAGACGTATTCAAAAAAGATTCCTATTTTAAAAGCTGGTAATATGAGCTTAGGTATAAATTTATTAATGTATTTAACTGAGATTGCTTCTAAATCTTTAAATGAAGAATATTTAAGCAAAATATTTGAGGTACACCACAAACACAAAAAAGACTATCCATCAGGAACAGCCTTAATGCTTGGAAAAGGGATCGCAGATGGAAAAAACAAAAGTTTATATAATTTAATTGGTAAAAAATTTTTAAATAAAAAATCTTTTCCCTATGGAAACAAAATAAATTTTAATTCCATAAGAAAAGGTGAGATTATAGGAGAACATGAAGTAAAATTCTCAAGTGGAAAAGAAATAATTACCCTAAATCACGAGGCTTTTGATAGAGCACTTTACTCTGATGGTGCTTTGACGGCTTCTAAATGGTTAGTGAAAAAAAGACCAGGATTATATTCCATGAGAGACCTGCTTAACTTTTCATAATGAATGAAGAGCAAAAAGCGAAAATAATAATCAAAATATTAAATAAAATTTATGCAAAAACACCTGTTCCTTTAAAAAGTAAAAACACTTTTACATTATTAATTTCAGTGCTGCTATCAGCACAATGTACTGATGTTAATGTTAACAATGTAACAAAGGGTATATATCCAAAATATTTTAAACCAGAACACTTTGTAAAATTAGGAAGAAAAAAAATTGAAAAATTAATTAAAAGAATTGGTATTTTTAGAGTTAAAGCAAAAAGTATTTACTTAATATCAAAACAAATTTTGGAAAAACACAATGGTAAAGTGCCTAAAACTTTTGAAGAGCTTGAGAAACTACCTGGTGTAGGACATAAAACAGCTAGCGTGGTAATGTCTCAAGGTTTTGGATATCCGGCTTTTGCCGTAGACACTCATATCCATAGGCTTACACAGAGATGGGGTTTGACTAATGGAAAAAATGTAATTCAAACAGAGAGGGATTTAAAAAGAATATTTCCTAAAAAAAACTGGGCTAAACTTCATTTACAAATAATTTTTTATGGAAGAGAATATTGCAAAGCAAGGGACTGTTATGGTTTAATCTGCAAAATATGTACTGCTTGCTATCCAAATAGAAAAAAACCTGTTATTACCCAAAAAGCTTGATATGAAAATTTTAGGAATAGGAAACGCTATAGTAGATGTCATTTGCAAGGTTGATGATAATTTTATTGAACAAAATAATCTCACAAAAAGCACGATGAAATTATTTTTTGATGAAAATGAATTCAAAAATTTATTAATAAATCTTAAAATTGAAAAAACAGTTTCTGGAGGATCTGTTGCAAATTCTATAGTTGGATTATCTCAGCTTGGTGACAAAGTAGGTTTTATTGGAAAAGTTTCTGATGATGAATTTGGTAGCAAATATGAAGAAGGATTAAAAAAAGAAAATGTAGAATATTTTTATTCTAAAAAAAAAGAGGGGTTGCCGACAGGCACTTGTTTAATATTAGTAACGCCAGACTCAGAGAGAACAATGTGTACATTTTTAGGAACGGCAGGAAAAATTCATGAAAATGATTTTAATTCTGATGCAATTAAAAAAAGTGAAATAATATTTTTGGAAGGCTACCTATGGGATGAGGGTGAACCAAAAAAAGCATTTAGTAAAGCAATTAATAATGCAAATAAAGTTGCCATGTCTCTTTCAGACCAGTTTTGTGTAGATAGACATAAGCCTCATTTCTTAGAATTAGTAAAAAATAAATTAGATATTACTTTTGCCAACGAGCAAGAAATTACCTCTTTAATTGAAGCAAAAGATTTTAATGAAGTAATTAATTTTTCAAAACAACTTAAAAAGTTAATAGTTGTTACGAGAGGTGGAAAAGGGGCAGTTGCAATTCAAGGTGAAGAAGTCATAGAGTCTGGTATAAAACAAAATCTTAAAGTATTAGATCTTACGGGAGCTGGTGATCTTTTTGCTGCTGGGTTTCTACATGGATATATTAATAAAATGTCAATCAAAGAGAGTTTAGAAAAAGGTACCGAAATGTCTTCTAAAGTAATACAACAAATCGGTGCAAGACTTTAATACTGGGTTTTCTTTCTTTTAAAACTACCTTTCCCCTTTTTGGGTTTAACCGTTTTTGGCTTAAATTTTTTAGAGTATAAGTCTTTAATAATAGGGTTTTTTTTATTTAATTTGATAACCATTATTTTTACTAATTATAAAATTATCATCTGAAAAATTTTTAGAGATTTTTTTTCTGAGTCTATAAACGTGAGTTTCTACGGTATGTGTTTCTATATCAGAATGATAATCCCAAACTTTAGTTTGTAATTCATTAATGCTTATAGGTTTATTTACTTTTGAAAGATAAATTATAGTGTTTACTTCTTTTTCTGTAAGTTTTAGTTTAATATTTTTTAAGGATATTTCCCTGGCATTAATGTCTATGATATAATCATTAATAATAAATTGTGACTGTTCAACAAATTGATGTTTTAAAAATTCAATATTTAATTTTTCAATCATCTTAAAAATCTTAATTGGTAGCTGACTTAAAATAAATTGATTGTTAAATTTTAAAATTTGTTTTTTTGTAATGATTAAATAATTATTGAGATTTTTTATTTCACTTGTTAAAACTTTTTCATCTGAAATCTCAATAATCTTAAATTGTATGTCTTCTTCTATCTCTTTCAGTATTTGGTATAAAAGATTAAATCGATAAACTATTATATTTTGATTATTCATATATTGTTAGATTATGACAATTTTTTTAAAAAATAAACACACTCTTCAAATAGATGATTTTTATTTCAAGTGTTCTATCGGAAAAAAAGGTGTAACAAGAAGAAAAAAAGAGGGGGATTACAAAACACCTTTGGGCACTTTTACAATTGGAGAACTATTTTTTAGAAAAGATAGAATGAGCAAGCCCATAACTTCATTGAAAGTTTTAGAAATAAAAAACAGTATGGGTTGGTGTGATGATATTAAACAACCTAGCAAATATAATCGACTAATTGTAATAGACAATAAAATAAAACATGAAAAATTAAAAAGAAAAGATCACAAATATGATTTATTGATACCTATAAATTATAATACAAAAAAACCCATTGTAGGTTTAGGAAGTTGCATATTTATTCATCTAACTCAAAATTATAAGCCTACAGCTGGATGTATTGCTTTAAAAAAAAATGATTTTTTTGTAATGCTAAAAGTATTAAGAAAAGATTCTAAAATAAAAATATCTTAAACTCTTTTACCAAAAATACTTGAACCGATGCGCAAATAAGAAGCAAGATTTTTTGAAGCCTCTATATAATCAGAGGACATACCCATACTAAGTTCAGGAAAATTAAAACTGATATTCAATAAATTAATTTCTTTAAAATAAGTAGAAGAACTTTTATCAACTGGGGGTATACACATTAAGCCAATTACATCTAAGTTAATTTTTTTACAGTATAAAACTAAATCACCAACTTCTGATTTATTAATGCCAGATTTTTGCTCTTCATTTCCAATATTTACTTGAATAAAAATTTTCAATTTTTTATTAATTTTTTTTTGCTCATCTGCAATTTTTTTTGCAAGTCTTTCATTGTCTACAGAATGAATATAATCAAATAATTTTACTGCATATTTTACTTTATTAGTTTGTAATTTTCCTATCATATGAAGTTTAATATTTGTGTTTTTAGACATAATTTCAGTCCATTTATTCACTGCTTCTTGAATTTTATTTTCACCAAAATCTATATGACCATAATCAATTAATGGTAAAATTTTATCAATTTTAAAAGTCTTGGATACAGCTATAATCTTTGGTAAATTAGGCGCCTTAAGATCACTGAAATTTGATTTAATTTCTTCTTCAATTTTAATTAAATTTTGAACTGTGTTATGCATTATAATTTAAATACAAAATATTACTTTATAAGTAATTTTGATACAAACAATATCGATCAACAAGACAAGTATACTATTATTATTTATAGAAATTATAACTTAAAAAAAATTGATAAGACTATAATATTAAAATTAAAGAATTATTGTAACAAAAAAGGATTAAAATTTTATTTATCTAATGATATCAAACTTGCTATTCAACTAAAATTAAATGGTGCTTATATTCCATCATTTAATAAAAAATTTAATCACCTTAGCTACACTTACAGCAAGAATTTTAAAATAATTGGTTCAGCTCATAATCTTAAAGAAATAAAGATAAAAGAACGTCAAAATGTTAATAAAATTTTTTTGTCTTCTTTGTTTAAAAAAAATAAAAACTTTTTAGGAATTAATAAATTTAAAAGACTTTCTAAATTAACAAAAAAAAAGATTGTTGTTTTGGGAGGTGTTTCAAAACAAAATATTAAGTTATTAAAACTTGTAAATTGTAAAGAATTTGCTGGAATTTCATATTTTGAATAAAAAAAAGGCCCCTAAAAAGGGGCCCTTTTTATAATTTGATCTAAACTAAATTAGAATGCAAATGAAGCTCCAAGAGTCCATTTTTCTAAATCAGAGTGAGAACCAGTGTCAAATGCTGCATTTTCAGCATCGTACATACCTGCAGTAATTGTCATTCCACCTGCTGTGTAAGCAGCTGAAAGACCAGTGTACTCAGCTTCTGTAGCTGTTCCATCTCTCTTGATTTCTTCTTGTCCGTAAGTAACAGAAAGTTCATCTGATACTGTGTAAGTAACGGCTATAGAATCCATATCAAGATCTCTGCTTGCTGTATCAACATCATAATCCATAGTTTCATATGATACTGTGAATGATCCATAAGCATATGAAGCACCTAATACAGTTGAATCACCACTTAGTGCAGCTGTAGAGTTAGTTGCGTCAGCTTTTGCATAAACAACTGTTAAACCTTCAACACCAGTGTATGTTAAACCAATACCAGTTCCTGAAACTTCAGTAGCTGTTTTTGGCTCGTAACTAGCTTGAACAGTTAAACCATCCATTAGCTCTGGAGATGAATAGTAAAAACTATTATTTCCAGCAGTTGCAGTTGCAGTAACTGAACCAGCGTTAGTTAAACCTGAAGCGTTTGTTAAACCGTCAAACTTATCCCAGATATCACCAGCAGCAGAACCATCAATCATATTTGATGTAGTTGTTCCACCTTCACCATTAAAAGTTAAAGTTCCTAAAGCGTCTGAAGAAATTTTAACTGAGTGACTATCAAACGGTACATTTGCATTATCGTCGGCAGCAGTTGAACTACCTTTATCATCACCTTGGTCTAGTACAAAACTTAGAGAAACAGTTAAACCATTATCTAATTCACCTGAACCAGTAAAAGTTAATTGATTTCCCATTGAGAATTCGTTTCCAGAAACGATTTCTTCACCTGAGTAACCAGCTGTTCCCATGCTTGCACTACCAGATACTGACATGCTGCCAGCATTAGCTGACACTGAAACAAGTGATGCTGCTAATGCAGTAAGACCTATTTTTTTAAAATTGTTCATATTAATTACTCCTTTGTTTTTTGTTAATTATTAATAATAAACAGTGTTTTTTTAGTACTTTTCCTTTTAATTTTAACAAAAATAGTCAATAATCATAATAATATCCATATGTGTTGTATTTTTGCATCACTTATGTTGATTTTTGATATATTTAGTAAAATTTAACGATTTACTGTATAAGAAATTTTTAAAATAATATGACCAAATATAATATCCCCAATAAAACTATCTTTTTAGCTATTATTTTGCTTTTTTTAACTGGATGTAAAGGAAATTTAGATAAATTTCCAGGTGGAGATGCCAGAAAATTTCCTGCTGATCCTGCAAAAAGAGTAGAGCAAAATCTTAAAGAAGGAAGAGGATTTAAACTAGCTGATCTAGGCAATAATAGAGGTGGTGTGTTTGAGTTTGCAAGCTCAAATCCATTATGGAAAGCTTCATTAGATATAATTGATTTTATGCCTTTATCATCTGTAAATTATAGTGGGGGCATAATAATAACAGATTGGTATTCAGATAATAGTTCTCCATATGAAAGTATAAAAATTTCAATAAGGTTTACAACAACTGAAATTAGATCTGATGCATTAGATATTAAAGTATTTAACAGAAAATGTTCTGATGGTTTATTTAACTGTAAGTTTACTGAAACAAATGATGTCTTGGTTGCAGAACTCAAAAGAGAGATACTCAAAAAAGCTACACTGTACAAGAAAAACGACAAAACAAAAAAAAGTACTTCAAATTAAATATTTAATCTAATTTTTGTGGAAAGATATAACTTTAAAACTGTTGAAAAAAAATGGCAACAATATTGGGATAGTGAAAAAACTTTTTCTGCTAAAATAGATAAGAGTAAAAAAAAGTTTTATTGCCTTGAGATGTTTCCTTATCCATCAGGGAAAATACACATGGGGCATGTGAGAAATTATACTATAGGTGATGTGCTAGCACGCTACAAAGCATTAAAAGGGTATAATGTTTTACATCCAATGGGTTGGGACTCTTTTGGACTGCCAGCTGAAAATGCTGCTAGACAAAATAATTTAAATCCAAAAGATTGGACTGAGTCAAATATTGCCAATATGAAACATCAATTGAAAACAATTGGTCTTTCAATTGATTGGGATAGAGAAATCTCAACTTGTTCTGTAGACTATTATAAACATCAACAAGAATTCTTTTTGGAATTATTTGACAAAGGGCTAGTTTACAGAAAAGAACAAGATGTTAATTGGGATCCGATTGACAAAACTGTACTTGCAAATGAACAAGTAATTGATGGAAAAGGCTGGAGATCAGGCGCTGAAGTTGAAAAAAAGAAATTAAATCAATGGTTTTTTAATATCACTAAGTTTTCTGATGTGCTTCTAAAAAGTCTTGATAGTCTTAATGAATGGCCCAACAAAGTTAAGACGATGCAAAAAAATTGGATTGGTAAATCTTTTGGATGTGAAGTAAAATTTCAAATATCATCTTCAAAAGAAATTGATGAAATTAAATGTTTTACCACTAGACCCGATACATTATTTGGTCTATCTTTCTTAGCACTATCTATCGATCATCCATTATCAAAATTTTATGAAAAAGATAAAGATTTCTTAAAATTCAAACAAACATGTTCAAAAAATGGTACCACCGAAGCATCTATCGCTAATGCAGAAAAAATTGGTTTTAAAACCGATTTGATGGCAATTAATCCTTTAGATAAAAATATAAAAGTCCCTGTTTACTTTGCTAATTTTGTTTTAATGGATTATGGTTTGGGTGCTGTCTTTGGTTGTCCTGCACATGATCAGAGAGATTTAGATTTTGCTATTAAATATAATTTAAATGTTAAAACAGTTATAACTCCCAATAAAAATAACCTAAATTTTAAAGTTAATAACAAAGCGTACACTGAGTCTGGATATATTTTTAATTCAGATTTTTTAAATGGATTAAAATGTCCAGATGAATCAATTATAAAAACAATTGAATATTTAGAGGAAGAAAATTTAGGAAAAAAAAAAGTTAATTTTAGATTGAAAGATTGGGGTGTTTCAAGACAAAGATATTGGGGCTGCCCTATACCGATAGTTTATGATCAAAATAATAACCCACATAAACTACCTAAAGATATGCTACCTGTGGAACTTCCTAAAATTGATAAGTTAGAGGAAACAGGAAATCCTTTAAACAAGTTGAATGAATGGAAAAATATAAAAATTGATGGGAAAAACTTTATAAGAGAAACAGATACTTTAGATACATTCGTTGACTCTTCTTGGTACTTTTTAAGATTCTGTTCTCCAAATAATACGTCATATGGATTTTCTTATGATGATATAAAATATTGGATGCCTGTAGATCAATATATTGGTGGTGTTGAACATGCTATATTACACTTATTATATTCAAGATTTTTTATGCAAGCCCTTTCATTTGAAAATGAAAAATTTGATATTAAGGAACCTTTTAGAGGACTATTTACCCAAGGTATGGTTTGTCACGAAACTTATAAAGATGAAAATAACAACTGGATCAGCCCAGATGAATTAATTAGTAAAGATGGAAAAAAATACTTAAAAAATGACACATCAAAAATTGTAAAAGTTGGACCATCAGAGTCGATGTCAAAATCAAAAAAAAATACAATTGATCCAGAGAATATTATTAATAATTATGGAGCTGACTCTGTCAGACTATTTATTTTATCAGATAGTCCACCTGAAAAGGATGTTCAGTGGTCTGAGGAAGGAATTATTGCTTCATTTAAGTTTATCCAAAAGTTATGGTCTCTGCATGAAAAGATTTTAGAAGAAATTGATAAAGATCACACAATAGATAAAAGTGATGAATTAATAAAATTTACAAACAAATTTATAAAAAAAATTACTAATAATCTGGAAAACTTTAACTATAATATAATAGTTGCTAATTTGCATGAGATGCATTCTTTTTTAAGTAAAGAAATAATTAAAGGATATCAAAAAAAAACAATATTAGTAAATTATAAGAAAATTTTAATAACGATGATGCCAATTTTACCACACTTATCTAACGAATGTTTAGAAAGTATCAGAAAAGACAAAGTTGAAATTAATTGGCCAAAATATGACGAAAAGTATATCAAAGAAGAAGCAAGTATAGTTGTTATTCAAATCAATGGAAAAAAAAGAGGTTTGGTTAACGCCAAATTAGACTTATTAGAAGATGAAATAATGAAATTAATTAAAGATGATAAAAATTTAAACAAATATTTAGTTGATAAAGAAATTAAAAAAAAGATTTACATTAAAAACAAGCTTATAAATATAATCATCTAAAATTTATGAGAAATATAATTTTAATTTTCTGTTTAATTTTTTTATGTAGTTGTGGCTATACTTCAATTTATAAAAATCAGAAATCTCAAAATTTTCAAATTAATATAATTGAAATGGTGGGCGATAATGAATTTAATAACTTATTCAGAAATGAACTTGGGTTATATTCTAACACAGATTCAAATGAAAAGTATGATATTTTGGTAAATTCTAAATACCAAAAAATTATTGTTTCTAAAAACTCTTCAGGAGTTGCAACAGACTATAAAATTTTAGTAAATACAAAAATTAATGTTAATCTTAACAAGGAAACAAAAAAATTAGAATTTAATGAAAGTATTAATATCAAAAATAATTCTAATTCGTTTGAACAAAATAGATATGAAAGAAATATTAAAAGAAACTTTGCTTCATCTATAAGAGAAAAATTTTTAATTAAAATATTAAATTTAAATGATAATTAAATCATATGAAGTGAATAAGATTAATCCTGAAATACATAATTTATTATTGTTTTATGGTAAAAATGAAGGTCTTAAAAATCAAATAACAAAAAATATAGTCAAGAATACTATTAATATTCACAATTATGATGAGAAGGAAGTTTTGGATAATGAAAATGTCTTTATTGATAATTTATTAACAAAATCACTTTTTGATGAAAAAAAATTAATAATTATCAAAAGATCAACTGATAAAATTTTAAAAATTATAGAAAGCTTAAAATCAGAAAAACTCGAAGACATAACTATTATTATTAATGCAGATAATTTAGAAAAAAAGTCGAAACTGAGATCTTTTTTCGAAAAAAATAAAGAAACAATTTGTATTGCTTTTTATCCTGATAATGATCAAACTTTATCAAAATTAGCTTACGATTTTTTAAAAAATAAAAAAATTTCGATCTCACAATCGAGCATAAACTTAATCATAAATAAATGTAATGGGGATAGAGAGGCACTCTACAATGAGCTTAATAAGATAGATTTATATACGCAAAATGGAAAAAAAATTACAACTGAAGATATAATGAAAATAACTAATCTCATCGAAAATCATAGTGTTTCGGAATTAGTGGATAATTGTTTAGCAAAAAACAATAAAAAAATAATTAATATTTTAAATGAAAATAATTTTAATAATGAAGACTGTATGTTAATCGCAAGATCTCTTTTGAATAAATCAAAGAGAATACTTCATCTTGTTAAAGAATTTCAAAATAATAAAAATATTGAATTAACTATTTCTTCAGCAAAACCACCTATTTTTTGGAAAGATAAAGAAATTACAAAACAACAGATAAAATACTGGAGACCAGAAAACATTAAAGATTTAATCTATAAATTAACTGATATAGAGCTTTTGATAAAAAAAAATGTAAACAACTCTATTAATTTAATTACCGATTTTATTTTGGAGCAATCTTCATCAAAGTCTAATAATTAGATTTAATAATTTCTATTATCTTATTTAATTGATCTAAACTTTTATATTCAAAAGAGATTTTACCCTTATTATTTTTTTTATTTTGAATTGAAACATTTATTCCAATTTTATTTGAAACAGAATTTTCAAGATCCTTTATATTTGCATCATTAGAATTTGTTCGCTTTAATTTTTTAGTTTTGAATATTTTTACAAAACTTTCTGCTTGTCTTACTGATAATTTCTTTTCCACAATTTTATTAGCAACAAATGAGGCATTTTCTAAACCTACCAAAATCTTTGCATGTCCAGCACTTAGTTTTTGAGACTCTATCAATTTGATTACCTCTATTGGCAATAAAAGAAGTCTCAAACAATTTGTAATATGGCTTCTACTTTTTCCAATAAATTTTGAAACTTTTTCATGGTCATAAGAAAAATCATCTATTAATCGCTTATAACCTTGGGCTTCCTCAAGAGGATTTAAATCATGTCTTTGAACATTTTCAACGATAGCAAATTCCAATGATTTTAAATCATCTGCTTCTGTTACAACTACTGGCACTGTATGTAAATTAGCTCTTTGTGCTGCGAGCCATCTTCTCTCACCTGCTATTATTTCAAATTTAGATTTATCATCATTAGATTTTCTTACAATAATCGGTTGTAAAATTCCTCTTTCTATAATTGAGTTTGTAAGGTCTTTTAAATTATCTTCGTCAAAAATTTTTCTTGGTTGATACTTGTTAGGTATTAAATCACTAACAGATAATTGGTTTTTTTGTGTTTCAACTTTTGTTTCTCCAATTAAAGAAGATAGACCTCT
>Ga0209252_1001514_pt1 | contig 15096 bp, 10 predicted proteins | sample SaaInlV_135m_DNA_3_FD_184673 | JGI IMG/M metagenome (GOLD analysis project Ga0209252, IMG submission 184673) | Marine microbial communities from expanding oxygen minimum zones in the Saanich Inlet - Saanich Inlet SI074_LV_100m_DNA (SPAdes) (version 2) | ecosystem: Environmental > Aquatic >... | reverse complement strand
TTGCATCAGAACGTCTAGGCCATGCGTCCACTGCAACAACTAAGAAGTTCTACCGCAGTAACGTCACCAACGTTGCTCCATTGATCCCCAATAGAAAGTCGGAAAACTCCTGAGAGTCGGGAGAAACTTGCTGTAAACTCTGAAATGAATTGGGGAGTGCATTTGCACTCACTCTGTAATAGTAGTCTTTCGGTGGGTTAGGCCATCTGACTTTTAATCAGGTGGTCGCAGGTTCGAACCCTGCACGGCCCACCATAAATTAAGACACTTACGAGAGTTTTAAAAATCAGGAGGGAGGCGGCTCCCACACCCTTAGTCGGTACCGCCCCCCATTACTGATTTTCAGGCGCCTGGGAAAAGCCCCGCAATATCTGCGTTGTTGGTTTCCATCGGGTCGGGCAGTTCGGCGTCCAGGTTGTACTGAAACAGAGGCTGGCTCATTGCCTCGCGACAACGCTTGCCGGCCTCGATCCCGGAGAAGGGTCCATCGGGCATCTCCCCACCAACATCAGTGAACGAGTAGTCCACTGCCAGTTCGACTGTCTGTACGATTTTTCCGCTGTAGCGTTCAAGTGTTTCTTTAGAAGTCTTGTTGAGCAGGGCACCGACGGCCCTTCCGGTAAAGACGGGCGTTTCTCCACCTGGAAACGCTGTGGTCTCCGTGACCCCGGCGCCCGGGTACAAGGTCACCGCGTGTACGCCATGGGATTTGAGTTCGGCGGCCATATCTGCCGTGAGACGGTCAAGACCTGCCTTTCCCACGCCATACCCGATGTCGAAAAGATAGGTCACGCCGCCAAAGCTTGAGACCTGTACCATCAGCCCGGACTGATTTCTTACCATGATGGGTGCGACCAGCGCGCTCATCACATGCGCACTGCGCAGCCCAATCCCTATCGATGCATCAAATACCGAAAGTGGGCGCTCCCAGAATGGTTTGCCAAAATGCGGCTTGATGGCGGGTAAGCCGGCATAGGCGCTGTTCACCAGCAGGTCCACATGGCCCTCGTTGGCGTTTACCTGTTCTACGAATGCGCGCACGGCACTGTCATCACTCTGGTCAAGCACGCAGGGCTTCACACTGCCACCCTTGCCACCGTCGGCCGCTTCTTCGGCCAGAGCATTCAAAGCGTCTTCATTACGGGCAGTCGCGTAAACCGTACAGCCCTCTTCGCGGGCAAGCACGAGAGCGATACCTCTGCCAAGACCGCGAGACGCCCCGGTGACAATACAAACTTGACTCATTTTAATCTCCTGATTTTGATGATCTGATGAATGGCGAATTAAACCATACTAGTCTAGCGACTGTGTAGAGCGCTAGGCAACGTCACCTGACACCCATTTCCACCTTTCTTCTTTTTCTTCCTTGGCCGTGCAATTTCCGTTGGCACGGTGGGTGAGCCAGACTGACATTATCAAATGCTCTTGTTAAGGAATAAGGAAAGGAATAAGGAAAGGAATAAGGAAAGGAATAAGGAATAGGAATTTGCTTTTGGCAGATGCGGCGCTCGGGGTTTGTGGTGTCGGGTAGACGCAGATTCGACTCAGCAAGGCTTGGCTGTAAAACCCAGAAAGCATTCCGGCCAGATGGACAGTCGTGGCGACGCCGATAGGCTGGACATTACCGTGGGACTTTTCCATTCACTGTGGTTCGGTACATCTCACGTCTGAATCCATCATAATCATTAAACGCCTGGTGAATGCAGCCGCGATTGTCCCAGAGAGTCAATGTTCGAGGTTGCCAACGCAGGCGGCAACTGAAGGCTGACTGAGTGACATGCTGCTGGAGGAAAGCAAGCAGACCCTGCGCCCAAAGATGCATTACGATAAATGCAATAACTTAAATCTGATGAGCTGAACCGTCTCTTAAATCAGGAGAACATTTATCTAGTTTGGTTTGACGACATACAGTCTATGTACACCACTGGCAATCACATGGCCCCGTGATGTGGGACAATCGACAGACCATGCACCATGTTCGGCGCTTTAATGAGACCAAGGATTTGAGAGACATCCGTCAAACCGTCATCTCAGGTGATGGCCCAGCCACGCCACAGGTAATCCAGACATGAATCGTCAGAATCCCCCACTGCTAGGCTATGCTGACCGGCTATCTGCCAGGCCCAAAGAGATGGTCGAGGTTAAGGTCAGCAGTTATATAGACGGTGAATACACGGCGCGTCTTGTGCGTACGATTTGCGCCGACCCAAATCCTGAAGGGACCGGACTGGTTGAGGAAGCAGTCGATTGTAATTTTGCGCGCGCTTATCCGGCACGTGTACAGCCGTTTGTGCCCGGATCCTGTCTGAAAGTGCCTTTGGAAGCAGATAGCCAGTTGCCTGACTCGTTTACGGTGACCGCAATGATCTGGCCAACGAGGCCTGGACAAGGGGCTCAGGCAGTGGTTTCAGTGGGTGCGGCAGAATCTGGGTGTGCATTTTTCTTAGGCCTGGACGGCGCTGGTAAACCCAGGGCTGCTATCAGGATGGCCGATCACAACTGGATCGAATGTGTGCTGGACAATCCGATCGGTGATCGTTACTGGGTCCGGCTCTCGGCCAGCGTCAGCCATTTAGAAGGTTTGCTGACTCTGCGTTGTAGTGGTGATCAGTTCACTGAAGCTTCGCACGCAGAATTCAGCGGGTCGAGCGCGCTAAAGTTGGAAATGATGGACTGCCTGATGGTTGCGGCGTCTGAAAAGACCGAGCGGCAGATGCACTTCAACGGCAAGATAGATAGTCCGACGATTTATATGGGACAGCTGAATCTGGATATGCTGGAAGCGCAAACCAGCGGTGTACCGGTGTTTGCTTGCTGGGATTTTTCACGCGACATATCCAGTTGTAGTGTTGTCGATACAGGCCCCCACCAGTTGAGCGGCGAGCTGGTGAATTTTCCCGCTCGCGCAATGACGGGGGCCAACTGGGATGGTACTGAGATGTGTTGGCGACACTTGCCGAACCAGTACGGCGCGATCCATTTTCATGAAGATGACATTTACGACTTCGAGTGGGAAACAGATTTTGCGTTTGCGGTACCTGACGATCTCCAATCCGGGGTCTACGGTATTCGACTCGAGCAGGGAGAACAGCATGACACGATCCCACTGTTTGTCTGCCCGCCGCGCGGAAAACGGACTGCCCAATTATGCGTCTTGGTGTCGACCTTTACCTACACGGTCTATGGTAACCATGCCCGACCTGACTACGAACCTTCTTGGCTCGACAAAAACGAGGCCTGGAACGCCTATCCCTGGAATCCCGCCGAGTATCCACACTATGGGTGCTCTACCTACAATTTTCACCTGGACCGCAGCGGCATCTGTCATGCCAGCCATCGCCGGCCATTGTTCAATCTGAGACCTGGCTATCTCACATTCGGCGCGAACGAGTGTTCAGGATTGCGCCATTTTCAGGCCGATAGCCACCTGACAGCCTGGCTGGAAAATCAGGGTTATGCCTACGATATTATTACCGACAAGGAGTTGCATGATGAAGGTGTGGCTGTACTGAGTGGATATGCTGCGGTGACGACAGGATCTCATCCCGAGTACCACACTGCCCAGACACTCGATGCGTTGCAGCAGTACCGCGACCAGGGCGGTCACCTTGCCTATCTGGGCGGGAATGGGTTTTATTGGCGTGTTGCGATCCACCCCGAGAATAGTTCGCTCATCGAAATCCGCAGAGCCGAAGGTGGCATACGGGCTTGGGCAGCGGAACCCGGCGAGTACTACAACGCTTTTGATGGCCAATATGGTGGCTTGTGGCGTCGTAACGGACGACCACCGCAAGCCCTAGCGGGTGTAGGATTCTCGTCTCAGGGTCGGTTTTTCGGTTCCTACTATCGCCGCACTCCCGACAGCTACGATCAACGTTTCAGCTGGATGTTCGAAGGCATAACCGATGAACTGATTGGTGATTTCGGCTTCAGCGGTGGTGGCGCAGCTGGATTCGAACTCGACCGCTATGACCGCTACCTGGGCTCACCAGAAAACGCTGTGGTGATTGCTTCGTCCGAGAATCACAATGATACTTTCGTTCTGGTTCCTGAAGAGCAACTCACTCATATCACCAACTGGCCAGGAGTGCCGAACGAGGAACTGATTCGTGCTGACATGCTGTACTTTGATACACCTTCAGGTGGTGCGGTGTTCTCAACTGGTTCGATCACTTTCTGCGGTAGCCTGCCTTACAACGATTTTAACAACAATATTTCAAGGCTGATGAGAAACATTTTTGACAAGTTTTTAGACAGTTAGCACGATCGGTCATAAAACCAGCAAGATCAGTTCAGGCCGTGTGTTGCCCGTTTTTTTAAATAGCGTTTGTGACAACGATGCGCCCCGCTCAAGGCGTCGTATCTGCCAAAAGCAAATGGCTATTCCTGATTGGGCGGCAGGTTATCGGGTGGCGCGCAGCAGATACTGGTATTGTGCGGACCATGATGAAGGAACCGAAACCGCCGAGGCAATCCTGAACGGAAAACCCTGTTTGGAACGTTAAGTCATCATGTCCACAACACTCGCAGAAAAGATTATTGCCCGTGCCGCGGGCCGGCATAAAGTTGCTCCAAGAGAGATCATCACCTGTTCGGTCGATCTTGCCATGGTGCATGATGGCGGGTTGGTTCTGCACCTCAAAAAAGAAACTGACGCACTCGGCGAATAAAGAGTATTGAACAATGACCAAACACTTAAATCTTGAAAAACAGTTATCCGACGACGGTATTGTTGTGGCGCCGGGTATATTCGATGCCTTAGGTGCGGTGCTGGTAGAACAGGCTGGGTTTCACTCTGCCTATCTTTCCGGGGCTTCCATCGCCTATACCCGCTTTGGGCAGCCAGACATTGGCCTGGTCAGCATGAGTGAAGTCGCAGATGTTTTATCGGCGATTACCGAACGCTCCAGCCTTCCTATCATCGTCGATGCCGACACCGGATTCGGTAACGCCCTTAACGTCATGCGCACGGTGCGCCTGTTCGAAAACATTGGCGCGGCGGCCATCCAGTTAGAAGATCAAACTTTGCCGAAGCGATGTGGACACCTGGCTGGCAAGACGCTGGTGCCTACTGGAGAAATGGTGGGCAAGATAAAGTCCGCACTGGACGCGCGCCGTAGCACCGAAACGCTGATCATCGCACGTACCGATAGTATTGCCACTGAAGGCTTTGCCTCTGCGACCGAGCGCGCCGAGCACTATCTGGAAGCCGGTGCTGATGTGCTTTTTATCGAGGCCCCGCAAACACAAGACCAGATGCATGCCATCTCCAAGCAGTTCAACGGCCGTATTCCTTTGTTGGCAAATATGGTTGAAGGCGGTAAAACGCCCCATAAAACCGCTTCAGAGCTTGAAGCTTTAGGTTTTTCATTGGTTATATTTCCCGGCGGTATGGTGCGCGTGATGGCTTACACTGCGCAGGCCTATCTGGCCAGCCTGAGCGAACATGGCTCGACGCTGCCATTTCGGGAGCAGATGCTGGATTTCGACCGCCTCAACGAATTGCTCAACACTAACGACATGCTGGCGCTGGGTGCTGGCTACGATTCCAAAGCTTTCGAGAAAACAAATGATTGATCCGGTAACACTCGCGGTCCTCAAGGGGCGGCTCGAACAGATCGCCGACGAGATGGATGCGACGCTGTTCCGCAGCGCCTTCAATCCGATTATTGTCGAGGCTAGCCTATCTGAGTTTTAATCAGGTGGTCGCAGGCTCGAACCCTGGAGCGCCCACCATAAATCAGACACTTCCGAGGGTTTGAGAAAGGAATCCTCCAAAACGATAGATTCTCTCAATTCGGGCATGCCTTCAACAAAATTCGGCGGCTAAATTAAACGCCTGTCAATATCAAATGACTAACATGCATGGCGAAGTCCCGACACGAATTGCGGGAAGACCTATATGAGATGGATGACATGATTTCAAGGAATCTACTCATCGGTAGGAGATAAGAATGTCGATTGCCATAGCAGAAAAGGCTGAAAGGTTTACAGTGTTAGCGGGATGTTGGGAATGAAATACACATACACTCTTGGGTAAGTTTCATGGGCGATGCACTACAATTTAGAACGGCAACAGAATACGACTGTACAGAACTGGCGCTAATTCGGGATATAGCGGGTAGAAGGATGCCATCTTACCTTTGGAGCCAAGAAGTGGGGCAAGGGCAATCCTATTTTGAGTATGGCAGAGAAAGAATTAGAACCGATGCCAATTACAATGCTTATTTTAAAAACTGGCTGGTAGCAGAATTTCAATCTAAATTTGTAGGCGCATTTTTTGGGTTTTCCGTGGATGACCCCTATCCAGATATTGACCTTAATGCTGTGCCAGAATGTTTTCGACCATGTGTAGAACTTGAAAGAATAGCTAGTGGATGTTGGTTGCTGCAGGCAATTGCCATATTGCCGCAATATCGAGGGAAAGGATTAGCCCGACAACTTTTAGGCAAAGCGGAAAGTATAGCTAAGGATTCTGGTACAAATAGGATCGCTTTACAGGTGGAAGAGGTAAATGAGGTTGCTTTCAAAACGTATCAGAGAAATGGCTACGTCGAAGTGGGTCGTAGGCCATATGTCCATTTCCCCAGTTCCGAAGACACTGGCGACGTTGTCCTAATGTGGAAGGAATTAAACTAAATTAGTGTTAGTTCACTTGGTGAAATATTCTAGAAAGGTTTATAGTTTTAGCGGGATGTTGGGAGTAAGACAATGGACAAAGCATTTCATTGACGAATCATTGACGGAACGATAATCAGTGTTAAAAAGCAATTGTAGACAGTGATACCGTATGACTTTTAATCAGGTGGTCGCAGGTTCGAACCCTACACGGCCCGCCATAAATCAGACACTTACGAAGGTTTGAAAAAGGCATCCTCCAATTAAAAGCAAGCCCTCCAATTTAACCGGTCATTCGATACAAAATGGTTGCCATAAGAATCTCCAACCAGTGTTCCCCCCTAAACCTTAGCCGAATTTATGCTTAATCAATCTGGCGAGGTTACCCGCCTTGCTGTTAAAGACGCGATTGGTTTTCCCGCATTGACTTTACTTGCGAGCATGACGGGATTTGGCTCGCTGGTTCACGAAAGTGGATTGCCCTTTACAGTGGCGTTGGCTGCAACCGCCGGGATTTGGGGGTTGCCAGGGCAGTTGACTCTGGTCGAACTACATGCGGCCGGCGCTTCAGCCTTTTTTGTCATTCTGGCTGTGGCTCTGGCCAACGCACGTTTCTTGCCAATGGTCGTATCCTTTGTCCCGCTGATACGGTCCAGCGCTACGCACCCTGGATGGATGTTTGTCCTGGTTCAGATGTTGTCGATTAATTCCTGGGCTGCAGGACTGAGGCGTTTTCCAGCAATCTCACCTGAATTGCGGCAGCGTTATTACATTGTATTTGCATCTATTTGTATGGCCTCGGGGTTGCTGGGCACTGCTATCGGGTTCTTAGGGGTTGGTCTGTTGCCACGGCCAATTGCGCTCGGACTGATTTTCCTGAATCCGTTGTTCTTTGCTATTTTGTTGGCAGGCGCTCAAGGTCTCAGTGCATCTACCGCGTTGCTGATTGGCGCTCCGCTTGGCGTGCTTTTTCATCTGATAGCGCCTGATCTGGATCTACTGATAACGGGAGTGGTTGGAGGTACGCTGGCTTTTCTCGTAGGGAAAATGCGTCAGGATCGGAAAAAATATCATGATTGATGTGCAGGCTATCGATATCGGATTAGTGACATTGGGTGCCATCGGCGCCACTTATCTTTGGCGTGGCTTAGGAGTTTTGTTCGCGTCACGTATCAATCATGAGGGTGCAGTCTTTCAATGGGTCACCTGCGTTTCTTACGCGATGCTGGGGGGGCTTATCGCCCGGATGATTGTTCTGCCAATAGGCCCGTTAACTCAAACGCCTCTATCTTTTAGAATTTTTGGGGTTATTGTCGGGCTTGCGGTCTTCTTTTTGCTGGGTCGCAGAGTTCTGCTCGCGGTTTGTGCCGGTGTTGGCGTGTTTATCGTGCTGGTCTCAGCTTTCTGATTTTTTCCTAGAGGATGCCGGTTTGGATTTGGCGTGGCCACTGTCTATTCCGAATAGCCAATGAACATGCTAATAAGAGTATTGCGACACGATGTCTAATGTAGTGACCCCAAAATCGCCAACGATAGGTGCTGATGGACGGCCGTGGCCGAGTTTTCGCGAAGCGGCTGTCGTTTGGTTACGAGTTGCGATGTTAAGTTTTGGTGGCCCAGCTGGGCAGATCGCTGTGATGCACCGCATAGTTGTTGAAGAAAAACGTTGGATAGGGGAGGCCCGCTTCCTTCACGCGCTGAATTTTTGTATGTTGCTACCAGGGCCAGAAGCCCAACAACTGACCATATATTTGGGATGGCTGATGCACCAGCGGCGGGGCGGATTGGTCGCCGGTGTTTTATTTATTCTTCCGGGCATGTTGGCAGTCATGGTGCTGAGCTGTATTTATGCCCTGTATGGCGAGGTGGATGTCGTCGCAGCCATGTTCTTTGGTCTAAAAGCGGCGGTGCTGGCGATCGTGTTACAGGCGGTTGTCAGGATTGGTAAAAAGGCATTGCGTAATAGCGTGATGGCGACATTGGCTGGCTTGTCGTTTATGGGTATCTTTTTCTTTGATATACCTTTTCCGGTAATCATTATCGCTGCTGCCATGATTGGCGCCTTAAGTGGCCGATTCGGCGCACAGAGTTTTCTAGGCGGAGGTGCCATCGCGACGGATGGAGGGGGAGCGGGTCGCGGCAACTCTATTCTCGGGGAGACGGTCCCCGACCACGCCCGGCCTGGGGCTAGTCGTGTTCTGGGTATCAGTATCGTTTTGTTACTGCTTTGGGCCACGCCAGTGATAGGTCTAGTCTTGTTTCTCGGCCCGGGTAATGTATTTGTCGATATATCAGTATTTTTCTCGAAAATGGCAGTCGTAACGTTTGGCGGTGCCTATGCCGTGTTGGCCTATGTCGCACAGGCGGCTGTAGAAACGTACGGCTGGCTTGAGCCAGGAGAGATGCTGGACGGGCTTGGCCTCGCTGAAACTACGCCGGGCCCATTAATTATGGTAACTCAGTTTGTAGGGTTCTTAGGGGCATTCCGGGATGCGGGCGGTCTGACACCGTTAGTAGCCGGCGTCCTAGGCGGTTTGTTAACAACCTGGGTGACTTTTGTGCCTTGCTTCCTATGGATTTTTATGGGCGCACCTTATGTAGAACAGCTTCGACAAAGCCAAATGCTATCGGCAGCGTTTGCTGCCATCACCGCTGCTGTTGTTGGAGTTATTCTTAATCTGGCGGTATGGTTTGCGCTGCATGTGATGTTCAAAGATGTGGGAATATTTGAAGCCTTTGGGCTGCGCGTAGCCGTTCCAGATCTCATGACTCTTGATCCGATTGCGGTAGCGCTGGTTGTTACAGCATTAATAGCTGTGTTTGTCTTTCGCGTAGGCATGATAGCCCTGCTAGGAGCAGCTGCAGTAGTCGGTTTAGGGCTCCTTGGGGTTGGGGTAATAATCGTTTGAATGGTTAGATTATTGCTAACCAGGGTAGAGCAAAGTGGCTTGGCTTGTTTCACCCATTTGTGTTGGGAAAAGGTGTTTTTAAGTTTCTGATCTGATAAAAACTGTGACATAGAATCAGTACACAACATTTCAGTGCAAGGACAAAAATGAGCAGGTAAAGCGCGTTCTAGATTGGACTTAAGCTATTAACAATAGTCATAAATTGTTCGGTGTATTGAGGGGGCGCAGAAAGCCAGAGCCCTGCGGCCAGGCCGCCGTTTGTACCTTTATTGTGTTTACTTAAAGTACAACTGCAGTAATTAAAATTCCTGATAATGCGAGATTAAAGCCGGGCGAAGGCCTAGCAACCCCAGGTTGCCTTGATCGATTTCTTACCAGCCGCAGAAAAGTTTTTTATACAAACTCCAGAACCCACTCCATCGTAGCGTTTACTGTCTGGAGTGGCAGTTTTGCTGAACACGCTGCCGTTACCCGAATACCAGAGGTTAGTAACTAAACCCGCCGAGTCATCACCATCAGCCTCCTCAAGATCGACCAGTCGATGAGTGTCATCCGTGTTATTGGACATGCTTTCATCCACATGCCAGATGGCAATCCCACCAAAGGTATTATTACCAAGAGCAGACCAAAGGCCCTTATCGTAGCCGGACGAATTTCTGTATTCGACTAGGAAATATTCGCCCGCTTGGGTGGTCCCTGTGCCGTTACTCTGGTAGACGGTGCTCGCGCCAGAGGTCGATCTTCCAGCGGCCCTAATAGTCCGGCGACCTCTTGTGATGGTTTTGGTCTTGACCCAACCCATCGTGTGTCGTACCCAGGCGCTTGGCAGTACTGGAGTCTGACCAGCGTAGGCATCAGTAGACGCCATACCCCAAGTGCCAGCAGCCATCACGCAAAAGGCACCGATTCCCGCCGAGGAGTAGTCACTATCGTAAAGATCAGGAAGGCCAAATATATGATGGGCGATCTCGTGTACCATGATACCCATGGTAGCTTGATGTTCGGTTCCATGTACTTGGATCTCACCAAATTGTGAATAACCCATGACGTTTCCACGCCCGGCGCCAACAATAACGCCATCAAGTTTGGGTGGTGATGGAATATCACTGGCATGACCCCACACGCTTGGGGTTTTTGCTGTAGTGGCGGCTTCATACCCCGCGACAATGACGATTACAGCCAGTTCATCAGCGTCGGTGTATCCATCCTCGTTCTTATCATAAGCCTTAAAATCGATATATTGGTCTGCCTTGATAATAGCCCTTCTCGTTAGGATCCCATTTCGCGCGTTAGCGCCTTGGGTATTGGGGTGTCTGTAACCTAAGTTGATCCACCCTATGACGCCGTTATTTTTTGAGCCGTGAGTTTCTTTGGCAGGAGTGAGTTTTACTTTGTTGTTAGATGCTTTTTTGTAATAATGCGCGATATCATTTTTGATAAAATCTGCAAAACTTCTCTGAGAGTACTTGCCTTTTCTATTAGTGAACTCAGCGAGTATGAATAACACGCTACCTTTGAAATCTCCACCCGGTACCCTAAGTGGGGTTTGGGCTCGCCTATTAGTGTTGCGCAGGGCTCCGGGTAGTTTTGTTGCCGGTCTGATCCTGCGCTGCAGGCTTACAGGAGGCCTGTGGTCTGCTCTGATACCGCTAAGCACAGGGGTTGCCTCATCATATGACCGAACATATTGCCAATAATCAGATTCACTTTTTGCGATTGAAAAGCCGTCCAGTGTTTCAACCCAATGAGTCCACTCATCGCCTTTAAATCGTACGGCCACAACTGCGCCGTTAGGTTGAACTATTTGAGTAATCCCAGGGAAGGCGGGTGCTGACTGAACTTCTTCCAGGATTAACCCGAAAAAGAGCGCAACAATAAAAGAACGAGTTAGTATGTTCACGCTTGTTGCGCCTCCCCGGCTGCACAAGGCTGTTTAAAGTCCGTTACTATGCTGCGCGTTGCAGTGCTAGCGCGGCAGTAGTAGATGTTTGATTGTACATAATTCACCCAAGGCTCTCAGCGCTTTTTAAGCACGCGCGCTGAAGTTCATTTTGTTAAATGAGGGGGGGCTTATATTGCCTCGCTTGTTGGGCTTGGGTTCCCCAATAGGTTTTTCTGGCATTGAATTAAAGTGTTAGCCTGGGTCAGGCGTTCAGGCGTTCAGGCGTTCAGGCGTTACAGATAACCCAGTGTTGATTCTTCTTAAGACGGCGGGCCAGGTGTTTAAGGCTGGAGACTGCTGGATAAGAGTCGAAAACGACCAGTCGCATCAGCTAAGGGAGTATAGGGAGAAGAGAAAAGTTTGCAGTTTCTGTTTTAAAATTAATGAGTTGTCCAATAAAAATAGTTTTCCTATAAAGAAAATTGTCCAATAAAAACAACTGTTTAAAAATTGATACTGATGCTTACCTTGAATTTACCAAGACCAATCCAAGCCATAAAACATCTCATGTTAACTAGTAAGCTGTCGAGCGTGCAGGTATTTGTGACAACACATCCTCATTGATGGTCAAATAGGGCATTGGGAATATTGGGCAGAAGATTTATGTCGATACGAGCGTCATTGGTCGGAGTTGCGATGGCAACCGTCCTGATTGCACCTTCTTATTCCCCAGTACAAGCGGGCGGTGTTTACGGATGGCATCTTGCGGCGATTGGTGTCACAGAGGAGCTGCATCGCAATCGTAGGATGCGCGGTAGGGTCAATGTCGGGGTACTAGACCAAGGCGCGTTGTGCTCTCATACAGAGCTTTCTGGGCGATGCACCATGTATACCCATCCTAATCCAGCCCTGGGCGGTGGACCTGGTGATCATGGCACTCATGTTTCCACAACGATTGCCGCCAATGATAAGGGTACTGGCGGCATGGTTGGGGTCGCTCCGGGCGCGACTATTTGGTCCTACTCCATTTTTGGTAGCGCTGGGTTCGTCGGATATGCTGATGGGTTCCTGCCGGAAGATTGTCGAACTTGCTATGGCGGAAACATCATCGATTATTTTCGCGATTACAAAAAGGTCTCTGTTACTAATCATAGCTATGGAGCTCCGACTTGGCCTCCACTTGCCAGTGAAATGCGGATGTTCGCTGAAAAACAAAACAAAAATATTGTAACTGTATGGGCTATGGGAAATGACAACAAAGATGTCCGTAACCTGGTTTTTCAAAATAATTTTCAGGCGAGAGATAAATTAAAAAACTTAATTTTTGTTGCAGCACTCAACAAAGATCTCGAGCTGGCCTACTTTTCGAATACCCCAGGCGAGAATGGTTTTTGCAATGTAACCTCTCAAGTTTGTCTGGCGCGAAATAAGTACAAATACTTTACCGTTGCGGCTCCAGGGATGGAGATATACGCTGGGGTCGCAAATGGGGGTTACAGCAACATGCAGGGCACCTCTATGGCTGCCCCCATAGTTACTGGTGTAGCAGCCTTGCTGCAGGGACGCTGGCCTTCCTTGAAAAAAAATGCGTCCAAGGTCACGAGCATTATTTTTCGCACAGCACAAGATTTAGGTAAACCCGGCGTAGACGCGATCTATGGTTGGGGCATGGTGCGCGCAGATAGGGCGCTCGGTCCGCTTGGCGCAAAGTATCTCAAAAAGAAAAAGAAAAAATACAGCCTTGCGACCTCCAGCCTTAGAGTTTCCCCAGCGCTGTCAAATTTAACCAATCAGAGTGTTTCCTTTTTTGATGAATATGACCGCGACTTCCAGATTCCGCTCGCTACTTATGCGCCGAGTTACCAGGGAATCCTTCGGAACTGGGTGAAAACGACCGAGGGCCGTAATGACTATGTCATGGATAATGGCCGCGGCCTGAGTTACGCGTTTTCGGCGCAAGATTACAATGCAGTAGATCCCAGTCTGGCAGATATCGAGTGGCGCATGAGTTATCAAAGAGACAAGGGTGAGGCGCTGCACTTCGGTCAAGGATCAGCGCTCGAACAACTGGGAATTCCAACGAGTTTTAGCTTCGGGCTAATGACAGATAAGACGATTCAGACAGGCGCTTATCCTGTCATGGGACTTGCTGAGGGCGGGGTTTATGCACTTTTTCAGCGTCCAATCACCTCAGGTTTTAGTATTGCCGGCGGCGCACTTACCAACACTAGCCTGGATAGTGAAGCAGAAGATAGGGATTACGCACCTGAGACAGACGCCATGGTTATCTCCTTAGGCCGCGTCAGCGACGATACGCGACTGTCTACCAAGGTCAGCGTTTCCTACCTGACAGAAGATAACGGAGTGTTGGGAACCGGAGGCGCCGGAGGTCTGGATTTTGCGGATGGCTCGAATTCGCAGGGCGTGACTTTAGGGTCAAGTTATCAGCTTAACCGTGATTCGAAAGTATCCGCTTCTTATACTGAGGCATTTTCTAGAAGCGATGCTTCAAGCGATAATTTACTCAGTCTAAATAGCGCCAGGCTTACTAGCTCCGCGTTCGCCGTTGGGCTTGAGTCGAAAAGCGTGTTTGATGGTGCGGATCGCCTTAAGCTTTCGGTTAGCCAACCGCTGCGAGTTAACGGCGGGTCTATGTCTTTAATGCATGATGACTACTATGATGAAGACGAAGTTCTACATGCCCGCAGTGTTGATATCGATCTGAAACCCACTGGCCGTCAGATTGACTACCAATTGGAGTATGTTTTTCAGCCCAAGCCATCAGGCTCCACCTTAGGGTTATTTGCGTATTACGCAGATGATTATCTTCACCAGGCAGGCCTTGTAGATTATGGCTTCGGGCTGAGAGTACACAAATCGTTTTAGATTCTTCAAACTTGCTTTGAGACGGCATAGATCACTGCCGATTGAGCGAGTTGTTCTATAGCCCCGTATGGTTTAGCCGCATTGATCTAGATACCGCAGACGCCGATACAATCTAATCAGCAGGGCGTTAAGGGTCAATGGCAAAGCCATTGATGTTTTTCCAGCGGCCAAACGAAGATAATTCGCCTATCAACGCTTTGTTGATCTATTTTCCTAAGTTTACTATTGTCACAAACCCCAATTAACTGGTTTATTACGGGTCGAAAGGGCAGAACCTACCGAGTACTTGCTATGCCACATAACTATCCCAATATCCTGTTGATTCAGGCCGATCAACTTAAGCCTCAGGTACTCAGCAGTTATGGAGGGTTCGCTGTTACTCCCTATTTGGATCAACTGGCGGATCAAGGTGTGGTGTTTGAGAATGCGTACTGCAATTTTCCATTGTGCGCCCCTTCACGTTTCGCGATGCTGTCAGGCATGTTGCCCTCACGTATTGGCGCTTTTGATAATGGCGCTGAATATCTGGCGCAGATTCCAACGGTTGCGCATTACCTTCGTCTGGCGGGTTACCGCACTTGCTTGTCTGGAAAACAACATTTTGTTGGTCCCGATATGCTGCATGGATTTCACGAACGGCTGGTGCCTGAGCTTTACCCAACAGACTTTTCGTGGACGCCGAGTTGGGATGAAGTGCGAATGAATTCTAATAATAATTCTAGTGGAGTCACTCGAGCCGGGATATGTGCACGCAGTGTTCAAATGGATCACGATGAGGCTGTTTTATATCGTGCAAAGGCC
>Ga0209252_1001507_pt1 | contig 15119 bp, 12 predicted proteins | sample SaaInlV_135m_DNA_3_FD_184673 | JGI IMG/M metagenome (GOLD analysis project Ga0209252, IMG submission 184673) | Marine microbial communities from expanding oxygen minimum zones in the Saanich Inlet - Saanich Inlet SI074_LV_100m_DNA (SPAdes) (version 2) | ecosystem: Environmental > Aquatic >... | reverse complement strand
GCTAGGCTGGGGGGCTACATTATTTTTTGTAATTTGCAGTTCTCTTAGATTAGCAAGGTTTACTGCTGATATTTATATAACTAATAAGCCCATTGATGATAATGAATATTTTGTAGGTATCCCATCCCCAGCTGCGGCTGGACTAATTCTTTTGCCTTTATTTATTTTTTTTGAATTTAATATAGAATTTATTAAAAATGAATATTTAAATTTATTTAGCACTATATTTGTTGGTTTTATGATGATTAGTAAAATACCAACTTTATCTTTAAAAAAAATAAACATTAATCAAAAATTTAAAACATGGATAATTTTGATATTTGTTTTTATTAGTGTTGCTTTAGTTTCCAAAATTTGGTTAACGTTAATATTAATGTTTGGTAGTTATATCGCGTCAATATTTTTTACAATTCTAAAGAATAGAAAGACTAAGCAGTAACTTTTTTTCTATACCAATTAACAATATTTTCTTTTAACATTAATGCAGAGGGTGTAACTATTAATGTTAGAATTGTAGCAAATATTAAGCCAAAAACTATAGCTGTTGATAGTTGAACCCACCATTGAGTGTCTGGAGAGCCTCTTGTTATTTCTCTTGTTACAAAGTCGATATTTGTCATAGTTACCATTGGTAGTAATCCAAGAACCGTAGTTGTTGTTGTAAGTAAAACTGGACGCAATCTTTGAGCTCCTGTCTTAATTATAGCCTCTTTAACATTATCAGTTTTATTTTTTAGGTAATCAAAAGTATCAATAAGGATTATGTTATTATTAACTACTATTCCAGCTAGTGCTATTACACCAACCCCTGTCATTACAATTCCAAATGCTTGGCCTGTTATCATTAAACCTATTAAAACACCTGCTGTAGACATTACTACAGCAAAGAGTATTAAGAGACCACTGTAGAAACTGTTAAACTGAAGTAATAAGATCATTAACATCATAAATAATGCCACACTAAATGCTTTAGTTAGAAATGCTTGAGCTTCCTGTTGATCCTGATTTTCTCCGATTAGTTCAGCTTTAACATTACTGTTTAAATTATATCGTGGCAAGTCTGTCATTAATTTACCTTTAATAAATGGTGCTTCTTTTGTAATTCCAAGAACATAATTTAATTCTTTAACTTTAAAGTCTGCAAAGACCCCTGGCTTAACGTCAGCCTGAATATTTATTGCGTTTTTGGAGTCAACTCTTACAATATTTCCAGTTGTATTTGCGGCTTTGATTGTTACAAAATTTGATATAGGAACTAGGCCATTAAGAGTAGAAATTCTTAGATTATTTATTGTATTAAGAGTTCTCCCTTCGTTTGGATATCTTAAATACATCGGTATACTATCATTAGAGTCATCAGGTCTATATTCTCCTAGCTTAAGGCCATTTGTAGCAAGTTTAATAACATTACCAATTGAGCTAATATTAATACCAAATTTTGCAGCTTGTTTTCTATCTACATTTATTTTCCATTCAATTCCTGGAGCTGGTAAATTATCCTCTATATTCATAAGCTCTGGGTATGTTTCAATAAATTTCTTTAATTTAGCTGACTCAAGTAGCAATAGTTTTTTATTATTGCTTGTTAATTTTATATTAACTGGCTTACCCGAAGAAGGACCACCTTCTTGTTCTCTTGTTTCTACTTTTATTCCTTTTATAGATTTTGTAGCGTTTATAATTTCTTCTAAAATTATTAGAGAAGGCCTTCTCTTATTCCAGTCATTATACTCTAAACTAATAGAGCCAATAAAATCCTCTGATGCTTCAGATTGTTCTGAAACGTTACCACTTAGAGAGTATATACTTTTAAATTCTTTGTTTCTATCTTGAATTTTAAGTATAATATTTTCTACTCTACCAACATAATCTTTTTTCTCTTGTACGGATAAGTTTCCTCTAGCAAAAACAACAATTTTAGCAAGATCAGGTTCTATAGATGGGAAAAACTCAACACCTGCTCCAATTCTTGTATAAGAAAAATTAACGGCAATTAAAATTATAATAGCAGATAAGATTACTTTAGCAGGATGGTTCAGTAAAAAACTAATTAATTTTACATATATACCAATAAAACCTTTAATATTTGTGACAGAAATATTTGACTCCGAAGATAATATTTTAGATGCTTCAGAAATCTCTTCAGATTTCATAATTTTATTTTCAGTAATTTTATAAACTCTTGGTATAATTTTAGTAAATGTAAATCCAAATATAAATATAGAAAAAAGATACTTAAATAAGGTTAGTGGAAAGGAAAGGTAGCTAATATTAACAAATCCAGAAAAGTAAGAAATTAAGTTAAAGCTAATTAAAGTAAATATTACTGGAATTATAATTTGAAGAAATATTCTAGCCAAGTTGTTTAATACTGTACCTAAAACTGGGACAAATAGTAAAGCCATAAACAAAGAAGAAGTAAGCACACATATAAGTGTAATAGGTAAATATTTCATAAATTCCCCTGCTAAACCTGGCCAAAAAATTAATGGTAGAAAAGCAGCGAGAGTTGTTGCTGTGGAGGAGATAATAGGTAGAGCCATTTTTTTTGATGCTTCAGCATATGCATCAACAACGGATAATCCTTCCTTAAGCTTTCTATCAGCGTATTCAACAACTACAATAGCTCCATCAACGAGCAAGCCTACTGATAATATTAAAGCAAATAAGACAACAATGTTTATTGTAAATCCCATAATAGATAGAGCGAGCAGCCCTGATAAGAATGATCCAGGTATAGAAAGTCCAACTAATAAACCTGATCTTACACCTAGGGCACCAAGTATAATAATTAGCACAAGTATAATGGCAGCAATTACATTGTTTTGCAGGCTGTTAAGCATCATCTTAATACCTTTAGATTGATCTTGACTATAAAGTATTTCAACATTCGGTGGAAAATCAGAAGAAGCTAATGATACAACTCTTTTCACTTCATCAATAGTTTGAATAATATTTTCACCAATTCTTTTAGACACTTGAATTGTAACAGAATTTGATCCATTAACATTGGCATATGTTTGCCTGTCTTCAAAGGTTCTTTTAATGCTTGCAATATCTTTAAATGTTATAACAGAGTCACCAGATGTTTTAATTGGAGTATTTAGAACATCTTCTATATTTTCAAAGAGCCCAGGTACACTAATTTCAAAACTACCATCCCCAGTATCTTGGCCTCCAGCAGATACCATCATGTTATTTTGTCTAACAGTATTAATTAAAGCTTGTAGGTCTATATCGTAACTCTCAAGAGCTGTTTTATCGATTAATATATCAACCTGTTCAAATCTTTTCCCACCAATTTCAGCTTCTAATACACTACTCACAGATTCAATTTCATCTTGCAGATTAATTGCAAGATCTTGAAGAGCTCTGTCTGGAAGATCACCAACTAATGATATAAGTAAAATAGGAAAAGTGCTGATGTTTACTTCATTAACTGTAGGTTCATTAGCTTCATCTGGTAAATCACCTTTAGCGCGGTCAACTTTATCTCTTACATCAAGAATTGCTTGATCCGCATTAAACCCAGGATTAAATTCTAAAAGAACATTTCCGCCCCCTGAATAAGAAGTTGATCTAACCTCTTTAATACCTTCAACACTTTTAACCTCATCCTCAATAGGTTTTACTAACAATCTTTCAGAGTCTTCAGCTGAAATACCTGTCTGACTGAGTGATATATAAATAATAGGGATATTAACGTCTGGAGTAGATTCTTTAGGTATGGTTACGTAAGTTGCTGCTCCTGAGGCTATTATAAAAATTAATATACCAACAAAAACTCTAGCTTTAGATAAAGCAAAATCTATTATATTCATGAAGTTTAATTACTGATTGACTCGCCAACAGAGACGTATTCTTGCCCAGTTATAATTAAATTAACTGTGTCAGGAAGACCGGAAACCCATATACCATCAATTGTATCTTTGACTGATGTGGTTGGATAAAAAACTACAATACTTTCATTGTTAATGGCTTTAACACCAACAGTTCCATCATCTAGAAGAGTTAAGATTGAAGGTGGAATTTTGTGGGCTTTTAATTCAGAGCCCGCAATTGTTATTTTTGTTGTAATACCACTTTTAAAAGAGATATCACCATTATCAGCCTCAATTGTAATTTCAAAAGTTCTTGTACTAGTTTCAGCTGAAGGAGATATAAAAGAAATTTTTCCAATTTTTTTAATTCCATTTGTATTCTCAATAACTGCTTTCGTACCTAAATTTATTTTATTAACATCAAATTCTGATAAATAACCCTGAATTTTAATTGGGTTTAAATCAATTATTGTAAATAAAGTATTCCCTGGTGTTATATATTCGCTTTCTTCAATCATTTTATCAGATATTATTCCAGAGAAGGGAGCATTTATTAATGTGTTTTGAATATCTAGCTCAATATTTTTTAGTTGTGATTTAAAAGATGCAATTTGAGCTTCAATACTTGATTGTTGAGATTCAAAATTTATCATAATATCTTCTTGATCTGCTCTAGCATTAGCAAGATTAAAAGAAGCTAGGCTTAATTTAGATTTTGAGCTTAGACCTTTATCAATTAATTGTTTTGCAGAAGCAAATTCAATCTCATAAAGTTTTATTAATTCTTTATTTTGAGATAATCTATTAATTTTATTTTTTTCATTTAGTTCTAATTCTTTATTCAGACGTTCTAAATCTTTTTTAGCACTGTTTAGAAGCTCGTTTCTGTTTTCTATAGAGATCGTAATTAAATTATCGCCTTTTGATACTTTATCGCCTCTATTAAACGATATGTTTGTAATGTTACCAGTAGTTTCTGACTTAACGTCAATTTTTTTATTATGAGTGGTTTGTCCTTGTAATTCTATAGATTGATCAATTTGACTAAAATTAAATTCTTTTACTTCTACTTTGCTGCCGCTATCTTCAACAATAGCTTCTTTGGTATTATTTTCTTCAGAGCCTGAAAGAGAAACAGATGTATCATCTTGAGCGTTAACATTTGTAAATTGACCAGACCCTATCCATCCAACAACAAGAAGTAATATGAAACTAGCTATAAATATTGATTTTTTCATTGTATATTTCAGTTATATAAGATTTTAGTTAGAAAAAACAATAGCATTTAGTGTAGTATTAACAAATGAAATCAAAAGATTGGTTAAACCGTCAAAAAAGAGATCATTTCGTCAAAAAAGCAAAAAAAAAAGGTTATTTAAGTAGGGCGGCATTCAAATTAGTTGAAATTGAAAATAAATATAAAGTAATTGAAAAATCTAAATATGTTTTAGAATTTGGCGCATCCCCTGGAGGATGGAGTCAAGTAGTTTTGGAAGTTAATCCCCGTATTAAAATTACAGCCCTTGATGTTTTAGATTTTAAGTTAAATCATCCTAACGTATTTTTTCATAAAGAAGATTATTTAAATTTTAATTATGACAAATTAAAAAAGAATTTTGATTTAATCTTATCTGACATAGCTCCTAACACAACTGGTCATCAATCAACAGATCATCTCAGAATCAGTAATATGATTTTTGATATAATAAAAATTTTAGATAAGATTCTTGCTAAAAACGGAGTATTCATATGTAAAATATGGAAAGGAAGTGAGGAAAAAGAATTAATAAAAACTTTAAAATCAAAATTTAATACCGTTTCTTATTTTAAACCCGAGTCTTCAAGAAAAGATTCTTCTGAAATTTTTATTGTGGCAATAAATTTTTTAATTTAGAATTATATAATGAGTGATACTATTTTAATAATTGATTATGGATCTCAATATACTCAATTAATTGCAAGAAAGATAAGAGAGCAAAATATATATTGTGTTGTAAAACCTTATAATAAAATACATTCTCTTTTCACCAATACATCTAATATAGCAGGAATTATTCTGTCAGGTGGCCCAAATTCAGTTGAAGAGAAAAACTCACCAAAGTTTAACAAAAAAATTTTAAATCTTGATATACCAATTTTAGGCATTTGTTATGGTATGCAATTATTATGCAAAGAATTTAAAGGAAAAATTGGTCAATCAAAATCAAGAGAATATGGTCATGCTGTTGTTTCCATAAAGAATAATTCTAACATATTGAAAGGGGTTATTAAAAATACCCAAGTATGGATGTCTCATGGTGACCATATAGAAAAATCACCTAAAGGTTTTATTGTAACTTCAGTTTCTAAAAATAACGTAATTTCATCAATAGAGAATAAATCGAAAAAAATATTTGGATTACAATTTCATCCAGAGGTTTATCATACAATAAAAGGGAAGATAATCTTATCAAATTTTGTAAATAAAATTTGCAAAATTAAGAAAAAATTTAAAATAGAAAATTTTCTTTTAAATAAAATTGCACATTTTAAAAAATATTTACACGGAAAAAAAATTATTTGTGGTTTATCAGGTGGGGTAGATTCCACTGTTACTTCATATTTACTTCACAAAGCAGTAGGGAAAAATTTATTTTGTATATTTGTTGATCATGGTCTTTTGCGATTCAACGAATCAATAGAAGTAGAAAGTATTTTTAAAAGAAAATTTGGTAAAAATTTTATCAAAGTTGATGCATCAAATATTTTTTTAAAAAGATTAAAAAAAATTAAAGATCCAGAAAAAAAAAGAAAAATTATTGGCAAAACATTTATCGAAGTTTTTGAAAAAGAAGCAAAAAGAATTAAGAATGTTGATTACCTTGCGCAAGGAACTTTGTATCCAGACATTATTGAAAGTATTCCTTTTTTTGGAGGACCGACAGCAAAAATTAAAAGTCATCATAATGTAGGAGGTCTGCCAAAGCAAATGAACTTGAAAATTATAGAGCCTCTAAAGGAGTTATTTAAAGATGAGGTAAGAGAATTGGGTAAAAAATTAAATATTAACTCAGAATTATTAGACAGACATCCATTTCCAGGTCCGGGCTTAGCTATTCGTATTCCAGGGGAAATTGATAAACAAAAAATAGATATCCTTCAAAGGGTGGACAATGAATTTTTAAAATATTTAAAAGAAAGTAAAATTTATAATGAAATCTGGCAAGCTTTTAGTGTTTTACTTCCAGTAAAGTCAGTGGGTGTGATGGGGGACGAAAGAACATATAGTTATGCCGTTTCATTAAGGGCGGTAACTTCTGTAGACGGAATGACTGCTGATTTTTATATGTTTAGTAAAAACGATTTAACTGAAATCTCTAAAAGAATTATAAGTAAAGTTGAAGAAGTAAATAGGGTATTATATGATTTTACCTCAAAGCCTCCAGGTACAATTGAATGGGAGTAAGTTAAAATGATTTGTATTCAAGTAGATATACCACAAAGTGTATGTGATATTGACGATGAACTAAAGGCGATTTATCACAGCAAAGATACTGTATGTATTTGGATTTTTAAAACACGAGATGACAGAAATAAGTTCGTCGATGATACCGCAGGAATGCTGAAGTCTGAGCGTGAAAATCATTACGAAGAACACTTCGCTTAAAAGTTACATAGATATTACATAGTATTATAATAAAATAATATTATTTATAACTTACGAGAATAGAACGATTGAGTGGGAACAGTTCTAAATCACACCAGATATATTTGCGATCTCTTGATTGAGGAAAGCAGTCTATCAATGTCCTCATATTTGCTGTTTTTTTTATTATGCATAAAAAGATGATAAAAAGTTCTTCTTTTCTTTTTTTCTCTAATTTTTTTTAATATACAATGAGGGGAAGCTAAAGTGTGCTTATAAAAAGAGAAAATAGCTTCATTAGTATTAAAATTCAAAGCATAATCTTTCCAACTTCCATTGGAAACTCCTATAGAATAACAACTAAGAATTTTACTTAATTCTGATTTTGAAAAAAATAAATTATGATTGTTTGAAATAGAAGTAGATGATACTGAAACCATTATTTAATATAACAAAAAAAATATGCCTGTAAATGCTTCAAATGAAAAATTAGGTTGGTCTGCTCCAGACTTTAGTTTAATTGATGTTAGTGGAGATAAGATGTCTCTAAATCATCTTACTGGCGAAAACGGCACAGTTATTGCTTTTATATGTAATCATTGCCCTTACGTACTCGCTATTGCAGATAGATTAAGTTTTGAGGCTAATGAGCTAAAAAAAATATCAATAAACACTATAGCAATAATGTCTAATGATGTTGATAAATACCCTGAAGATTCTTACGAAAATATGATAAATTTTGCAAAAAAATATTCTTTTAAATTCCCATATTTATTTGATGAAAGTCAACTTGTCGCAAAAGCTTACGGGGCAGTTTGCACGCCAGATATTTTTGGTTTTAACAAGGATAATAAATTAGCTTATAGAGGTAGAATAGATTCTGGAGTAATGAATAGTGATATTTCTAAAATTGATAGAGAATTATATCAAGCTATGCTAAAAATAAAAAATAATAATACTGGTCCAGACAAACAATTTAATAGTTTTGGCTGTTCAATTAAATGGAAATAGAATGAATGACAATACAGTAATTAAAAAAAGTTTTTTTAATCAGTTAAATAGTGCACTTAGATCTAATATAAGAAGTATAATTATTGTATTATCTCTATTTTTCGCTATTTTTTTAATATTTCAAATTTATAGTGTATATTCTTCAAATAAAATTAAAAATAATAGTATAGTTTTTTTTAATAATCAAAATCTAGAAGATCAAAACTCTATTAGCAAAACAATTCAAGAGCTTAGTAATCAAAGTGGATTTTATGGAATTTTATCGAAACTAGAACTAATAGAAAAACATATAAAAAATAAAAATTATGGAAGCGTAGAAAGTATTTATGATGAGTTATTGACTAATAAAAAATTAAATAAAATTTATAAATCTGCAATTGCTACAAAAGCTTCTTATGAATTTATTGATATAAATTTTTCAAATTTATCAAAAGATTATAATAAGACTATCAAAAACTTTATCTCTTCCATAGATGATGAATTAATTAATTATGAAGGAGTAAAATTAGAGCTTAGTTATCTGGCTGTAATTTTAAATATTGAAAAAAATAATTTAAATTATTTAAATGATAATGAAGCTATTGATTTATACGATAATATAATGAGTTCTGATGTTGCTTCTTCTTCTATTAAAGAAAGAGTAAATAAAATTCATGAATATTACACTTATAAATAAAGTATTTTTTACATTTTTATGCTTAGTAATTTTAAGTGCGTGTAGTAGCACAAAAAGTGTTTATAATAAAATAAAGCCAACTAAATATGAAGTACCAATTATTGAAAATTTAGTTGATCAAAAAATAATTCTTAATTCTTCATATTCAAATAAAAAAAATTATGAAAATAAAATTACATTAAATAAATTAAAAAATAAAAGTCAATATCAAAGGGGTATTATTATTATTAAGGATAAGGTTTTTGCTTTAAGTAAAAATAATAATATAAAAGAGTTCGACCTAAATTCAGGTGAGCTTATTTCTACTAAAATAATAAATTTTATAAATATCAAATCTGAAACTATAGTTTCTTTCAATTATTTAAATAATTCTTTTATTCTCGCTCTTAAATCTGGCATCATATTAAATATAGATTTAAATGGTGAACTAATTTGGAAATTTGAATCTAATAAAATTTTAAATACTCCATTATTTGTATATGGTGATCAAATAATTGCTTTATATGTTGATGAAATTTATGGTATTTCATCAGAAGATGGATCATTAATATGGCATGAAAATTACACTGACCTTCCTGTGTATCAAGCAAAAGGTGGTCAGCTAGTAAATTTTTTAAACATACTTTTTTTTATACTTCCTAATAATAGAGTTGGATCAATTGACTTAGATTTTGGTACAGAGAACAATTTTATCTTTAATGAAATTCCATTAATTAGTCCTATTAATAATAAAGAAGATAAAATTCATACTTTTGATAATTATTTTACATATTTAGATGAAGGTAAATATTTATATACGGTCGATATATTAACTAATGAATTCAATCTTTTTAAAAAAAATATTAAATCGTCTTCATCAAATATATTTTTTAACAATGCACTAATACTTAAAGAGGGTAAGTATCTGCATGCTATTAATATATATGATGGTAAATCTTTTTGGTTGATAGAAGATAGACATATATCACAGAAAAGCTCAATTATTGCCATAAGGAGTATTGAAGAAAATATTGAGATTTTTTTAAAAAGTGGTGACGTTTTAGTAATTCAAAATAAAAAATTACTAGAAATTAACAATATTGGTATTAAAGATATTAAAAGTATTTTTTTCAAAGATACAAATATTATTGTAAACACAGATAGTGGAAAAACTGTAGTTTTTTAATATGAATTTATTATTAATAGGAAAGCCTAATGCAGGTAAATCATCAATCTACAATATATTAACCTCAGGCAATAAAAATATTATTCACAAAGAAGAAGGAACAACAAGGGATTGGCATAAGGGCAAAGTAAGAAATTCTAATAACTTATTTCTTTATGATACTCCTGGTATAATTATCCAAAATCATAAAATTAACAAGTTAGAGTTTTCTAACTTATTTAAAATAATAGATAAATTTATTTATGTTATTGATTATAAAACTAAAAATTATGAAAATGAAATTGAATCAATCAATAAATTAAGAAGCTTTAATAAGGAAATTATCTTAGTGATTAATAAAGATGATAATTATAAAAAAAACTTAAACACCAAACCTTTTGGAATAGATGCTTTATTTTTTATTTCCTGTTCTCATAGGATTGGTTTTGATGAATTATATGATTATTTTGAAAGTTATGACGATAAGATTACAGAAAAAGAAATTGAAAATCAATTTTCTATTGCAATATTTGGGAAGCCAAATGCAGGTAAAAGTACTTTAGCGAACGCTTTTCTAGGTTTTGATCGTGTTAAAACTAGCTCTATAGCTGGAACAACTTCTGATTTTGTTGAAGATAATTATATTTATAAAAAAAATAACTTTAAAATACTGGATACAGCAGGAATTTTTAGAAAAAATAAAATTGATGCTGATTCTGTAACCTTTGCAGCCATAAGAAAATCATTAGATATTATAAATAAAATTGATTTAAGTATTATGCTTATTGATTCTAATGATGGATTTGACTCTCAAATTAAAAAAATTTTAAATATGTTAATAAATCAATCTAGATCAGTTATTATTGTTTTTAATAAAATTGATACAATTAAACAAAAAATTTTTTTTATTAAAGAGACAAGATTAATAGTAAAAGAAACTTACTCACAAACAAAGAATTTATCTATTATTTTTTTATCTGCAATAAATAAAGAAAATGTTGATAAGTTAAAAAATACTTTATTTGCTAAAGCAAATAAAATTGTTAAAAAACTATCTACCAGTCAATTAACCTCATGTATTAAAAAAATTTCAGATGAAAATCCCCACCCCTTAGTAAAAGGTAAGGCAGTAAAATTTAAATACGCAGTACAAGTTAGCTCATCACCCTTGACAATAAAAATTTTCTCTAATTTTTCAAAAGATATTAAAAAAAATTATAAAACTTATCTTACTAATAAAATTATTAAATCTTTTAATATTGTTGATGTTAAGGTAAATCTAATTTTTACTTCTTCTAAAAATCCTTTTAATTAGAAGTTATTTCCTCGTTTCCCACAATAGAAATAAATAAATTATTATTAAAAATATCTAGCTCAATCATAATATGAGAGTTTTCTATAAGCCAATCTTTTAAGAAATTTAAAAATTCAAAATTATCTGAACAGTAAATTAATGTACTTAATATTATATAGTTAAGTACGAACCCAAATAAGAAGCCAAAAAACTTGTCTATAAATAATCCAAGTATTTGCCTATCTAAGTCAGATGAAATAATTTTTCTGAATCTTTTTAAAACAAAAAGTGAAATTAAAAAAATTAAAGGAATTGAAATGATTGTAGATAAAATATTTGTTATTTGCTCATAACTATTGAGTAAATTCAGTTTAAGTAATTGAGTATTTATAAAATTTGATAAATTATCATAAAAGTAAAGGGTTATTAAAACAGATCCTATCCAAGTTAATAATCCTAAAATAGAACTAATTATACCTTTCCAAAAGCTAAATAGAATTACTATCCCCCCCATTGTTAAAATTATATAATCGAGAGGGAATATTAAATTTTCAATCATTTTTTGATATTAGTAGAAGAGATGGTAGGAATAATAGGACTCCAATCATTGCCAATACCATTGCTATTGATGTAAAAATTCCAAATATTACTGTGGGAATAAAGCTAGATAAGCTTAGTATGGAAAATCCTAATGCTATAGTAACTGATGTAGTAAAAACAGCCAAGCCAGCACTTGCATTAGTGTATTTTATTGAGTCTATCACAGTATTATTTTTTTTAAATTCCTTATAACGATACAAATAATGAATTGTGTTGTCTACAGCTATACCTATTGTAATCGCTGCTATTGTAATCGTCATTATGTCTAGAGGTATAGACAGGTAGCCAATTATTCCTAATATCATGCTAGAAGTAAAAATATTTGGTATTATACCTAAAGCACTTAATTTAAATGATTTGAAAAGTATTAAGAACATAAGAAATATTAACCCAATAACAAATCCTAAAGATTTAATTTGAGAACTAAATAGTGAGTCTAACATATTATTATAAAGAACAAGTAGGCCATTAATTTTAAAATTTTCTAAAGATGAATTTTTATTTAATTTTATGAATGATTGAATATCTTCTATAAGTTGTTTCCGATTTATATTACCAGAGTCTCGAACTCTAGCAGTAATTCTAGCCATGTTTTCATCAATTAATAAATAAGGGTAAATTAGTTGCTCTCTATAGTTATCAGGAACTTCTTCATAAAGAATTGATAGCTCGAAGATACTTAATGGTTGTTTATTAATTAAATTAGCTAAATCTATTAATGATTTAATTGATTGCACTTTTCCAATCTCTTCTCGAGCATCTAAATACTCATGAATATCATAGATTAGCTGCAATTTTTCATCAGAGAACCAATTGTTGTTATCTTCATCAATAAACATATCATCGTCAAAAAAATCTTCTTCCAAATCAATATCTTCATCAATCACTTCTTCATTTTCACTACTGTTTAAAGAAAGCTCGTACTCTTCTTCATTGAAGTTAAGAATAATGTCAACAGGTGTGGTTCCACCTAATTGTTCATCAATTAATTTCATACCTTTATAAATTTCTGTATTTTTTTTAAAATAATTTACAAAACTATTTTCTACACTAAGATTATAAATACCTCCAATGGATGAAATAAAAAGTAGAAAAGCTATAAAAACGATTTTTTTAGAATTATTTTTTGCTATGGATAAAAAGTTTAATTTTAATATATGATGATTTCTATCTAATTTATTATTTTTAGGAAAAATAAATATTAGCAAAGGTAATATAGTAAAAGAACAAACTAAAGAAATAGTTAATCCTATTAACATAATAAAACCAAAATCAATTATAGGCTTAATTTCAGTTATAATTAGTGATCCAAAAGCAACCATTGTAGTTAGTGTTGTGTAAAAACAAGGCCAAAACATTGTTTTGAACGTATTGTTCAAGCTATTTTTTTGATTATCTTGGAGCCTATAGTAATTAATAATATGAATATTCATTGAAATTGATAAAATGAAAATTAGGGCTGAAAAATTTGATGATATTGCAGTAACTTCAATTTGAGTTAATCCCAGGACTCCAAATATTATTATGACAGAATATGCAGAGCTTAAAAGGCACAGAAATACCCATTTTATTTGTCGAAAAATAAAAAATAATACAAAAATTATTATTAGAACTACTGAAAGACTGAAAATTAAAATATCATTTTTAACAAAATTAATGACATCGCTAGCAATCATTTCTACTCCACCAAGATAGTAAGTGTTCTTATTGTCAGCTTCATTGATAATATTTCTGAGATTATTTATTAGGGTAGTTCTTTCCCGATCATTCAAAGTTTTGATTTTAAGATATTCTTTTTTTGAAATTAATAGTTTTTTAAAATCTTCTTTAGCTGTGATTAATTCCATATTTTTATTTAGATAAATAATTACAGAAAATACATTTGCTTCTTTGTTAACGATTTGATCTAAATAAATTGGATTTTTAATAAATTCCTCAACAACATCATCTATTTTTAAATTTGTGTTTCTTAAATTTTCTAAATTATTAGCATTTAAGTTTGAGAGCGAAGTATTGTTTAAAAAAAAAATGGGAGCATCTATAAAACTAAATACCTGAGATACTGATTTTAATGATAGTATTTTTGACGATATAGATTCAATGTTTCTTATAAATTCTTCATTAAGTTCATTATTATTTTCAACAGCTAAAATTAAAAAATTTTCTGACTTAAACAATTTGCTATAATTATTAAAATATTCAAAATCTTTATCATTTTGAGCAACTAAGGTATCTGATGATGCATCAATTCTAAAATTTTTTATAAAAAAAAATGATAAAATTAAAATACTTAATGCTAGACTTATAAAAAAAATTAATTTTATTTTAGGCAAACTATTTCTCTCAATTATATTTTTATGATTGCAGATTACTCCATTATATTATCATAATCTTTAACATTAAGGTTACTGAATCTTGTATAACTAGATTCAAAATGAGTCTTTATAGTTCCTATTGGTCCATGTCTTTGCTTGGCTATTATAACCTCAGCTGTATTATGTGCTTTTTCACATAATTCTTGCCATCTACTAGTTCGTTCATTGTGTTTTTCATCAGATTCTTCTAGTTTTTTTATTGGCTCCATCCTCTCAAGATAATAACTCTCTCTAAAGATAAACATTACAACATCTGAGTCTTGTTCTATTGTTCCACTTTCTCTCAAATCTGATAATTGTGGTCTTTTATCTTCCCTTTGTTCAACTTGTCTTGATAACTGAGATAGAGCTATAATTGGTATATTTAATTCTTTTGCGATAGCTTTTAATCCTCTTGTAATTTCAGATATTTCTTGAACTCTACCCTCGTTTTTGTTTCTATTACTTCCACTCATAAGTTGCAAATAATCAATAATGATTAAATCTATGCCATATAAGCGCTGTAACCTTCTTGCTCTTGCTCTTAAAGTGGCTATCGTTAGAATAGGATTATCATCAATGAATAAATTTAAA
>Ga0209252_1001500_pt1 | contig 15222 bp, 37 predicted proteins | sample SaaInlV_135m_DNA_3_FD_184673 | JGI IMG/M metagenome (GOLD analysis project Ga0209252, IMG submission 184673) | Marine microbial communities from expanding oxygen minimum zones in the Saanich Inlet - Saanich Inlet SI074_LV_100m_DNA (SPAdes) (version 2) | ecosystem: Environmental > Aquatic >... | reverse complement strand
ATATATGTGAAAGATTAGAGTATTTAAGAATATTTTTTATCTATCTGGCTTCATTTCAATATGACCATCAGAATATAACATACATACGGACTTTACATTTTTATCCCCAATTGTTGATTGCCATCCAATTAGAAATATTGTCTCAAATGGTTGTTCAATTGAATATGGAACAACCTGTGGTTTTCTTTCTGCTCTGCCAGTTTCCTTTTCACGTTCTGCACGTAATTCATCATTCAACATTTCTGGTTCTCCAAGAACTGCAAGATACTGTCCTGTTTTCTTTAGCCGTCTTTTGAATAAAATTAATCTTTGCCATTCCTCAAGTTCTAAATGAAATATTGGAACAACCTCATCATGATATGTCTTGAATGTCAGTTCAACCGTATTGCCCTTTGAATTTTTAATACGTGTCTTGACTTCCTCCTTTAACAAGTCATCGATATCTTCAATCGGGTTTAGAACATCAACGTATTTTATTTTTGTTTGATCAATCTCTTTGAACAATGTTTCCTTTCCAGTTGTAGGATCTCTTTCCCAAACAACCTCCCCATCTGTATAAGTTATACGCCAAATTGCACTTTTAGTAAAGTTTTTTGCCACTAAGAATTGAACATACAACGATTATATAAACTTAATGTGGTCGGTTTTTTAAGAAAATAAAAAAAATAAAAAATTAATTTTATCAGTTAAAGACTTCTAAATTTCGTCATATTGATATGTCCAAGTCTCATCTGCCAAATTTCCGGGCCCTGCTGTACTTGCGACATTCATCTGACATACTAAATAATCAGTTGTCTCGTTAGTTGCGTTCATTAAACTACCTGCTTCACTAATCGTAATTGATTTAGGTGAAGAGCTGTCGAATGAGAAAGCATCTGTTTGTGCTGATACACCTGCGTGACTTGCTACCATTGCATTACCTGATGTACCAACTGTACCAGTTGCTACAACGTAACCAGCATCCGAACCACTATTTTTTGTTGGCATCTGATCTCCTACGTATGTAGTGATACCTGTACCGAAAGGTGTTGCATCGGTATAGAATTTTACGTTATCAATTTGTGTAAAAGTTCCACCTGTTACTTTCAAATAGATTTGCTTCCAAAATGAATTGACAGCAGCTCCTGAAGGTATTGGTATAGGATTTTGGTTATCAATAGTTGCATCGTCAGCAGTTTTGAATCTAAGATTTGGTGGGCCTAATGATGTAGTATCCTGATTTGTTGCAGGACTTGTATTAGAACCTCCGAAGTCGAAGAATACGGCTACTGTTGCTACCATGATAATCATAATAATCATTAGTATAAAAGCATATTTGAAACTAAAAAAAATACATAATATTAGGTTTTGTAAAATAAAAAAAAATAAAATTTGTTAGTAATACTAAAGTGCTAAGACTCTAAATTTGGTTGTTGTTGGTGCTGTAACTTTAACATTGGTTGCATCATGAGCTCCTTCTACAATATTTATATCGGCTCCACCAGTATTAACTTGTGGGATTACGATAACCAATAATGGAGATCTTCCTAAACCATGTGCAATGTTTTGTAGTGAACCTGTTCCAGTAACATCTGATGGAGATTTATAATAATCTACAGTTCTTCCTTCTACTGCATCATCTGCTAATTTAGATGCTACAATTGTTCCGTCTGGTTTTGTTCCACCGACTTTTGGCACTAATGTATTATCTGCGTTCCTAGTATATCTATTAGGCATATTGGGTTTTCGCAATCAGACTATTTAAGAATATTTTATCTATTACTTGCAATTTTTAGCCATTTCAACCATCTCTTGACTCTGCTTTCTGAAATGTTTCTGCTTCCATACTTTGCCTGTATTCTTGCAATATCTTCATCACTCAACCACTCTGCCATTATTCCATAGTTTGGAGACATTACATTTCCTGCTGTTTTTGAATGTGGTAAACCAAGTCCATGCAAAACTTCATGTGTATATGTTTGATCAAGATCGTATGTCTTTCCACCATATCCACTGTTTGGTTCTGGATAATGTTCTGGATCAATATAATGCATATCCAATGATCCACCTGCTGTTGTCCAAAAGAAATCCTTGTTGATAACACACAATCCACGAAGTCTGTTTGCAGAATTTGAAATTGGGTAATAATGATACATTAACGTACTTGCCTTTAATTCCTTTTCAGGGTCAGTTGCAACAGTTCTGAACTCAATTCTAAAATCAGCATATTCTCCATCTCTTGCCCTACGGAATTTTAAATTGGTTCTTAGTGAAATTCTTCTGTATGAATACTCTATTGATTTTAACACCTGTTTGTTTGTAATTTCCTCATCTTCATTGAGAACTCTGTATGTATAATATTCTCCATTGAAAGGTTGGAATGTTCCGTATCTCTTATCTTCTTCAATAATTTCAGTCAAGTCAGTTGACTCTACTTGTGCAGATTCGAATTCGATGATATTGCTTTTTCTGCTTTGCATATATGGGTTATCTTCAATTGCTTTACAAACATGAAATTCTGCTTGTTCCCTTTCATTGAATACTGAATTTGGTCTACCCATGTAATTTTATCACTCTCATATAATGTGTTTGTTCAGCACCTTCATTCCCTTGACAAACAATATCCAACAAATAGTTTCCTGCACCCCATGTTTGTTTTTTATTATAAACTTCTCCAACTTCAAGTTCAATCTGTTTTTTATTAATATCCTTATACTCTATAGTCTTTGCTGGATTTAATATAAGATCAAATTCGGATTTTGGATCATATCTATTCAATCTATTATAATCAACATGATCACCAATATTGATCACTGCATCTTTTACAGTTTTACTAAACTTAATTTTAATTGTCTCCCCTACTTTTGCAGTTGATTGACAGGTTATTTTATTCCAAGGTTGAACAGGATGATCAGTGGATGGTTTTTCAAACAATTTTTTCATTTGTTTTTTATACGCATTGACATCAAGTATTTTTAAACCTATATTCTCAAATCCTTTTGTGTCATAATCTGGAAATTCTAATACTTCAGTTGAAGATTTAATTGTTGGGTCTATCTTTGCATCAATTATACTTGTGATCTCTACAGTTTTGTTTGTCTTTGCATCTACTTTAGTAATTGTTGATTTTTCAACATCGTCATATTTTGTTGTAAATTTTACCAATAAAAAGAATAGAAAATCCTAGTATTTAATTGTTTATGCAACACTAGAATCTGGTTCGCCTTTGGATTTTCTAAAGTGGTACTGAACTACAAGTACAACGATAATTGTCATTGTGCTTAAAATTCCTGCTAGGCTTTCAACACTATCAAGAATAACTCCCAATCTTGTTTCTCCTTCTGGAACCACTTCTTCAAGACCCATAAATAATGTAAATGACCACATTGCAACATATCCTAATATTATGATAAATGCCAAGATATTGTTAATGGTAATTCTATCTATTATGTTACTCATTAAATATTGACTAAATTACAAAGTATTTAACTGTTATCTGACTCATTTAATAACTCAGAGGCTATATTCTCTAAATTGGTTGTAAGATCTGGATGTTCTTTTGCCGTTTGTTCATCAAGTATTTTTGCCATGATTAACACGGTTTTGTTCAGTCTCCATATTGACTTGTGCAGTATATGAACAGATTTCTCCAACTCATGTAATCTTTTTTCCTCTACGTCTTTTTTTGCCCAACCCTTTTTGATTAAAGCCAACATCATTCCACTTACAACTGCAACAATCACACCAGATGTAATCATCATTATTTGTTCAGGCATATTGGGTTTATATTATTTAAAGGATAAAAACATATTATTTAAAGGATAAAACATATTATGCACACTCTCCACAATATTCACATTCTTGTCTTTCGTTGAATTTGTGTTCACAATCTTCATAACCTAGAAATTCGGTTTTTTCTGCAAAGCAGTCAACACACACGTACAATCTGGTTGTACTAATATCTCCCACAAAAGTCATTACTCCACCACATTCGGTACAGTATCCATTTCCGTAATCGGACATAATGTGATTTTAAATCTTTTATATATTAGAATTAAAAATTAAAAATACTAATAAACTATATCTTCTTCATTTAAAATCCAGTCATTTAACGCCCACCTAACACGCTTGATTAACTCATGTTCCTGTTCAACTTCCATTATAAGTGACTCATCCATAGGTCGTTTTTCAATTTTCCACAAGTCCAAACATATTGCGTTATGAAGTGATTCATGCAATACTGTATCCAAAATATCTTCAAATGACTCATGCAAATGTAATGTTATCCATACCTGTTTTGTTTGAATGTAAGTGACACCTTTTTCCTCTGAATCCTGCATATTGATAGTTCTAAAGTCGTAACTCCAATCGGAAATAGCCGACTCATGCTCATCCATATATCTGTTATTTATCGGTAGATAATTAACATATTTGACTTATAAGGGTACATTACCTACGGTAAATCTTTGTATTATTCTATGACCTTCAATCATTCTTCTTATAGCCCTTCTTACTCCACCTTCATCAACATTGGGAAATTCCTTGTAAATATCAGACATTACACAATTTGGATTATCTCTCACAAATATGACAATTGCATCTTGTACTGGTGTTACGGATTTGTTATTTCTTACAAATTCTTTAGGTGATTCTTTCACATATTGTTTGTTACGTCTTACTGTTTTAGATATGTCCGTTCACCTTGTTATTATATGCATTAATGCTTATTGTTGCAGTTCCAATCGGCATTCCAATAACTTGGTTCTTTGTATCTCCATACCCACTTACTCCTTCTGTCATAAACTCACAGAAAGTACCTGTATTTGCTAAGTGAATATCTCGTTGCCAAATCTTACCTGTTTGGTGATCCATATCAATTACGTTTTCTGCCTTGTAGAATTTCTGATGCAAATGTCCACAGAAAAATATATCACAATAATTATTTTGTTTCATCTGCTTTAGCATTGTTTCTGGTTGCCCACCTCCAGATCCATGCATTGCCATTATACTCCACTGTCCTAATATCTTTCCTTTGTATCTTACATCCAATGATATGTATGCCTTTGCTCCGAGAAAATCAAATCCATTTTGGAAACAGAAATTATTTTCAAGATAAGTCTTTGTGAGTTCTCTAATTTTATATTCGTGGTTTCCATGAAGTAGTCCGAAAACTTTTGGATTTTCTCCTTTCTTTACTACAAATTTTGTTCTTTCAATTTTATCAAATTCTCCAGTCTTTATATTATAGATATTTTGTTTAAACTTTATTTCCTCACATCTGGTCAAATGTTTATCTATTAATGGTTGGGTTAGGTCTTGCCATCTTTGCCTTTGTGCATCTATATCATGAAGTACAACTGCATCAGGATTGTATCGTTTGTCATAAATGTTAATTGCATCTAATTGATCACCCATAAACATTGTATATCTGTTGTCATCTTTTGTTATATCCTTGATTCTGGACTTGTATGATTCTTCATTAAATCCAACGTGTCCAGTATGAATATCTCCAAGTGGCTCAATATGAATCGTATCATCTTTCTTTTGTAAGTTTATGATCACTTTTTTGCTAAACATATGCTCATTTAATCATAAGATTTATAATATTTAACTGTTTTTGATCAGGCTTGATAAAAAAAAGTCATAAATGCTAGGCTAATAGCATTTTCTTTGGTGTTATACACTTTTCACACAATGGCGTTGTGTTTACATCTTCGTATATCTCATTGCATTTCAAACAAACTTCATAATCATATTCCATGTATTATATAACGTTGTCGTTCCTTATTAATATAATGGATAAATTATAAATCCAGACCAAATGTTTCTGTCATTTGTAAAAATTTCTGATATTCTTGCAAATACATTCTTCCTTTTTCAGTAATTACAAATGTATTCTTGCCGTCATATTCTATTGTGTTGATTAATCCACTTCCTGTCAACTTTGACATAAATTTTCCAAGTCTTGTATAGGAAAGATTGCTTGTTTGCATCAATCTGGTAACTGGAATGCCATCCATTCCAACATCTTTTGTTGCAACTAAAATTGATTCAACTATCTGTTGGTTATTTCTGTACTTCATGCCTACCATAGATAATAGCGACTTATAAAGGTTTAAAAAAAAATAAAAAAGATTCACTGACTAAAAGTCAGGATCTGATTCAAATGCTAAGCACCAGTATGGATTTCCAGTTTTTTGACTTTCTCGTTTTAGGGCTTTAAGTGGGCCTAATCTGGCTCCACTGTTTAAACCTTCAATTGCGTTTGGAATTCTCTCAACCTGTTGATAAACAGTTGCTGTTACAAAGAAATTATCGATAGGTACTTTACCTTCGTCTTTGTATTCCAGTTCAATTGGTGTTTCTACCTTAATTGTGTAGTAGTCAGTCTTTCCATCTTCTCCAATTTGATCTGCTCGTGTATATTGAGTTGGTTGACCTCTATTGTGGTTTACACCAGTAATATAGAATGGTTTATCTCCTAACTTTGCAATACCGAGAGATTTAGATTTCTCTAGTGTTGGTGCTTGTGCTGGATTTATTGTTTTTACGTTTTCACTCATTTTTGTTCATTCACCTCCTTTGGAAGTATGATATCTACTATCATCTGTGATATTTAATTGTTTTGTATTTTCCCACATTGGGTACACCAACGTAATTCATATCTTGAATCATCTATGGTATTTACATTTAAAGAAGCTACTCGTACAGCATTACAGAATCTACAAAGTTTTCCCATACATATATCATAATCAACTATTATTTAATTCTATTTTATATGACGTTAGCTGTATCAAAATGACGTTATTCTGATATAGCTAACGTTATTTTTTAATCAAGTGTATTTTGGATTAAAACCACATTCTGGACATGGATAAGATGTTATCATTTGTTGACACCTTTTACATTTTTTAGAATTGTTCAACCAGTTGATCCAAGACATAACTTTGATAATATAACATACTACATAAATTTTTTACATATCTTGCAATAATCTTTTTCTTTTTTAGTTAATGGTATTCCACATTGAGTGCATTTTTTATTCGCCACTTTCTATCAACCACCGTTCAAGTTTCTTCATAAGCATAATATCTTCTGGAGAACATTTTTTATTATCTTGAAAATCCTCGAATCCATGATAAAACCAATTATACATTCTTTTAACATTGTCTATATCAAAAGATAACTCAGACATTATTTCATTTTATTTAAATAGTACGTATTATTTAAGTTTACCTAATTCTACTGGCAACTTATACCAATCCTTATCCAACAACATTGCAACCAGAGAATAACCTGCATTATCTGCCCAAGTTTCCATTAATCCTTCTTCTCCCAAATCCTTACCTTTTATGATTCCTTCTTCAAGTCTGCAAATCTTATCCCAATCTCTCATGAATATTCCCTGTTGTCCAAACTTTAGGATGTTGTTTTTTCCATACTTGTGATTTTTTGATATGATCATAAGTTTCATCGCATCACACATTATCTCTGTGGCTTCTTGGAAATTTGTCGGTCTGGATTTCTTTGATTTCTTTCTCCAATCTTTTTCCACAATTTCTAATGCAGTTGGAAAATCCTTACAGTCAACTATCAATAAATTATGAATAATATTTAGTTATAAAAACCTAACCCAATAGTTTCTTACAAAGTCCGATCATTGCCCTAATCTCTATGAATCGTTTGTTAATGTTAAGATTTTCATCATATTCTGATAATCCTTTTAATTCTTCATATAAACCTCTTTTTATTCCGAGAACTAACTCTCTTTCTCCCTTTGAAATTAAATTTTTTATTATCATACTGTTTCAGAAAAAAAATGGTATAACCACTTAGGAAAAAATCTCCTGAAGTGGTTTATGGCGTTCGCAAAATAATTTGCTTTTGTAAAATCTGCCACCATTTATAATTTGTGTGTCATCTATACTCTCTAGCATAGAGCCACAGGTATCACATTGCATGATACCTTGAAGTATATAGTCTTAGTATTTAAATATTGTGATTTTCAATTTTTAGTCATTTTTTTACGATTTTTTAGCCAAATGTGTCGGATGATCATAACATTCCATACATTCTGATTTATTTGGATGACATTTACATTTACATTCTTTTTCATTCTCATATTTATGAATTGGAGACATTTCTATTTTACTGGAACTTGTATCCCCAATATCACTTACTTGAACCATTCCTGCACGTTCCACAGCATTATCTCTAGCATCAAGTATTTCTCTCATTATATCTTCAGTTGATTTCTCCAAATTATTTAATCTCCATTTGAATCTGATAAAGATCCATTCAAATCATCAAATGTTAGATTGTTTTTAGGAGTTGTATTTTCTGCTATAATCAACAATAATGCAAACTCGTACCAATGCTGATCAAATTGCATTGGATTATATCCATTCTCATTTAAAATTTTTTTTAAAGATTCTCTATCGTATTTCATATTGTATCCTTCATTTTTCCTTTTTTCTTTGATTCAGTTGTATAAATGGAAAATCCTTGATCTTTTAATTCTTCTTCTGGATCTTCACTTTTCATAGCCTCGACTATCTTTTTTCGTTCCTTATCCATTGAATATTATAATATGTTTTGTTATTTATCCTTTTCCCATTCGTCAATAGCATCTACGGCTTCTACAATTGTGTATAAATTGAGCAATAGGTCGTAAATTGATATTTTTTGATCATGTGCCAAGTCATCAATATATGCCAAACCTTCTCTCATTTCAGGAATTTCACTGTTCTCAAGTATACATTCATCTACCATTGTTTTAAATTGACTAGCCTGTTGATCTGTAAGATCATCTAAACTTATCATCTTCATTCCTTTGTTTATCCCTACATTCTTCACTGCAAAAATAGTCTCCACCATAACTTTCTCCTACGGTTTCAATTAACTCATCTGATGCTCTTTTACCACATTTATCACAATACATCATGATTTATTTGAAATAATAAGACTATTAAGTTTTATTATAAACGAATATTGGTTCGTATTTGAACTGACCACCAGAATGTTGTTTTGAAAGTGTCATATTAAATGTTTTTTCTAATGATATATCATATGACTTCATTATTTCTAGAAAGTCATTTTCAAGAGTTGTAGCTCTCTTTGTATTGGCAATATTGATTATAAAATACCCTCCCTTATTCAATAAATCAATACTATTCTCTACCAACTTTCTTAAAAACCCATTCAACCATTTTTCATATGTTGGAAATTTAATATAACTTTGTGTTTCTTCTTCACTGTATTTTTCAGTATCAAAGTAAGGTGGACTGGTAAAAACCAGATCAAACTTATCTTTTGGTTCATATTCTTCTACCCCAATATTGTTAAGTACCACTTTTGTTGTATCTTGTAAATTTTTAGCCATTCTACTTAGTCCGTCAAATGTTTTAGTGTTTGGATCACAACCCTCATAATGTTTTACTTTAGGACTGCTTATTGCTCCAATTAATCTGCCTCCAAAACCCATACATGGATCAAATACTTTGTCTCCACCATATTTGTCATATATCCATCTTGCAACACTTGGTCTAAAATTTGATACAGTTTGAGCTCCTCCACTTACCTTCAATGTTTTTCTTATCATCGCTTCATTAATATTGCGACCATTTCTCATTCTTTTCTTTATTGATTTGTCCAATAAATTATCATCTAAAAACACCTGCATTGGAGTTCTGCTTGTTCCACATTGTATATCCCAATGATGTGGATGATATGACCAACATAATCCAAGACCATGCATTGTTTGCCTAATTACCCCATCTGTTTCCATATCATTATTGTTTACAAACTTATCTAACCTACCTAATTCTTTATACTGTTCTTCAATATCATATTTGAAATGTGGAAATCCATATTTTCTAAAATAATCTATTACATTGTTTCTAAACTTTATTTGTTCATCATCATCTAAATTTTCCCATTCACTTCTTTTAATGTTTAATGGATAGTCTATCATCTGTTGTCGCCATGACCCATAATCTTGCCATCTATTTTTCTTTTCATCAGTTTTTCCGTATTGATTGCTTCAACTTCTCCCCATGTTGATCCTATCTCTTGAATGAATCGGCTTGTATACCAATGAATATCCCCTAGTTCTTTTAGCATATCCTGTCTTACATCGTCATAAGTTGATAACACATATCTTAGTCCAAGTTCGTCAATATCTTCCTTTGCCTGTTCTCCATAATCTCCACGCCTTACGCGTTTGAATATTCCACTTATCTCTCCACTTTCTTCCGTCATTCCGTCTACATAGAATTGCAGATTACAGTTTGATATGTCAGTTGACTTTACAAATTCTTGATAATCCATTATTACACTACCTATATTGGTTATAAAAACCTATTTCAAATAATAAAGTTTCTTTCCTTGTTGATTATACATAAAATTAATTATTCCTTCCTTGACGGCTTGTGCTAAAATTGCTCTGACTTCATCTTCGGTCATTCTTCCAAACTTGCCAAGAATGATTTTAGATGTTTCTTTTTGATTTCGACAATACTATCCCAATTTAACTTTCCACCACTTATGTTGGGTTTCATGGTATCAAGTTCCTTCAGATGTTTTTTTGCATCTTTGATATGCTGTAATCTTGATTCTTCTTCATTCATCATTTTCTTCATGTCCTTTCTCATGTTTTAGAATATCTTCCATAATTTGAGTTTGACCTTCGATACTCCAATCACATTTTTGACAGTTATATCTCATTGATTAGTATAAAATATTCTAGTATTTGTAGTTATCGTCTTACCTCAAGCATTGCTCTTGCACCACTTGCTTTGATTTTGCCTTTGGTGTTTCCGAACTTGCAAGTTACTCTTACAGGTTTTCCGTCTTTGTCATAAAGATCCAATGTCCATTCACGAGTTGTAGTTGAAGTTTTTGTTGTAAAGTCTGTAACCTCAATCGGTTCGCATATACAATCTTCACTTTTGTGATCACAACCCCTGATCAAGTTTCCACGGCAGTAATGCATGGATTCTGCCAAGTCTAACTTATCATGAGGACTCATAATTCTCTCCTTTTCAACATTGCATTGCGTTCTAGAATAGAACCTCTGTCAAGTCTCCATTGTCTTTTTGCAGTTTCTACTGCACGATACAATCTTTCCCTGACTTCCATGTTTTCTGGAAATTGTATTTCTCCAGAATTTACAACCCTAACCTGTTCTTTTCTGGACATCTTTCTCCAACTTTGTGGAGTTAGCCAACATGAATCTGCTTCTGCACGTTTAATTCTAAGTTTGGTCAAGTCTCTTTCCTTTAGAATATCAAGTCCTTTGTTATATAAATCTTTGAGATTATCAGTCATCTGACTCGACTCTCCCTAATTTTTTTAACAGTTTGTCTATGTTTTCTGATTCATCTTCTAAGAAATCCTGTCTCATGTCAGGATTGTCTATACCTATGCATACATTGACACATTTTTTTATTGTTTCAAGTTCTTTTGACATATACTCAAGTTTTGTTCTGACATGTGTTATGTCATAAACTGATATGGATTTTCCTTGAAGTGTGTTTGACTGCATACTGATTATTCTATCAAGTACGGATTTCATTCTTCAACCTCTCTTGGCTTGAACTCATTGTAGATTTTTTCACATACCTCAATTGCATTGCCTAATTCCTGCGTGACTTCATCGTCTACATTATCAGGCAAAACATTGTTTACCGTGTATAGATGATCCAATGCTCTGTCTATTAATTCAAAAACTGAGACAGTCAATATTGATCCTCCTGACTAAAATATCCTACGCCATGTTTGTCTAGCGTAGTTTTTCTTGTACCACATTTGATACAATGTTTTCCTTGAACTTGATGATCTTCAAGTCCGTAACAACTTATTTGTTTCATATATTATCTATGGTATAGACCTTTAATAAACTTACCTAACAACCATGTTTATGCATACAACCGTCACAAAAATCCCAATCACATTTTGGACACTGATCCACATCCTGTGGCTTGTATCCCATAAGGCACTTGTCACAACTCTTACCGTTCATAATATTATTAAAAAAATACTAGAATATAACTTAGTTGATTATCTGATATTAATTAATTTCCCATTCATCTCTAGTTATTTTAAACATTTTAATATTAGGGTCAAAATATAAAAGTTCACTTTTTTCCCCTTCAGGATTAATATATTTTTTTAATTCTGAATGATGATCATCGCAAGAAGCAATTACAGTAACATAAGTTGCTGTAAAAGTTTTTGGTGAATCAGATGATCTAACTCTAGCAGTAGATTTTCTACCACAAAAAGAGCAAGGACAATTTTTTACAAATTCTGATACTTTAAGGTCATATTCAATTTCTTCATTAGTAAAACCAATTTTTCCGTTCATGATAAATTATAAGAGATGCTATGATATAAACCAATTGATTTTTACTAGAAAGTGTGGTTGTGTTGCATGGTTTACATTATTCTTAAACTTTAACCTTTTGTTTATCCATACTATCTCAAAGTCTTTGATCTTGTGAAACCAATCCTGATCCGTTTTGCTTGGCAGAAGCATAATTGTTGTTCCGTTTTCTTCAAGTGCCTTGTCTACAAATTGTGTCAAGAGTGTTTTTCTTTCCCCTTGTTGTCTTGAATAGGGTGGGTTAACATAGTTAAGTTCCTCCCAATCAATACTTAGTCCATTCCATTGTGGGTTTACTGGACATGGATCAAAGAACTCATCTTTGTGATAACCCCATGTATCTTCAATAATATCCCATACGCGATCAGGTGTCAAGTGAACATCTGACTTTATCGGTGGCATATATCCATTTGATGATGTTGTAAGTTCCAAGTTATCAGTCATATTTCTTTCCTCTCAATACTTGGTTAAGCCTTCTTTGAAATGCTCTTGCCCTTTTGCTTCCCTCATGATCAACATGAAGTGGGTGTGAATGATCTCCAAACTTTAGATGCACCATCTCATGTGCGATGGTATTGTCCAAGTTCTTTCTAAACTCTTTTGGATCATCTCCCCAATATTTGTCATGAAAATTTACGTCAATCCAAATAAGTTGACGACCATACCAACATCTTCCGATACAGGTACAGTCATCAGTACGAGACTTCATATGTTTTCCAAACTTTTCTACCATGTCCTTTCTGTTGATAAAGTATCTTGGCTTTGAACAACTTAACTGACTTGAGTATTTTTCAAACCTTTTGTCAATCCACTTTGCCAACTTGCTGTTTGACTTTATGTGATTGGTTTTCATTATTTTGTTTTCAATTTTGCTGACTTTGTAAATTGTTATTTCTTGCATAGTTGGTGGTGTGTTATTTTTGTATTCTTCTACGGTAAATGGCTTATCCAATCCTTTAGTCCATGCTACTGCAACATTTCCATTTACTATTGGATTGCTTGTATTTGCAACTTTTAGTCTGGTTCTGTTGTATGCATTTTTTCTTTCATCTTCTGTCAAGTAATTAAAGTAATGATTACTACCATTATATCTAACAAGGAAATGCTCTCTCCAACTGTATTCTCCAGTCTCTCTATTCTGTGAATATGACCTGACATTTGAAGGTAGTTTCATGGAACGATATACTAGAATACCAGTATCTTTTTCAACAGAACATCTTGGATCTTTATCTGCCAACATTTGTTTAAGTCCATTAATATTTTGTTTCTTGTGTGTATATGACTCAATTACACTCTCCAAACTCGAACCACCAACAGTTCCTCTGTCTATTGTACGTCTAAGTTTTGGCTTGTCTGTAAACGGATATTTTTGTTCGTATATACTCATAACTACTTTGAACTTTTGTTTTGGCTTTACCACTGACTTTCGTTTTCTCATTTTCTATTCTCCATTTTTTTGATGATACGAACCAATTCATTGTAGCGTTTTCTACACTTTGACTTGTTTGTAAAAAACTCATGATTATCAGGTTGTGCTTCACTTATGACTTTGCCTGACCACGATACCTGTTTAGGATATACAAACTGGATTACAGAATTTTTCCTATCAATGTCGTCACGATAATCATCATAATCACAGTTTACAACTTTGAGTTGATATTCTACTTTATCTTTAAAGTCCTCTCTAGACCAATATTCAGTCCTTGTCATGTAAAGTCCTTTGTTGATTCCATTCTCTGTGAAATAATATTCATCTTCATCAGGTATCATTTCTTCTCTCCAACTGCTCTGACTTGGTTTTCCCTGCCAATGGCTCTGGCTTCATGAGAATCTTCTAGGACTTTTTGCCAATCTACGACTTGTCCTTTTTTCTCTGCAATTTTTGCATCACGAATTATCTTTCGACTTTTTCCTGTTGCAATGTAAACTCTAATGTTTTTCATGTATACCTTACGTAACATACCCAATTAAATGTTTCGACACGACACTGTAATGTACCCCAAATAAATGTATCGATTAAACATTTTTGTCTAAATTGATTTTCCACAACATGGACAAGCTGAATCAATTCTTTCATCCCATTCTGGTTTTGTTTTGTTCTTTCGATAATAGAAAGTATAAACCATCATGACAATTGGTGCAAAAGTTCCCAAAACAAATGTAACAAGTGGATTGTCAAGAATTACAGGATTTTCAACAACTGCATAAAGTATCATAAATAGAAATACTGATATTGTTGCTACGGTAATATAATTTCTGACTGTTATCTTATTACCCATTATAATATGTGTAAATAGTTTGCTTTTAAAGGTTTTCTATGCTCCGAAGCACTCTGAACACGTTCTTCGGTCATTATTTATGTAAGTATCCTTCTGTCCTGCTAATGATTTTCCACAACATTGGCAGTTCTTGATTGAATGAAGTTCCTTGTACTTGTACTGTTGAAAATCCTCCCATTCCTTTTCTGATATTATTGGTTTATCTTCTACAAGTTCTGGTGGTTCACATGACTCATGTTTTACACCAGCACCTTTTTTCCACATGACTTTTTCTCCAACTTCTATCATCTGTTCGCAAGTCTTGCATTTTGTTTCATACTTGTTCTTTAATGGAACCCAATTATCTGGGTTTATTGTTTTCATATCTGTTCCAATCCATTGAATACTATGTGATTATTCTTGCACATTATTCTTCTACCAGTTTCCCTTGCAAATATTACTGTGCTGGAATTGACCAATAATTCTGACACTTCCTTACAACTTTTACAATCTTCGTTTATCATGCTAACACCTCCTTTTCTGCTCTCGTATTCTTTCCCTTGTGCCTTAATGGTATTCCACAGCACGGACAGAATCTGT
>Ga0209252_1001489_pt1 | contig 15277 bp, 13 predicted proteins | sample SaaInlV_135m_DNA_3_FD_184673 | JGI IMG/M metagenome (GOLD analysis project Ga0209252, IMG submission 184673) | Marine microbial communities from expanding oxygen minimum zones in the Saanich Inlet - Saanich Inlet SI074_LV_100m_DNA (SPAdes) (version 2) | ecosystem: Environmental > Aquatic >... | reverse complement strand
ACTACTAATGGGAGAATTCACCAGCAAATGGTTGAAATTTTAGCAAGATCATAGACTTATAAAATAATTTAGAAAACTTACCAATATAACTCTAAATTAAAAGCGTGTGTCTTCTCTATGTATTTGATTTAAGAAGATAGGTGTAACCATTAAGACCGTCTTTGTATAGCGATAAAAACTTGTCGGCTTCTTCCTGAGAGATGTGTCCTGTTTCTACATAATTCACCAAAAAACCTGACACTCTTCCGGCAAGTTCATCTGCCTTGAATTGAACGTAGTCTAGTACGTCTGTTACATTTTCACCTTCAATGATTTGTTCATACTTCAAGCTTCCATCATCTTGAATTGAAACATGGAAAGTATTGGTATCACCAAATAAGTTATGAAGGTCGCCAAGTATTTCCTGATAAGACCCAGTTAAAAATATACCTAGTTGATAGGGTTCCCCTTTCTCTAATTTGTGGACTTTGAGAGTGGGCGTATTGTTTCGGTTAGTTCCAATGAAAAGATCTAGTCGCCCGTCAGAATCGCAGGTGATATCTTCTAATGTTGCTTCACGCTTGGGTTCTTCATTAAGTCGTTGGATGGGGAGAACAGGAAATACTTGGTCGATAGCCCACGAGTCAGGAACAGATTGAAATACAGAAAAATTGCAAAAATATTTATCAGCTAGATTTTTGTGCAGGGTTTTTATTTCATCTGGCAAATACTTCAATCGTTCTGATAATTTTTCAATTTTTCTAGATATCCCCCAATATATTCGCTCACAAAGAGCACGGCTGCGAAGGGTTATGAGCCCAAGTATAAACTGATTATGAATTTCATCTTTTAGATGGGTAGCATCATGCCATGATTCAATTAAATTTTTATTAGAAGTGTTCTCCAATACGTCATAAATTTCGTGTACAATTTCTGGAGAGCTTTTAGGAATTTCAATTTGCTCACTCCATTCTGGGAAAGAAGTAACATCTAGTACATTGAAAACGAGGATAGAATGATAGGCTGTCATTGCTCTCCCTGACTCTGAGATAATATTAGGGTGGGGCAAATTTTCTTCTTGGCAGGACTCCAATAAATGATAAACAACATCGTTGGCATATTCCTGTACGTTGTAGTTAGTGCTTGACGCATAGGTTGAACGCGATCCATCGTAATCGACACCAAGCCCACCTCCAACATCAATATAATCGATAGGGCATCCGGACTTTCTGAATTCTACGTAGAAGCGCCCAACTTCTTTTAGACTGTTTTTAATACGGCGAATATTTGTTATTTGGCTGCCAAGGTGAAAATGAATAAGTCGTATACAATTCTTTATCCCTCGTTTTTCTGCAAAATCTAATGCATCGATTAATTCCATAGAATTGAGGCCAAACTTTGAATATTCTCCACCCGTCTCAGCCCATCTTCCTTGGCCGGAACTCATAAGCTTAATACGAAGTCCAATATTGGGCTTTATATTTATTTCTTTTGCAACATGATCAATAATCTCAAGTTCGCTCGGACGTTCTACAACAATAAATACTTTTTTACCAAGTTTTTGGCTCATCAAAGCTAGGCGAATGAAGGTCTCATCTTTATATCCATTACATATTAGAAGAGCTTCTGGATTATCCAAAATTGCGAGGATTGCATGTAATTCAGGCTTTGAACCTGCTTCTAGTCCAAAGTTATAGGGTCTACCAAATTTCACTATTTCTTCTACTACCTGACGCTGCTGGTTTACTTTGATGGGATAAACTCCATTATAGGTCCCTTTGTAATCATATTCTTTGATAGATTGATCAAATGCGTTGGCTAATTTTGCAATACTTGCTTTGAGAATATCAGAGAAACGAATTAGAGCTGGAAGGGAATAGCCCTTAGCTTGAATATCTTCAACAAGTTCTTTTAAGTCGATGGAACGGTTGCTGCCATTTTGCGGTTTGATAATAATGTGACCTTCATTATTAATATCAAAATATTCTAAACCCCAACCACGGATATTATATAAATCACGTGAATCCTCAATAGTCCACTTTCCCATTACCCGGTACCTTTTGATCTAAAGGGCTAATTCTTTATGCCTTATAATTTTTTTACGTAATGTTTTAAAGTTATATTATCTTTTTGGAAAGTCAATTCATTTGAAGTGACTATGCTTTTTAAAAATAAAGGGAAAGCAATAGGGCTATTGGCTAATTTATGATATATATTCAGACCGTCTGTCAAAGATATTTAAAGGAGCTGGGATGAAAATAGAAGGTGTAGGTGTTAGGGAAATTTCAGAGAAGTTTGGTACCCCAGTGTATGTATACAGCATGTCCGCTCTTCGTCAATCTATCAAGGAAATCAAACAGTTGTCTCCGGTGACTCGTTACGCTATGAAAGCTTGCTCTAATAAGCGTGTTTTAAAAGAAATGCTAGATCATGGTATTAAGATAGATGCTGTTAGTGTTTATGAAGTAAGGCGCGCAATAAAAGCGGGTTTCAAGCCGGAAGATATTTGTTTCACTAGTGATATTTTTTCCAATGCAAATGATGTTCATTTCTGCTTGGAAAACAAAATTTTTACTAATTGTGGAACTCTTGGAATGTTGGAGGAGTATGGCTGTGCTTTTGAGAAAACTGGTCGAGGGAGTGTCAAGGTATCCATCCGCATCAACCCAGGAGAAGGCGCAGGTCATTCCAAAAAGACAAATACGGGTGGGCCCTATAGTAAACATGGTATTTGGTATGAAAACCTGAGTGAGGCACGGAATATTGCAAAAAGGCATGGTCTAATCATTTCTGGTGTGCATACCCATATTGGATCGGGAGGTGATATGGACCATTTGAAGCGAATTGCCGGGAAATTGGTAGACTTTGCTAAACAATTTAGCGATCTAGAGGTAGTTAATTTTGGAGGTGGTTTGCCTTATCAATATGATCCTAATTTGCCGCAAGACGATATTTCTAGATATAAATCGATCCTTAACGAACGGGTGGGAATTTTGGAACAATACTTTGGTCGAAAAATAGTATGTGAGATTGAACCTGGCCGAAGGTTTGTCGCTGGTTGTGGGTATTTAGTCGGTGAAGTAAGGGCTCTTAATCATACCTTTGAAGAAGATGGTAAAAGACTCGATTACGTACTTGGTAATATTGGGTTTTGTCATTTAATAAGGCCTATGGCTTATGGATCATTTCACCCTATATGGATTGTAGGGGATGACTTAGGCCCTGATCAGAATATTATTATTGCAGGCCCAGTTTGTGAGTCTGGAGATGTTTTAACTCAAAAAAATGAAGAGCCCGTTCCGAGAAGACTGCCAATGCCAAAAGCTGGCGATCTAATTGTAGTTGGTGGGGCAGGTGCTTATGGATTTGCAATGTCGTCTAATTACAATACTCAGCCTCTTATTCCTGAAGTGGTGGTAGAAGAAGGTAAATGCAAACTTACACGGCGAAGACAGACACTTGATGATATGTTGCGAGAAGAAGCTGATATGTTTTGATGAGGAACTATGATTTTTAGGTCGATAGAATGAGTTAAATTATCCACTAAACTAGTGTAGGTTTTTTATAAAGATAATGATTAGATTAGAGGGGCTCTTAAGAGATTATTCAATAATGGTTATTCTTTAAACCCCAAAACTTAATTTTGAACATATTTAACTTGAGTGGTTTTATCATTGGGGAGTTCGGTATCATTCCGTCAACAGATAAGACTGAAATCCGTCAAAGTAGCTAATTCCTTTCTGTATTCCTATGCGTTCCTGAAAATAATGTCTTCCTTTGGACAAAGATGACAGACTGAACTTAATATGCCAATCATGATAACTTGAACTTGATGTTCGAAACCTTCCAAGCCATGGATTCAAAAACCCCAATGTCGGTGGCCAATTTTTATTATCTCCAAGGTGAACGCCACCTTTTTGCTGGGCCGACTTAATAAAAAGATACAAAAGATACGTTTCTGCTCCCCAAATATCGGTGCCTTTAATAACTGGGGAAATTATATCCATTGGAACACCAGACTTGTTTTCAATAAAAAGAGCATGCTTCCCCACTACTCTGGGCTCTTCAACTTTTTGAATATTCACTTGAGGCATCTCTGAAGTCCCTAGTTTTAATTCATAATCAGGATCAAATCTTGAAGGAATAAACCGTTTAACTTGTAAGTTGAGTTCATAAACACCAAGATTTCCGAGAGAATATATTTTATTAAATCTACTAGCAGGTAATCTAAGCATTTGATCAGGAGTCCAGGGAGTGAATGAATAATTCTCTGGAGGCATACCTTGGTGAGAAATAAAAATAAGTTTTTTTAATTCCCCACCACGGGCGAAATATATCATGTGCTCCATTGTTTTTTCTCCCATATATCTTATAAGAACACTTGATTCAGGACCTCCGGTACTAAGCACAATAAGGTTATCCTCTGGAATATTTTCTTCTACCCAAATTGCGAGTTGAGAAGCCTCAGATAATGTTGCATTCGGTCCTGCCACAACTAAAGAGCCATTACTTCGATCTTCGTAATGCTTAGTTATTTTCTTGTTTGAAAAGTTAAAAAGAAGAAGAATAAATATTAATCCCAAGACATAAGTAAATTTACCTATTTTTTTAAAAACCCATAAAAAAATATAAGTTATTCCGCTAGCAGATAGTAATAGGACAAACGGTAACCAATAAATATAGGTCCGGTCGAAACCAACCACGCCTGTTACTAATGTAAGAAAAATAGGGACTAGAAGAACTGATAGAAAAAGAATTTTTTCTCTTGTCAGTTGTAATTGCCAGAGGCCTAAAGCGAAAAACAGATATATCCAAAATCCCCAAGGAGCAGCAATAAACTCGGTGATGTTTTCTATTTTATCCCAGGTCAGGGCTTGATTGTTGAACTGCTTACCAAGTTTCAATCCTTCATAAATAGTTAGAAAATAAACACCTATAAGGGAAAGCATTATAAAAAGTTGGGTAAAACCCTTCGGTATGCTTTTAATGGAGAGTTTGATTTTCTTAGCTTCTAAATATTCTGTAAGAATGATGAAAACACCTAACCCACACAAAAAAAATAAATTACTTGGAAGAGCCATAGTCATAGCAACACCAGATGCTATTAAAATACTTCCCCACACCAGGCGAAAAGTATTTAAATACTTAATCGCTGAGTATGTTGCCAAAGTTACTAAAAAAATTGTTAGTGCATAGCCTCGCCCTTCTAGGGAATATTTTAGATGTGGCCAAGATACTGACATTAATAGGGCAGACGTTAGGGCAGTTGGCCAGGGAACCTTGATTTGCAATCCAAGTTTATAAATTAAAGGAATTGACAAAACACCTGCCAGAAAAGAAGGAAGTCGAAAAGCTATTTCACTTTCACCAAAGATCCAAATAGAGAACTTTGAAAAAAGGAGAAAAAATGTGTGTTGATTTGTATCGTGGTAGTTAAGAATTAAGTCTTGCCAAGGTATATCAATATATCGATTAAAGGAAATAGCTTCATCTTCAATGAGTGGACTTTCAAGGGTGGGTAATCTTAGGGCTATTGAAAAAGCGATAAGGCTTAAAATGATCCATAATTCTTTTTTTAATGAGGTTTGTGACATTAAAGCAGGAGACTTGATTAGAATAAGGGGGTGATCTCTTGTGCCATTTGTATATCGGCTAGAGTTACCCCTCCTGATGAGTGAGTCCAATACTTTACCGATATGCGTTTGTAGTTGATATGAATATCTGGATGGTGGTTATTTACCTCTGCGGCCTCAGCTACTTTCGTTACGAAATCAATTCCCTCCATGTAGGTAGAAGCGTGTTTGACTCTCTCAATAAAAGGGATGCCACGTTCATTTTTCCCGGTTTTCCATTCGGGCACTAGTTCTTTTATTTTCTTCTGAAGTTCCTCTTCGTCTAATGATTTTTTTTCAACCATTGTTGCACTCCTAAGTGTTTGATACGTCAGAAAACCGTTGGCAGTTCTAAAAATTTATTATCGTACTTTGTCTAGTTTGTGACGCAAAGTGGTCTCATTAGTTTTATAAATAAAACTTTCTATGCCATTAATTTTTAATACAGGGATTCGTTCCTTGAATTTTTTATACAACGTTTCATCAGATTCAATGTCGGTCATTACTAATTTAACGGGATAATCTGTGAGCACCCTGTTTACAATTTCTTTCATATCGTCACAGAGGCTACAGTCACTTTTTGTTAGAATTTCTATAACTATTATAGCTATGGGCTCTTTGGTCATAGTTGAAAGTAATTAGTGGGCTACATCGTATGAGTCATCGTAGTGAACTTACCCCAGATAGTGAGCACTGCAAACAACAAGATTGAACTCCACAGAATAATCATTGCAAGGGGTCTTTTTTTAGGATCAGTTTCAGGGCTGCGGTCTATGAATGGGACGCCGAGAAGACATAAACCAATCAAAATTGGGGCAACAATTAAAGAAGGGACCCAAATATTTTCTAAAGCATAAATCCAGACGAATTGCCATGGCGGTTTAGTGACTTCAAGACCCATGATGGGTGCATTCCCTAATGGTGGAGAAACTGTTAATGCTAGTAAACAGATAAGAGTAAAGACACCGACTCCAGCGCGAAGAAGGTATGCCATATGTTGAGTGAAAGGGATCATCTGACTCTTATCTGTCCCGTCAGGCTTCGGAGAAAGTTTATGATATTTAATGTAAAATACATGAAGACCGAGTAAGCCCATCGTAATGATTGGTAGCAAAGATATATGAGCCATATATATTCGACTTAGTAATGGTACGCCCGGAGAAAATTTCTCTGTTAGCGGGATACCTAAAATGCCAAACTTTTCCGCAACCCAAAGAAAATGATCTAATGCTTCATAGCCTTCCTGGTCCCACTTGAGTACTGTTCCTGTAAACATCAAGGTTACCATGAATCCCAGTAGGCAAACACCGATTAGCCAGTTGATCTCTCTTGGGTTTTTATAGGATGCGGTATAAAATACTCGAATCATATGAAGTATAATAGTGATTGTAAGGATCTCGCCTGCCCAGAAATGAATTCCGCGAAGGAACCAACCAAGATATACTTGGTCCATAAGAAAATGCACACTAGTATTTGCTCCTTCTGGAGTGGGATTAAAGAACTGAGCTAGCATGATCCCACTTATGACAAGGACTCCGAATGAGGTCATCGTCATCCCGCCTAAAGAGTATTTTATAGAGTTCGAGTGCTCCGGGATTTCGTATTCAAGAGTATCGAGACCTAATCGTTGCTTAAGAAGGTTGTAAAGTTTGCTCATAGGTTTTGTCTCAATAAGAACGGTGCGTATGTCTACCTAGTGCTTTTCTCTAATACGGAAAAAATTTAACCCTAGAAAAGTCAGTCCGGAAAGAACGGTAATAGTTATAGCGACTTTGTGACCTTTTACAGTTGGCGAAACCCATTCGTGTAATGATTCTTCTATATGTTGTTTTTTATGTTGGTTATGTTGGTCTGCCGAGTTTGTTTTTTCTTTAAAGCGTTTCATCGGCTCACTAGTCCCCATGTCATTCATTAAGGAAGAATCAACGTCTAAAGAATTAATACTTGAAAACGGAGAACCCAACAGGTTTTCATCTATGGAATGGGGGTTTGAGACTTCTTCATCACCAATAGAATAAATAGAATCATTAAATGAATCTGTTTCTTCAATTAGAGAGGGTGTAGGTTTTTCTTCTGAGTGACCACCACCATCGGCAAAAATTAATTTTGGGGTTGTTAGTAGAAAAAAAGATAACAGAAGAATGAACTTAGTATTCATTTTATCAGCCTCGCTGAATTAGTTGAGCGAATGCTTCCATTGTTTCATCATTAGCCCAGTCTCGAGGGCCGATGGCTTTGTGAACTATAATCCCATTTTTATCGACAACGAAGGTTTCGGGAACCCCTGTTGTTTTATAATCTTGCTTAGCTAACTTGCTATCGGGGTCAAGTAGGACAGGGAAAGTTAAATTGTATTCTTTTACGAATGGGGCAATGAGTGAAAGGTCTTTATCAACGCTAATTGTTAACATTTCAAAATCATACTCTCTAAATCGCTGATAAAGTTTTTCCATAGATGGCATCTCCACTTTGCAGGTAGCGCACCAAGTTGCCCAAAAGTTGATAAATAAAACCTTCCCTCGATAATCCGAGAGCCTTATTTTTCCACCCTGCAGAGATGGTAGTTCAAATTCGGGAGCTAAAAATGCTTCCGCTGGATATTCTACCTCTCCTGGTTTGAGATCTACCTTGTTTATAAAAACAATATAAAAAGAGAGTAGGGCAGTTACGAGCAAGGCATAGGGGATATAGATGCTGGTTGGTTTTTGTTCGTCAACGGTATTCATATTCTTTTAAAGTCGCTGTGGTTTGTAAGGACGATAAAACTTTTTATCAACTAACATAATTATTTCGTCCAAAGTTTTTCCTTGTTTGTATAATTCATAAGCATAAAGAACTTCATTGATGCAAGTATCGCATTTAGACCCGTGTTTATTGGTAAAGCAGGTAAGCAGGGTCTTATGTTGGTGGTTTTTTTTACAGTAACAGTAACAAAATTGGCTATCGATTATTTTTGGAATTTCAGACGCGATTCGGTATGCTTCTGCAGTTTTTCCTGTGAAGAAAGCTGAAGACATCACGGGTCGATTTTCAATCAATTGTCCCGTTGCTGGAGCCACAAGAGTAGTGTGTTCAGTTGGTTTTGTTGCTGAATATACGATACATAAGATTAATGTTATGACACTTATAAAAATGGCAGGTCTTAACTTAACTTTTTTTTTATTTTTTTTTGCGCTCACAAGAGCTCCATCATAATTTTCTAGTTAACGTATAAGCGATTTATGGGTAACGTGACTATATTTAGATTATATGGAGTGCTAGTAATCAATTCAAGTAGAAGTTGAGAGATAATATCGCCAAATATTGGTTTTAAGTTAGGTATGATTGTTTAGATAGGCTGTAGACGGGGAAAGTGGAGTTATATTCTGCCTAGGCTGGGGGTTAACGAATGGCGGAATACCACTTACTTAAAATTTGTGGGGAAAACCCAATTAAAAACAGGGTTCCAATGGTAATATTGCGTAGTGTGGTATATACAATTCCTTCCGCTTTCCATCTGCGCGCTGAGGTGTGAGTTTTTTCCTTGAGTAGGGTGACATTTCCCTCTCGACTGAGTCGGCGAAAAAAATCTAGGTCTTCACAAATTGGGAGTGGAGAAAATCCACTCATTTTCTGATATATATCGGCGCGGACAAAGATAGCTTGATCGCCGTAAACAAGATTGAGATATTTTGCGCGCCAGGTAGCTAGCAAGGATATGGCTTTGAGGGAAGTTTTTTCAGATTCAATTTGTAGGCTAAATGCGCCACCAGCAGTTTTGATTGACGTCATTGCTTTTTTCATTCTATTAAAACTGTGCCAGGTTAACTTGCTGTCTGCATGCATAAATAAGAGTATAGTCCCGGTTGCTTTTTTTGCACCTGCATTCATTTGACAAGCTCTTCCTGACTTACTGTTAATAACCTGAGTTGCTATACCAGAGGCTAATGGAACAGTTAGGTCAGTACTTCCCCCATCTGCAACAATAATTTCATGCGGGTTGAGGCTAGAGATAGCTCGTAGGCTATCTTCTAAAATTAAAGCCTCGTTGAGAGTCGGAATAATGATAGATACTTTCAAAATATTAAGTTACCGAGGGGTAGATTGCCTTTGCGGAATAAAGCTTCTTCGAATCAATCATGAAACATAGTCTATATAGACTAGGGATTAATTTAATCATAATTGATAAACGATTGCAATGTTGTGAAAAATTGCCAAACTTGCAATTAGGTTTATGCCTCTACACTTGGAGGTTAAGATGATATATAATTCTAATAACTTTATTTTGTATTAATATTTTTTGTGATTAGGTTATGTTGGCACATTTTATAGACTCGAAGTCGTTCCAATGTGGATATTTTAAAGATAAAAAATCTTTATTTGAAGAATATTTGCTTGAGGATATTTCAGAGATTGAATTTGAATACTTATTGGCCCATGGGATGAGGCACTTTGGAGACTACTATTTTCGTCCGCGTTGCCTTGATTGCTTTCAATGTATTCCTATTCGCCTTAGGACGCAAGATTTCAAGATAACTCGAAGACAGAAGCGGGCTCTAAAATCTTGCCACAAAGTAGAAATTAAGGTAGGTTCTCCGCAGTATTCAGATGAAAAGTTTGATTTATATATTAGGCATAAGAAAAAGTTTTGTGCGTTACAGGATGATGTTGAAGATGAACAGAATTTTCGCCTCTCGTTTTATGTCAATACGACTTTTGGAGTCGAGTTTGAATATTATATTGATGGGAAGCTAGTTGGTATTGCTTTAGGGGACCACACTGCAAACACATTTTCGGCCATTTACACTTTTTACGACACTAGCGACCCGAAACTCAGTTTGGGTACTTTCAGTATTCTAAAACAATTAGAATTTTGTCGAAAGAAGGGCGTGAAGTTTTTTTATCTTGGATACTATATAGGCGACAATCAATCGCTTAAATACAAGGGAGATTTTAGGCCTAATGAAATTTATATTGATAACTCTTGGCGACCTTTTAGAAACGGCGAAGGTGAATATCTTCTTTCAAAAAATAATATTTTGTGGAGAAATACAGAGTTTTTGATTCAGGCAAAAGTAGACCAACTTAGGACGAATGCTGGAATATTAAAGGCAAAGGAAAATATTTTTTCGTGAACTTTGCTCCCATTTCTTTAGAGAACTTCGAAAAATAAAAGATAAAGCCAGATTACAAGCATTACATTGAAAATTACACCGACATGAAAAACCACGTTAAAAAGTTTTGAGTAGGTAAATTTGTACTTCACTAACAATCTCCTGTTAATTAAATCACTTTCAATCCATAACTAGCGTTTTTAATCTAGAAGCCAGATCTGAGCTTCGAATAATTCTACGAGTTGGTTTATCTATTAGATTTAAACTCATATACAAGCGTTCCAGTTTTAAGAAATAGTTTGACTCTGCGATTGCCCTGCCACCGGCATCTCTAATTTCATTTCTCCAAATGCTTAAACAACTTAAATGTCTTAAATTTGGTGATTGAGAGAGTGCAATCGCTCCCTCGTCACCTATTTTATTGGAGCACAAATAAAGTTTTTTTATTTTATTTAGAGTCTGAGAGGCGGCAATTGCCTTTACTCCCTGATCTCCTATTTTGGTGCTATCCATGTGAAGAGCAGAAAGAGAGGGTAAACAAGTCGACATAGAAAGAGCTGTGGCTCCTTCAGGTCCAATAGGATTTGAGTCTAGAAATAGAGTTTCTAAATTTCCTAAGTTTAATGAAGTGGCAAACGATCCAACTCCATCTGCTCCGATTTGATTAGCTTCCAGCATAAGACAATTAATATTTCGAACTAGTTTTGATTCTGCCAGTACTTTTGCTCCCGTATTGGTTATTTTGTTATGGTTTAGAAATAGTTTGCCTAAGTTTGGAAGGCACCGGCTTTTAGATAAAAATTCGATTTCTGCATCGCCTAACCCATTATTACTTAAATCAAGCTGTTTAACTTCTTTCAGTGTGTCTCCAGCTTGACATAAAAGACGCATGGTTTCAGGAGTAACACTTTTATTCTCAAGATCTAGTAGGTCCCCCTTTGGACTCAGATGGGAGAGAATACATTCCTCCAGTTTTGATTTGGTTCTTGTTTTCAAAAAAATTCTTTCCTTTATGAATTAAATAGTAATGTGTTAACTATTAATCTATATAATTTTCACCTAAATTACAAACATGGTTATGCAGACCTTAATCGCAATTATTATGATGTAAGGGTGAGCTAAATTGGGTATAAAGGACAGAAGATGTAGATATAAACTCTAGTACAACGTTATTAGCAATCGGTTTGGTCGAAAACCATTGGTGTAAATAAAAAATTTTTTTTCCGGAGAATTGTATGATTGTTGGAGTTCCTAAAGAGATTAAAGAAGATGAGTACCGTGTCTCGTTGACTCCAGCAGGTGTACACGATTTGATAGCTGATGGGCATATAGTTCTCTTCGAAGATGGGGCGGGGGAGGGTAGTGGACTTCCAAATAATTTGTATGAAAAGCATGGCGCGCAGATTGTAGAGAGGAATGATATTTTTTCCCGCTCAGAAATGATAATCAAGGTTAAAGAACCTTTACCAGAAGAGTTTGATCTTTTGAGAGAAGGACAAATTCTTTATACATATCTCCATTTAGCTCCTGCTCCTGATTTAGCGCGCGTACTTCTCGAACGCAAGGTGACGGGTATAGCTTATGAGACTGTTCAATTGCCAGATGGTTCGCTACCATTGTTAATTCCGATGAGTGAGGTAGCTGGGAGGATGTCAATTCACGAGGGATCAAAGTACCTTGAAAGAGAGAATAAAGGACGAGGCATCCTTCTTGGTGGTGTTCCGGGGGTGGACCCCGGGCATGTGGTGATTATTGGAGGGGGGGTTGTGGGTGCCAATGCAGCTAAAATGGCAATAGGTACTGGAGCCTCTGTGACATTATTGGATGTCAACTTAAGTCGCTTGCGTTACTTGGATGATATATATGGTGGACGTTTAAAAACACTAATGTCAAATCGTGTAAACCTTATCGAATCACTTCGTACAGCTGATTTAGTTGTTGGGGCGATCCTTATTCCTGGTGCGCGAGCACCAAAACTTATCACACGAGAAATGCTTTCATTGATGATGCCCGGTTCGGTCATTGTTGATGTCGGAATTGATCAGGGGGGAGTGATAGAAACTTCTCGTCCCACTACTCACAGCGACCCCATATATCTAATAGATGATGTTGTACACTATTGCGTAGCTAATATGCCTGGTGCGGTAGCGCGTACCTCAACATTTGCGTTGACTAATGCAACTTTCCCTTATGCTTTAGAGTTAGCTCGTAAGGGATTTGATAAGGCATTTCAAAAGAATCCAGCTCTAGCTAAAGGATTAAATGTATTCAATGGTCACATAACGCATCCTGCAGTAGCGAATGCTCTTGATATGGAGTATGTTTCTTTAAATAAAATTCTCAATTAAAACGATAGCCCAACCCATTTTTAAAAGAACCAATGAAGCCGTCTAACTTTGTTCATCTTCATTTACATACTTCTTTTAGTTTGCTCGATTCTTCTCTGAGACACGACGCTCTATTTAAGCGTGCAGCAGAGTTAAAGATGCCTGCTGTTGCTATGACTGATCATGGCAATATGTTTGGTGCAATTGATTTTTATAATGGAGCAAAAAAATATGGGTTAAAACCCATTATAGGTTGTGAGGTTTACGTGGCTCCCGAAAGCCGTCATGATAAGAAAGACAAATATGACCTCCGAGACGCTTCCTATCATCTCATTCTTTTAGCCCAAAATGAAAAAGGTTACAAGAATCTTCTCAAACTTGTAACGTCCGGCTATATGGAGGGTTTTTATTACAAACCCCGCATTGATAAAGAAGTATTAGCTGAGCATGCAGAAGGCTTAATTGCTCTAAGCTCCTGTGGACGCGGCGAGGTTGCTTATAATATTAATAAGGAGAATATACCACGTGCGATAAAAGTTGCTGCCCAATACGGAGATATTATGGGGGCAGGTAATTTTTTTCTCGAACTCCAGAACCATAAAATGGAGTATCAAGAAAAAATTAATAATGAGCTAGTTAAAATTGGAGGTAAGCTTTCCCTCCCTTTGGTCGCAACGAATAATTGTCATTACTTAAATCGTGAAGACTTTCATGCTCATGAAATACTTCTTTGCCTACAAACTGGCAAGACTATGAGTGATCAGTATCGCATGCGTTACCCTTCCGATGAATACTACTTTAAATCCTTTGATGAAATGGCAGAGCTATTTCTAGACATCCCTCAAGCAATAGAAAATACTTTGAAGATCGCAGAACGGTGTGAGCTGGAAATGGATTTTGATAAGCTAAATTTCCCAGATTATCCAGTTCCAGAAAGTTATACACTTGAATCTTACTTAGTAGCGCAGACAAATAAAGGAATGGAAGAACGTTTTAAAGAGATGACTAAACTGGGAATAGCCTATGAAAAACCTCTTTATAGGGAAAGATTGCAAGAGGAACTTGGTATTATTGAACGAATGGGATATCCAGGGTATTTTTTAATTGTTTGGGATTTTATAGATTACGCTCGAGAAAATAATGTTCCTGTAGGTCCTGGTCGGGGTTCTGCTGCAGGAAGTCTGGTTGCTTATTCTCTGCGCATAACAGATATTGACCCACTTCGATACGATCTCCTTTTTGAACGATTTTTAAATCCTGAACGAGTCAGTATGCCTGATATAGACATCGATTTCTGTATGAACAAGCGTGACAATGTCATCAAGTATGTTAGCGAAAAATATGGGGGTAGCCAGAATGTAGCGCAAATAATTACATTTGGTGGTATGAAAGCCAAAGGGGTTCTAAGAGATGTCGGACGTGTATTAGACATGCCTTATGGAGAAGTTGACAAGATAGCAAAATTGGTTCCTAACAGGTTAGATATTACTCTTAAAGATGCTTTTAAAGAAGAACTTCGTTTTGGGAGTATGAAAAGAGATAGTGAAAAAGTAAAAGAACTTCTTGATATCGCTTTAAATTTAGAAGGGCTTCCTCGTCATTGTTCTACTCATGCAGCCGGTGTTGTTATTTCATCAAAGCCCCTGACAAACTTTCTCCCTTTATATAAATTTCCAAGTAAAGGTAAAGGGGAACAAGATGAGGTGGTGACCCAGTATTCTATGGGGAGTGTAGAAAAGCTAGGCCTATTAAAAATGGATTTTTTGGGTCTTAAAACACTTACCGTAATAGATAACGCTCTTCGTCTTATAAAAGAATCACTGGCCGTAGACCTTGATGTTTCAGCAATTCCGATGTCTGATTCAGAGACGTATAAATTACTTTGCAGCACCCGAACCCTAGGTGTTTTTCAGCTAGAAAGTTCCGGTATGCGCGATTTGCTTAAAAAAATGAAACCCGACTGCTTTGAAGATATTATTGCACTTCTTGCTTTGTACAGACCCGGCCCACTGGAGAGTGGAATGGTGGATGACTATATTAAGCGAAAACATGGAAAACTTAAGGAAAAATATGAACTCCCGCAATTAAAAAATGTTCTTAAGGAAACTCACGGAGTAATTCTTTATCAAGAGCAGGTAATGAGAATTGCTAGTATTTTAGGAGGGTTTAGCCTTGGGGATGCTGATCTTTTGCGGAGAGCTATGGGGAAAAAAAAGCCTGAAGAAATGGAAGCTCAGAGAGAAAAATTTGTAGCAGGGGCTCAGAA
>Ga0209252_1001452_pt1 | contig 15548 bp, 10 predicted proteins | sample SaaInlV_135m_DNA_3_FD_184673 | JGI IMG/M metagenome (GOLD analysis project Ga0209252, IMG submission 184673) | Marine microbial communities from expanding oxygen minimum zones in the Saanich Inlet - Saanich Inlet SI074_LV_100m_DNA (SPAdes) (version 2) | ecosystem: Environmental > Aquatic >... | reverse complement strand
TCAATTACAAAGCCCATGATGGCGTCAGCAATAGGCACCAAGCCCATGGACATCAGCATTAGTATGCTCATGACTCTCCCAAGCAATGCATGCGGCGTAATTCGCTGTAGCCATGTTGTAAAGTGAACATAAAAGAAGCTCTCAAAAATACCGCTAATAAAAAACAAAAGCATCGCCCACCAATAAGGGTCATAAAAAATAATTAGAGCTAGTGTAGATCCACTAAATACATAAGCCCAGAACATACCGGGAATTAACTTTTGGTCGCCAGGCACTTGAATATAGGCGCTGCCAATGGCTCCAACAAAAGCGCCGAAACCGAAGGCCGCTGTTACGACGCCATAGACGTAGGCCCCATCGACATAATGCAGCTTGGCCCACACAGGTATTCCCACGAAAACCATTGGCATAAAGAAAAAGTGAATGACAGCCATACCGATGAAACCAAGGCGCACAGCTGGAATAGACCAAGCCCATAAGGATGCTTGTCGAATTTCCTTAAATAAAGAGCTTTCAGATGAGGTTTCGTCCTCGACATTAAGTTTGCGCACGTTCACAAATAACAGTGACAATAGGGATAACGCAAATGTGAGCCCATCAATAAAGAATGCGCGGGCCAATCCTTCCCGATCTAAGTCATAGGCACTTAATACTGAATCAGACACAACCAACTCAGCTGACTGTGCAGCAGAGCCTATTTCTCCCGCAATGATAAACGCCGCAACAAAAGGTCCAATCGTCATACCCAAATGCAATGTAGTCTGAATGATAGCGTTACCCGCTTGAAGTTCATCACGAGAAACTAAACTTGGCAATATAGAAATACTAGCCGGATAGAAAAAAGCATCCGCCACGCCAAAAGCAAACGCCATAATAAAAACTATACTTATATCAGCCGTATCCTGACTAATCATATACGCTAAGCTAAAAACGAGCAGTAAGCGTAAAGCGTTAGATATAATCATCATTAGGCGAGGACTAGTTCGGTCAACCAGCGCACCGCCTGCAAGCATTAGCACCGCTCTAGGAATACCTTGAACAGCAAAAACCAAACCAGTTAAGGCCGCACTATTTGTCATCTGTAATATGAGCCAAGGAAAGGCAATCAAGCTAATTTGATCGCCGATTACAGAAATCATTTCACCAAACCAAAATAGGCTGAAATTTCGCTTTTTGAATAATTCTAACATGACAAAAATACGTTAATGGAATGGCCTAGAGTCTATAGAAGTTAAGATGGGGGGTATAGCCTGATTACATGAGTCCAGCTGCACAATCATACGAAGGTTAAGCTTAGGATCAATGGATTTAATTGTAAGTTATAAAAAAGCCCCCACCAGTTCTGGTGGGGGCTTTCCCTTTATCGGCGATAAATATGGATCCTACACTTGAAGTAAAGGGGTAACTTTAAATACAGATCCGAGGGTAATACGACTTCACATACCAAATTGGATTCAAAATAGTTTGATTTGGGCAAATAATGACTCAAATCGCGCGCCTAACAGTAAAAAAGGCCAATCAGAAAACTGATTGGCCTTTTAAACAAACATCTATCTACAAGATATCGTTAGCTTTTAATCAAACGACGTCTTGCCATCAGCATGAGTGCGGCTAGCATGAGTAAGATCAACGATAAATCAGTTTGACCTGTACCTACCGTACAACCGCCACCACCTGACGTCGCCGCAACAGGTGCATTAACAACCAACCGATTTGAGTTAACAACAACAGATACTTTGCCGTTATCAATAACTACAGATACAGGACCAGAACCCGCAACGCTTCCTGCGGTGAGTTCAGCCGTATAAACACCATCGCCCTGATAGGCAAAATCACTGACCACAACACCCGGTATAGCTGACGACGCTGATACTAACATTTTATCAAGAGTATCCCCTTTCTCGTCATAAGCAGTCACTGTAACCAGCACAGTATCAGTACCATTTGCAGTGATTGATTCGCGAGACAATGTTACTTCACTATTGTCACTCGGAGTACCAATGGCAGGAATCGCGATACCACTTGGATCTGTAACTGTTCCATCTGCTGCCCCGTCGGTGTCATTCGGACCACCATCTTCGATCATAAGCTGAATACAAGTAGCGCCGAGTACTAAACCAGCCGTATAGCTTGCACTACCAGACTCAGGACAGGTACCACTTGCCGCTGTCGCGGAACTAACAGCATTGGTAGCATTTTCTACAAATGCCTGCCAACCCACATTAGCATCGATGAACTTCCTCAGTACCGCATCTTCTGGAACTGCGGTACTCAGTGGAAGAACGATATTATAAGATGCCCCGGCTTGAGCTCCAGAGACCTCGAAGTCGACCAAGCCACCTGGATAGATGAAATCTTCATCTTCAGTACCAACATCAGATTCATCGATACCCACTTCGTTGTTTCCTCCAGCCAGAGCCGTATCACCCAACGCAATAGTCGTACCTACGTCTGACTGTATGACCTGACCACTATCGCCAACTGGCGCAAGATAAGTCTCAGTAATATTGTCCTGATAATCAGGTATACCATCGTTATCGCTATCACCATATCCTTCAGCACTATCAGCAACACCATCACCATCGCTGTCGGTATCGCCAAGAACTGGGGCTGCAGCTAAAATCTTAATCGTTGCTGAAGCAGCAGTGCTCAATGAGCCGATACCACTATCTGTGACAGATGCACCAGCACTAGCAACAGTATCGCCTAAAGTGCTAGGGTCAAACGTAGCAACCGCACCATCAATAACAGCTCCCGGCATCTCACTCACCGCAGCTGCCCATTCGAAGGTATGTGTATCACCAGCATTAAGATCGCTATAACTCGCCGTTATCGTGACGGTACCCGCATCAGCAGCAACGGTTCGTCCGGTGTTCCCACCTTGTGTCACAGCTAATGTAAGTACTGGAGCAACGTTCTCTTCAACAATAGTAATCGTTCGCTCAGCGACGGACCCAAGAGCAGCATTAGTAGGCGCTCCAAGTGTAATGACCACTGTTTCCTCCGATTCTGCCTCGCTATCTGAGGTAATCGTTAGAGTGGCCATGCCCTTAGTGCCTTCGCTAATCACAATAGAGTCAGCTGCAGCGGTAAAGTCACCTGCCGATGCCGTTCCACCGATGGTCATTGGTATGGTCACTGGGTAAGCGGCGGCTGAACCACTAAGTTCAACACTAATTTCTACCGTTGCACCCTCGACCGTAACGGACGATGGAGTGAGGTTAGCCAAAGGCATGATCTCAACCGTTTGTACCGCACTTGAATTATTGCCCGCGGCATCTGAAATCGACCATGTGACCTCAAAAAGACCAGACTTAAATGGCCCTGTCACACTTGGTGTTGGTGTTAGGGCTCCATCCTTATTATCTACCGCAGAAGCATCACCTAAGGGCACATCAGTCATACGCCCGGTAGCAGCCATACTGATATCCGCAGGAATTGTTAACTCAGGAGGCAATTCATCCTTATTGGGATCTGTACCACCGGTATATTCGTCAAGATTACTAATACCATCGCCATCCGCATCAGCAGAGGCGTCAGACGCATCATCGGGATCTAGGCCATTAGCCGTTTCGTAGAAATCTGGCAGACCATCGCCATCAGTATCTAGAACAACCACAGAAATAGTAGCAGAAGCAGTTACCGTATTGCCCGCAGCATCTGATACAGAGAAGGTAACAAGCGTATCCCCCACTGCATATTCATCAAGGCCGTCGTTGGTAATACTCGCGGTCAAATCACCGTCTTTATTGTCCGTTGCTGCAGCCTCTGCGAAAAAGGCCACAATCACATCATCGCTAGACGCAACAACACTGTCAGGCATATCTACATTAATGCTAATAGATTCAGAGATAGTAAGCTCAGGATCAACAATATCGAGGCTAACGTTCACTACCGTTTGCGCAGTTCCAACATTACCCGCCGCATCAGTCGCGGTGAAGCTTACCGTTGTCGCGCCAAATGCGTAGAAGTCAGGTCCGTCATTAGTAATCGATGTCAATGCACCATCAACATTGTCCGTTGCTGTCACGGCTGCAAAAAAGTCAACAATGGCTTGCTCAGTGGCCGGCAAACCAGCTTCTGTACCAAGCACCACAAATGTAGCGGGAGCGTCAATAACGGGTGCGGTCGTATCAGTAATAGTGGCAGTAGCCGTCGCCGTTGACGTATTCCCAGCGGCATCTGTAACTGTAAATGTTACGACTGTGGCGCCCAATGGAAATGTTATTGGCGCATCATTCGTAATCGTAACACTACTATCAACATTATCAGTCGCCACTGCACTAGCCATCCAAGTAACCAAAGCCGCATCGGTCGCTGCTGTTCCGTCGGCATCAGTTGCTGCAACGGCAGCATTTGCGGGTGCGGCGAGCTCAGGGGCTGTCTGATCTTTTACTGTAACCGTCGCAGAGGCTGTTCCAGTATTACCAGCAGCGTCAGTCGCGCTGAATGTGACCGTTGTTTCGCCAAGCGGGAATACAGACAGTCCATCATTTGTTATCGTCACCTCAGTGTCGACGTTATCAGTTGCCGATGCCCCGACTAAGAAGGCTGCAATCGCACTATTGGTGGCGGCTGTTCCATCCGCATCTGTTGCAGAAACAGTAATCGCCGCTGGTGCACTCAACACTGGTGCTGATTGGTCTGCTACCGTTAGCACTGCTGTTGCAGTACCTTCAAGACTCGAAGTATCCATTATGCTAAAGGTAACCGTCGTCTCGCCTATTGGGAAAACGTCGGGAGCATCATTTCCAATTTGTGAGCCTGAGATAGCACCGTCGACATTATCTAGCGCGCTAACTGAATCAAGGAAGGCCACAATCGCAGCGTCTGTCTTTGCTGTGCCGTTAGCGTCAGTAGCAGCAACCGTGGTTGCTGCTGGAGCCGTAACCACCGGAGGAGACTGATCGTCCACAGTCACAACTGCACTATTAGACCCGACATTACCAAGAACATCAGACGCACTAAATGTCACAGTGGTTGCTCCGATCTGGAATACCGATGGAGCGTCATTGGTAACACTTACGCTACCATCAGTAGCATCATTCGCCGTTGCTCCCTGAAGGAATGCTGCGATAGCAGCGTTACTAGAAGGTGTTCCATCTGCACTAGCTGCATCGACGGTGATGTCTGCTGGCACGCTAACTACAGGTCCAGTTGTGTCTTTATTAACTGAAGCGCTAACCGAACTAGTCTCAAGCGATGTAGTACCAGTAGCGCTAACTGTAACTGTGCCATCGGTTAGACCGCTTGCATCAGCAGTAGCACTCCAGGCGCCATCATTACAGGCTGCTGCAGAGGACGAAGCAGAAGTACTTCCCGAGGTTAGTTCGACAACAACCGAAACGCCTGTAGTGTTACAAGTTCCTGAAAGGCCATAAGCTGCCTGATTAGCAATTGTTATTACTGAAGGAGCCGCAAGCGTAATCGCCATTGCCTCAGCACGGGTCATGTCCACAGAGTAGGTCGTTGTTCCTGCGCCGTCCTCAGCAGTCACTGTAATGCTAACCGCATTGCTGCCCACTGCGAGGGATACTGCATTGTCCGTTACCGCATTGCCATCTACTGTGTACTCGCTAATAGCTGCAAAGCTATCGGTCAACGTAGGTACCAAAGAAACGGAACTAGCTGGGTAGGCAACAGATCCGGTATAACTTAATACATCCGAAGCAAACACAGGATCTAACGTAACTGTACTGGTAGTACCAGAAATAGTATAAGACGCTGTCAGGTCGGATAAAGTCGAAATTGTTCCAGGAATTTTATTAATCGCCACATCAGCCGCTTCAAGTGTATAACCGGCTGCTGTAGATGAGGCAGTGAATTTCAAAGTACTACCATTGAACCCACTTATTGCCGTTAGGGGGACAGTATAAAGTGTCGTTGGTTGTGCGGCCTCATAAGGCCATCCATCACCGCTAGTATCTGCCCATGATGTTAAAAAATATTTATCGGTTTTGGCGTCACCATCAAAATCGCTGGTATCGTCTTTAATCTGAAAAGGCTGAGCGCTTTCTCGCAGCTTATCGGCATAATCGCCCATCTCAAGCACTGAACTATCATAGTGCAGTCTAAGCCCCAAACCAGTTACCTTTGCATCATCAGTCGCTTGGTACGTCACTGTTAAAGTAGTATCTTGCCCTGCAGACAGCTCTGCAACTGACAGCGTTCCAGTTACGGTCTGAACCTGAGCTGCAGCATTGGCCGCAGTAAACAGCATAAATACTGATAAAAGCCAATTCCGAGTAGATAGTAATTTAAGCGACCTGTTCACAGGCAAATCCTCCAATAAAAAATCAACCACATAGGCATAAAGAATAGCACTCAAGTCAGGTTAAGGCTAACTTTTCTATCAACTAGAGACAATCTAAAGCTTCGACTGGTGGTATACAAGCAGGGGTCAGCGAGCCTAACAGTAAGAATAAGGTAACCTCCAATTCTGTAGGGCGGTTTAAACCCGGTTCATTCGATGATTGTCCGAGCTTGCGATCGATAAATTATATGACTTAGCTCAACCGAATGTCCCCACAAAACCACCTCAGTCTAGTGGCAATTTAAAGAGCCGGCATCAAGGTCTTCAAGTGCGCCTCAATATCCTCAGCAGATGTTCTTGTGGCATCAGAGGCTACCACTCCATTAATGAGCGTGTCGCCCTCTAACCCAAACAAGTACCTCAGTATGAGCAGTCCATCCGTCAGCGCGTCAATCTCACCATTACCATCGACATCTGCGAGCGCTCCTAACGCATCAATACGCTCATTAAGAGATGATGCAGTGTTGTAATCAGCATTTGTCGCGACGGCCCCACTTACCAGCGCTGTATCGGTTAAACCAAACATGTCTCTTAGGAGCAGCAGCCCGTCTGTCAGAGCATCATATTGCCCATTCCCATCAACATCTAGCGAGCCGTCTTTCACCGCTAAGTCTTTCGCCTCAATATGCCGCTTTGCAAGAAAGACTTCATACCGAATTTCATTGGATGTGCTCTCCCGAACGCTTGCACCTGAGAAGTAAATAATATCAGGTAGCCCATCTCCATTTACATCGCCATAAACTGGCTGTGAGTTTTTTAATGCCTCTGACATAGGAGGCCAAAAGCTTTCTCTTAAAAGAGAAAAGTTATCTACGCCAGTATTAATATAAACGTGGGGATGAGTATCATAGCCCCAAGTAGCAACAACTATATCGTCACGCCCATCACTATTAATATCCTCACAACTAATTCTGTAGGAGTTATCCGTTAAATCTACATTTCCTTGCACGTCGATAGGCACCGAGGTCAAGCTCCCATCTTTGGCTGAGAAGCCAAATAATTTATAAACCCATCTCATGTCTCGGCCTTCGACGATATCCATTCCGTCATAATAGCCATCTAACTTATAGCCAGCCTGTAGATAAATTAAGTTTAAATCACTGTCTGACTGATCGGAGATTTCGCAACCATACTCGAAGGACCCTCCGATGTAATATTCCCCATCTAGTAACTTCACATCTATCGGGCCCTGATCACCATTCCAGGCTGTCCACGTCGTGCTGATAATGGCATCAGCAACTGTTACCAAGGAATCCTTTTTCACCCATTCGTCGCCATAACTAGATCTAGTATGCAGGTCAATCCCAGGAACGCCATTTACTCGTGAAGCGGATGAATACGTTAATGAGGCGGGGTTAGAATCCGTTCCCCTAAAAAAAGCAAGGCCGTTTCGGCCAATTGGGAAGGTGGCAACATTTACCCATTCATTTACATATCGCCAAAACTCATTAGTGCCCCCATAGCCAATCGGTTGAGTGACAACATCAATACCTCCAACCTCATTCTCCATTATGTGCGCGTTATATCCGGTACCACAGGGGTCATTGCAACCGGTTCTTAAAATGGAATAGGTTCCATCGCCGTTTGACATAACAATGGCATTCTTAATGTTATCTCGAACATCCCAAGGATCGGCTCTTCCATCTTCACGACTCTGCGTCATAAAAACGTCATCATATCCATCCCCATTGAAGTCATAAACGATGTTTTCAAAGGTTTTCTCGATCGTCACTAATTCTTCACCAAAAAGCTCAAAGGTTTGATCTGTAAATGAATGGTCTGTATTTTGGATAAAGGCCAATAGGCCAGCTTTCACGGGCTCATGACTGATAGTTCCTGGATCTAGTCCACACCACAAGCCCACTAAAATATCTTTAACTCCGTCCCCATTTAAATCAGCCAAATCAACGGTTTGTGCAGAAGTGTGATTACCGCAAAGCAGCTCATATTTGGGCCTAAGATCAGGCAATAATATTGGTGTGGCCTCGAAGACTTCATCGGACGCGGCAGTGGCGTCAATCGAGAAAGATATAGTCAATGAGGCAAGAACTAATGAAATTATTTTTATATTCATACAATAACTCATACGCTAAATCAACAAAGGGAATTAACTAAAACAGAAGTAATCTATTAAAATAATAATAAGTCTTTTTTCTATGCGGTAGCGTATAAACGTTAATAGAGAATATTAGGGGTTAATGTAGGGGAATAAATTTTTCTAGGTGCGATCACTGAAGTACAGTAAAAATGGTGGGCCGTCCGCGACTCGAACGCGGGACCAATTGGTTAAAAGCCAACTGCTCTACCAACTGAGCTAACGGCCCTCAGAGGAGGTGCGTATCATACTGACCAGATAACAAAATTCAAGCGTTATTTTGATATCTGGTGGGGTCTTTTATACCTGCCTCGATAAAACCCTGAATACGCAGTCGGCAGCTGTCACATTTGGCGCAGGCAAGACCTTGAATACTCGCCTGATAGCAAGAAACTGTATCGCTATAGTCCACTCCAAGGGCAAGGCCCTCTTTGATAATCTGACCTTTAGTAAGATCAATTAAGGGCGCTTTGATCGATAGCCGATTACCTTCCACTGCGGCTCTTGTTGCTAGGTTACCCATGGCCTCAAAACTAGCTATATATTCTGGCCGACAATCCGGATAACCCGAGTAATCAACCGCATTAACACCTAGGAAAATAGTGTCCGCGCTGAGCACCTCAGCCCAACCAAGCGCAATGGATAGGAAAACGGTATTGCGTGCAGGCACATAGGTCACTGGAATTCCTACAGTTTCATGCTCTGGAATATCAATTGACACATCGGTCAGTGCCGAGCCTCCAATGGTTCCAAGGTCTAATTTAACGACTTTGTGCTGACTAACATTCATTAACTGGGATACGCGACTTGCCGCCTCTAATTCAGAACGGTGGCGCTGGCCATAATCAAAACTTAGGGTATAGCAGTCATAGCCCTGGCTGATCGCCATAGCAAGTACGGTAGTCGAATCAAGACCACCGGACACTAGGACAACGGCTTTTTTTGACATATTGGGAGGCCTTTCTTTAAAAGTTTTTGTCCAGGTAGCTCTGCGCCTTGCTGGCTACGCCACCAGAGCTCGCAGCCGCCTTGTCAAGAAATCGACGAGCGAGCTTATTTTGACCAAGCTGAAAATAGATTTTCCCCAATTTGAAATTAGAGTCCATTACCTTTGAATGATTAGGGTGTTGTTCGACAATTGTCATAAATGACTGCCGAGCTAACTCATCCTTCCGCTGCAATAGATAAATTTCCCCTAACCAATAATGCGCATTTGCGGTGTAGGGGCTCGCAGGATACTTATCCAGGTGCGAGTTCAAAGCTGTCGCAGCACCATCAATATCACGGCCCTTTAACAATTTATTTGAAGCCGCCTCATAATCTGTTTTAACTGCACCATCGTCTGTAGCCAATAAGACAAGCCCATCAGTCGGTAAAGAGCTGGCGACAGCCTCATCGATATTAGACTCACCCGCTCCCTCTTCTAATGACAATTCGCCGTACAAAGGCGTGACAGCTAAGTTGCCTATGGTTGAGCGGGGCTGGCCACCAGAATCAGCGGTATTGTCGGCAAGCACCTGAGATCCAAGGCGTCGGTCAATGTCTACGTAATCGTCTAACTGACGCTGCTTGACTTGCTGTAGTTCATGTTTTAGCTCTTCAACCATGCCTCGTAGTAACCTGACTTCATCGCGAAGCCCTTGCATAAGATCGTAGCGACTCTCAGCCATCTTTGATGCAGCACTCGGCTTGTAGGGTTTTGGTTTAACGCTCTCGTCCACGACCTCGCCTGCCGAAGCTGATGTACTCATATCAACGATAGGCGCTAGGTCTTGCGCTATAGAGATTACAGGCAGCGCTAGTAGCCCTATACATAACCCGGTATTAAAATTCATAACAATTCACTACTATTAACCAGTCAATCAAAACGAAAACGGCCAGAGTCATCGAAACTCCAGCCGCGTCGTAACAGCATGCTTTAAGACTCTACTCTACGGGAGAAGGTCTATTTTAACTCAACGCGACGATTCATACTCCACGCAGCGTCACTGCTGCCAAACGAGGCTGCTTGCTCTTCACCATAGCTGATAACTTCGATCATGCTAGGGGAAACGCCTTGTAAAACCAAGAATTCTTTCACAGCATTGCCTCGGCTTTCGCCTAGAGCCATATTATATTCACGAGTACCCCTCTCATCAGCATGGCCTTCCAAACGAATTGATCTCGGGTTGTCCATGAGAAAAGCGGCATGCTCAACAAGCGCGGCACGAGATTCTGTTTTAAGTAGGGCTTTATCAAAATCAAAATAAAACACGGTCGCAGCGGACATTGTGGGTTCTACTGGGGCTTCTTCCACTGCTGTCGCCTCAGCTTCCATCTCAACTTCCACAGTCTGAACCGTCGTATCTTCAATATCCGACATGGTTTCCTCAACAGGGGTCGAACTGCAACCTGCAAGAACCAGCGAGAGGCATAGTGCTGACAAGCCAGTCTTAGTTACGGAAATGTTCATTTAAAGCTCCTTATATTATGGATTTTTACAATTTAAATTTATATGACTCTAACGCTAACGCAAAAATGGAGACCACGCCGGCTCTCTAACATCCCCTATTTTAGCGGGAAGAAAATACTTTACCCCAGCATCAAGCGACACTGCAGATAAAACACCCCGACCACCCTGCTTTGTTGCGTAGATAAGCATGGCACCATTTGGCGCGACGGTGGGTGACTCGTCCAACCTAGTTTCTGTTAATTCTAGCATACGCCCAGTTTTAAGGTCGAGCGTCGCAATATGAAAAACACTAGACTCTCTATGTACCACCACTAGTGTTCTTCCATCCGGCGCTAGACTCGGCCTAGCATTGTAGTTACCTTTGAATGTTATGCGCTCTACAACCTTTGATGCAATAGTTAATTTATAAATTTGCGGAGTACCTCCCCTATCTGAGGTAAAAAGTAAGCTTTTCCCATCAGGTGTCCAGGTTGGTTCGGTATCAATCGCAAAATGGCGTGTTAAACGAGACAGTTTATTTGAAGTAAGGTCCAACAAATAAATCTCTGGATTACCATCTTTAGATAGCACCAACGCTAGCTTATTACCGTCAGGTGCCCAGGATGGTGCCCCATTGAGGCCCGAAAAATTAGTGAGCTGTATGCGCTGCCCACCGACTAGCCGCTGCCGCCATATAGCTGGTCGACCGGTTTCGAAGGAGACATAAGCTAATTCATCACCTTTTGGCGACCACGATGGCGACATAATGGGCTGCGTCGACTCAAGCACCAGCTGCTCTCTTGCCCCATCAGAGTCTGACACATTTAATCTGTAGATGAACTTGTCATCGTTTAGCTCTGCGGTTACGTAAGCTAACCTAGTGCTGAATATACCGCGAATACCGGTAATTTCTTTGTAGACCTTGTCGCTAACCAGATGAGCTAAATCTCTTATCTGAGCTTCTGTACCGGTTACCCGATGCTTGAAAACTGTTTTTTGTGAGGTGACATCAAGTAAACTAAAGCTCAATTCTATTTTGCCCTCTGAGTCTTTTAAACCACCAACAACTAAATACTCACTGCCCAACAACCGCCAATCGCGATAATAAACATCATCAGCATTTTGTGGGAACGCCAACATGTTTTGTCTGGGAATAATTTTAAATAAACCACTGCGCAAAAGATCAGATTCTACAATCGCGCTAATATCTTCCAATACCTGTATACCATTTGTCGACATTGGCGCTACCGCGATTATCGTCGGCTTGTCGTTACCCTGTGTGACGCGAATCACCAACTCGCCCCAAGCTGCAACTGGCGTAAAGACTAGTACCATCACAACGGCAATGCTGTGGAAGGTTTTTGTTGTCACTAACAATCTAAATAGCATTTGGGCTCCGCGGATTACAATCTGAGATCTTGTGGGCTAAACGCCACATCAACTTGACGAAATTTCTTTTCAAACAAAACTGGTGACATGCTCTGAAGTTCAATAAATTGGTCAGCCTTAAAGGCTGCCTGCTCTACTGAGCGATCAAAAGCACCGTCGCCACTTGACTTCAAGACGGTCACCCCGACGATACGGCCTGTTGGAACAAGCTGTAACCTTATTGTGGTTTCCATCTCTCGTCGTGCACTGGGTGGACGATTCCAGTTTTCTGACAATCTTCGCTGGATTAGCTGACGGTAACTATTAGCGGCTATTTCGTCCTCTTGCGCATTAATCAGAGACTGTTCTGCTGCAATAGCATCAGCAAACTCACTTTCGATTAGTAGCCGTTGTCGCTCTGCTTCTTCTAAGCGCTTTTTTTCAGCCTGTGCTCGTTTTTCAGCCGTCAAACGCTCTTGTTCTTTTCGATCATCTTCAGCTTTACGCCGCCGCGCCTTTCGCGCCTGTTCTTTTCGTTTTTCAATCTCAAGACGCTTTTGTTTTTCTCGCTTTTTCTGTGCCGTATTGTTGGAAGGCTTTTTGACCTTCTTAACCGCTTTTTTCTTAGGGGCAAGCTCAACCAATTTAGCTTCAATATACTGAGGCTGAATCACTATCTGCTGTGTCATCGGCTGCCAGCCAATCACCAACGCCCATAACACTAATCCGTGCACAGTCAAGCTAAAGAGAATGCCTATACCATAGCTCAGGGAGTCTCTCATATTACTGGCGAGGAGGTTCTGTCACGAGACCTACCGAAGGGGCCCCTGCCAACTGTAACTCACTCATCAAGTTAACCACAGAGCCATAGTCAACGTTGGCATCACCCCAAACAAGCACCGGAGTCTGTGGCCTCTGACGGAGGACTTTAGCAACACGATCTTTAACATCTCCCAGAGATGTTGCTACGTTATCACCCTTTTGATCAACCCAATAACTGCCATCACTTTTAATCGACACGATAAAGGGCTCTTGTTCTTTGGTATCCATAGGAGCTGAGTTAGCCACAGGCAACTCAACCTTAACGCCCTGCATCAATAGCGGCGCGGTAATCATAAACACAACCAACAGTACGAGAGTCACGTCAATGTATGGAACAACATTAATTTCTGCAACTAATTTACGCTTTACTCTTTTACGCTTTAACAACCTAGCCTCCTAAAGTCGATGCTTGTTATCGCGAATGAAGCTGGCGATGCAAAATACTCGAAAACTCATCAGAGAAAGTTTCGTAACTGCTATTAAGAGCCTCAACCTTGGCTGCATAGCGGTTGTAGGCAATGACGGCTGGAATAGCAGCGAAGAGACCCATGGCGGTAGCAATAAGCGCCTCAGAAATACCAGGAGCAACCGTCGCCAGAGTAGCCTGTTGCACCATAGCCAGCCCCCTAAATGAATTCATAATTCCCCATACTGTGCCAAACAAGCCGATGTACGGACTAACTGAGGCGACACTGGCTAAGAAAGGCAAGTTTATGCTTAACTTTTCATCCTCTCGGGACAGGGCAACACGCATTGCCCGATCAGTCCCTTCCATTACCGCATCAGGATCTGCTTTATCAGATTGAGATAGCCGGCTAAATTCTCTAAAGCCCGCACGAAACACACTTTCAATACCATCAGTTACCCCTGCCTCTTTAGCTTTTCCCGTGAGCTCATGATAATAATCAGCCAAATCGATACCCGACCAGAAGGTGTCTTCAAATAGTCTAAAACTAGTCTGAGCATTACTAAGGAAGAGTCCCCGCTGCACTATCATTACCCAGGACATCACTGAAGCGACCAAAAGTATCACCATCACAGCCTGGACTAACACACTGGCATTCATTATTAACGCAAGTATTGATAAATTTTCTTCGTTCACAAATCTAAACTCCAATTTGGCTAGTGAGATGCTGAAACATTGCCTTGGGAACTGCCGCAGGGCGCTTATTATCAGCGTTAATACAGGCTACTCTGACAGAGCCTTCAACCAACAATTGATCACCGAGGTAAACTGCTTGAGACATTGAAAATGTTACTTTTGTCAAAGCTGTTAGCTTTGCCGAAACTACAATCTCATCATCAAGCCTTGCCGGTTTGTGATACTTTAATTGTAAATCGTGAACCACCAACTGCAATCCATCAAATAGCGCGACTTTGCCGTAACCAAGACTGCGCATATATTCGGTTCGAGCGCGCTCCATAAATTTTAGGTAGTTCGCATAATAAACAATACCACCGGCATCGGTGTCTTCAATATAGACACGCATTGGCACACTAAATTCAGTCATCAATGATATCCATCTGCTGCTGAATTCGTTTGGGGCTCTTAAGACCAAAATGTTCATAGGCCATTCGTGTTGCCATTCGACCACGAGACGTTCGCATTAAATAGCCCTGCTGAATCAAATAGGGCTCGATGACATCTTCTATCGTGCCCCTCTCTTCGCTGAGCGCTGCCGCCAGACTGTCGACTCCGACTGGCCCCCCCTCAAACTTTTCTATCAAAGTAAGCAACAACCGTCGATCAAGGTGATCAAATCCACTTTTATCAACATTTAACATATTCAACGCCGCATCAGCGACCAACTTGGTAATTGTGCCATCTGCCTTCACCTCAGCATAGTCACGGACTCGGCGTAGTAGCCGATTAGCAATACGCGGCGTACCTCTTGCACGGCAAGCAATTTCGCGTGCACCCTCATCGTCTATTTTAACATTGGTAATGCCACTAGCTCTCTTAACAATACTGCCCAAGTCTTCCTCTGAGTAAAACTCAAGCCTTTGCACGATGCCAAACCTGTCTCTCAAAGGAGAGGTCAGTAAACCTGCGCGAGTCGTCGCGCCAACCAGCGTAAAAGGAGGTAAATCTAACTTTATTGAACGCGCGGCAGGCCCTTCACCGATAACGATATCTAATTGATAGTCTTCTAACGCGGGATACAAAATTTCCTCGACTACTGGACTCAAACGGTGAATTTCGTCGATAAACAGGACGTCGCCAGACTCTAGGTTAGTTAGCAGCGCTGCAAGGTCGCCTGCTTTTTCCAGCACGGGACCGGAGGTGGTTTTGAGGTCTACCTGCATTTCATGGGCGATGATATGCGCCAATGTCGTTTTACCTAACCCTGGCGGCCCAAAGACCAATGTATGATCAAGGGGTTCCGATCGTCTGCGAGCCGCCTCAATAAAAATCTCTAGCTGCGCCTTAACTGCCGGCTGGCCCACGTATTCATTAAGAGTTACAGGACGTAAAGCGCGATCATAGCGTTCTTCAGAGGCAGAAATATCAGGCGAAA
>Ga0209252_1001438_pt1 | contig 15668 bp, 15 predicted proteins | sample SaaInlV_135m_DNA_3_FD_184673 | JGI IMG/M metagenome (GOLD analysis project Ga0209252, IMG submission 184673) | Marine microbial communities from expanding oxygen minimum zones in the Saanich Inlet - Saanich Inlet SI074_LV_100m_DNA (SPAdes) (version 2) | ecosystem: Environmental > Aquatic >... | reverse complement strand
TCCAATCAGCACATTTTATTACATCAAGGTTATGTTCAATACAAATAACCGAATGGCCTTTTTTTATGAGTTCATTAAAAGATGTAAGTAATTTATTAATATCATGAAAATGTAGTCCTGTAGTTGGTTCATCAAAAATGAAAATAATTTTTTCGGAATTTTCTCCTTTACCTAAAAATGATGCTAATTTTATCCTTTGCGCTTCTCCACCAGAAAGAGTAGAAGAAGATTGACCAAGTTTTATATATCCTAATCCTACATCTTGTAGAGGTTGTATTTTCTTTGTTATTCTTTCTTCTTGGTTCTTAGTAAAGAAAGTAAGTGCTTCATTAACTGTTAGGTCTAAAATGTCAGAGATGTTTTTATCAGAGAATTTTATTTCCAATATCTCATCTTTAAATCTATTTCCTTTACACTCATCACAAAGTAAATGTACATCTGCCATAAATTGCATTTCTACAGTTGTTTCTCCTTCTCCTTTACAATTATCGCATCTACCACCATCTACATTAAATGAGAAGAATCCACTCTTATAATCTCTACTCTTTGATAGTTTTTGACTCGAAAAAAGAGAACGAATTTCATCATAAGCTTTTATGTAGGTAATTGGATTAGATCGTGAAGATTTTCCGATAGGATTTTGGTCGATAAACTCAATTTTAGAATATTTATTAGTGTTTATCTGAGATTCTTTATAGTTTCTTTTTGTGGAAGTGTATCCGTTGAATCTTTGTTCTAATGCTGGTTTTAGAGCTTCTTTTATCAGAGAGGATTTCCCGGAACCACTAACACCAGTTACTAAAGTGAAGCACTCTAAAGGAATCTCAATATTCATTTTTGAAATGTTATTAATATTCACTTCTTCTAATTTTACAGAATGTTTCCATTTTCTTCTTTGTTCTGGAACTTCAATTTTGAGTTCTCCACTAAGATATTTAGTAGTTAAACTTCTTTTTTCTTTATAAATATCAGATAGCTTTCCTTGAAATATAAGTTCCCCTCCATGAATACCCGCTTCTGGTCCTAAATCAATAATCTGATCAGATTGTTCCATTATTTTTTCATCATGTTCTACAATAATCACTGTATTTCCAATATCTCTAAGGTTTTTCAGAACTTTGATAAGGTTTTCAGTGTCTTTTGAGTGAAGTCCGATTGAAGGTTCATCAAGTATATACATAGATCCTACCAAGCTGCTTCCTAAAGAAGTTGCTAAATTTATTCTTTGGCTTTCACCCCCAGAGAGAGTTGAGGATTTTCTCGCTAAAGTTAGATAAGATAAGCCAACTTTATCTAAGTAAGAAAGTCTATTTTTTATTTCTATCAGAATTCTACCAGCAATTTTTTTTTCTGAGGTGTTTAGTTTTATTGTATTAAAGAAATCTATTGATTTTTTAATATTCATATTAGTAATTTCTGCAATTGAGGTGTTGTTTATTTTTACATATAAAGCATCTTTCCTTAATCTGCTCCCTCCGCATACATCACATTTAGTCCTCCCTCTATATCTAGCAGAAATTACCCTGCTTTGTATTTTATGTTTTTCAGAATCTAGTTTTGTAAAGAATTGAAAAATTCCTTTACATTTACCTTTTCCGTTCCATAGTAAATCTATTTCTGATTTGGATAAATCTTTATAGGATTTGTGTATAGGAAAATCATATTCTGCAGCATTTAAGATAAATTTTTCTTTCCATTTAACTAGTTTTATTCCACTCCAACAACTTACAACTCCTCCGTATACTGACTGATCTTTATCTTTAATAACTTTGTTTTTATCTATTCCTAGAGTTATTCCAAAACCTTCACATTTTTTACATGCACCATATGGATTATTAAAAGCAAACAGATGAACAGAATTCTTTTCAAAATTTATTCCATCTAACTCAAATTTATTAGAGAAATGATATTTTTTATTTCCTATCATAAGATCACATTCTCCATTACCTTCAAAAAATGCAGTTTCTACTGAATCAGTAATTCTATTAATAAGGTCTTCATCTCTATCTAAATAAATAATTCTATCAACAATAAGGTATGTGTTTTTTGAATCTACTTTCTGATTTTTTTCAATCAGATTATTTATTTTTTCTATTTTATCATCTGAAAGAACCCTTGAATATCCTTGTTGTAGAAGTGTGTTAAGTTTTTCTGTATTAGCATCTTCTAACTTTGTAAGTAATAAGGAGGAAGTATTATTTTGATTACTAATAAAATCTACTACATCCGAGATTTGATGTCGTTTTACTACTTTTCCTGAAATAGGAGAATAAGTAATTCCGATACGAGCAAACAATAGTTTTAAATAGTCATATATTTCGGTAACCGTACCAACTGTAGATCTAGGATTTTTTGATATTACCTTTTGTTCAATGGCAATAGCTGGAGAGATTCCGATTATTTCATCTACATCGGGTTTTTGCAATTTCCCTAAAAATTGACGAGCATAAGAAGATAAGCTTTCAATGTATCTTCTTTGGCCTTCTGCGTAAAGCGTGTCAAAAGCCAAAGATGATTTTCCTGATCCAGAGACTCCAGAAATAACAACTAATTTGTTTTTGGGAATATTTAACGAGATGTTTTTTAAGTTATGTAATTTTGCTCCTTTAACTACAATATTATCCTGATTATATTTTGGATTTTTTGACATCTCAAATTTTGCGAATCCGCAAATTTACTCAATAAGATTTGGATATTAATAGAACTTTTACTTTATTTGTAACGTAATAAAAACAGATATTAACTAATACCCTCATTAATATAGACAAAATTTTACTTTAACTATTTATTAACGAAAAAAGTAAAATTATGCCTATTATTAAATCTGATCAAGATCTTATAAAGTCGTACTTAAGTGGTAATGAAACTGCTTTTGAGATATTAATTGCAAAACACAAAGACAAAGTTTTTGCTTTTATCCTTTCAAAAATTAAGAATTACAATTTAGCTCATGATGTTTTTCAGGACACCTTTATTAAGGTGATTAATTCCCTAAAAAGAGGGAAATATAATGAAGAAGGGAAATTTGTCCCTTGGGTAATGCGTATTGCTCATAATTTAGTAATTGATCACTTTCGTATGCAAAAGAAGACTAGAAGTATTGCTCCTACAAAGGACTTTGATATTTTTGATGTGATTTCTGATAATGATAAAAATGCGGAAGAGAATATGATAGATAACCAAATATCCAGTGATGTAAGAAAACTTATTGAGAAACTACCTGAAGATCAAAAAGAGGTGCTTAAGATGAGATATTACAGAGATTTAAGTTTTAAGGAAATTGCAGAAATTACAGATGTAAGTATTAATACTGCACTTGGAAGAATGAGATATGCAATAATTAATTTAAGGAAATTGGTAGAAAAATATAACATCCAATTGCAAATTAATTAGAGATAGTACAATATAGTTTTTGTAGAGTCGTTATTTGTGTATATGAATCAAAAAACAACATATGAAAAGAAACTCTACTCAATTAAATTTGTTACATCAGTTTTCGCAAATAAAAACAAGGAAATCTGAAGAAAAAATAGAAGAAAACTTGAAAGTTAAGGATTCTACTATACAAAATATACTTGCCTATTCAAAGTCAGTAAAATGTATTAAAACCGATTCGTTAGGAATGGTTTTAACGGTAAATAACTAAGTGGTTTTGGTTTTTTATTTAAGGTCGAACAATTTATTTGTTCGGCCTTTTTTATTATTACATTTGTAATATGAGAAAAAAGCAGAGAGTAAAAGAATTTATTGAATATTTTTCGGAAAACTTACCAGAAGCAAAAACTGAACTTCATTATACAAATGCTTTTCAGCTTACTGTTGCTGTTGTTCTTTCTGCACAATGCACCGATAAAAGAGTAAATATAATTACTCCACCTCTTTTTGAAGCTTTTCCTACTCCAGAAGTTATGGCAGAAGCATCTGTTGATTATATTTTTGATTTAATAAAAAGTTGTAGTTATCCTAGAAATAAAGCAAGACATCTTTCTGGTTTAGCAAAGATGTTGGTCTCCGATTTTAATTCAGAAATCCCAGGAAACTTAGAATTATTGCAAAAATTACCTGGAGTAGGAAGAAAAACTGCAAATGTAGTTGGTTCTGTATATTTTGATATTCCAGCAATGCCAGTTGACACTCATGTCTTTAGAGTGTCAAATAGGATTGGATTAACTGCAGCAAAAAACCCTTTACAATCAGAATTACAATTACTTAAATTATTTCCAGAAGAGAAACTAAATATAGCACATCATTGGCTAATATTACATGGTAGATATGTATGCAAAGCTAGAAGATCAGAATGTGAAAATTGTGGTATTACATCAATTTGTAAATACTATAAAAAGAATAAAAAATAAAACTTCTTTCTGTTAATAAATAGGAGTTGTTTTTCTTTCAATTTCACAGATATTTTCTCTTTTTTGTATTAAATTAAATTAATTATGAGAGATAAAGAAAAGGCAGCAAAATTAAAGGCGTTAGAACTTACATTAGATAAGTTAGAGAAATCATACGGCAAGGGTGTGGTAATGAAATTAGGTGATAAAGTTGTAGAAGATATTGATTCTATACCAACAGGATCTGTAGGGTTAGATACTGTATTAGGTGTTGGAGGTTATCCGAGAGGAAGAGTTGTTGAGATCTATGGTCCGGAATCTTCTGGTAAAACTACTTTGTCAATACATGCAATTGCAGAAGTACAGAAACAAGGTGGTATTGCTGCTTTTATTGATGCAGAACATGCTTTTGACTCTTCATATGCTGCTAATCTAGGTGTAAATATTGATGATCTTCTTATATCGCAACCAGATAATGGAGAACAAGCATTAGAAATTGCTGATCATTTAATTAGTTCAGGTGCAGTTGATTTAGTGATTATTGATTCTGTCGCTGCATTGACTCCTAAATCTGAAATAGAGGGTGAGATGGGAGATAGTAAAATGGGGCTTCATGCTAGACTAATGTCTCAAGCACTGAGAAAACTAACTGCTACTATAAATAAAACGGGCTGTACCCTAATGTTTATTAATCAACTTAGGATGAAGATTGGTGTTATGTTTGGAAATCCTGAGACTACAACTGGAGGAAATGCACTTAAATTTTATTCTTCTGTTAGGTTAGATATAAGAAGAATTGGAGCTATTAAAAATGGTGAAGATATTATAGGAAACAGAACTAGAGTTAAAGTTGTAAAAAATAAAGTTGCTCCTCCTTTTAAGAAAGTAGAATTTGACATTATGTTTGGAAAAGGAATTTCAAGAAGTGGTGAAGTTCTAGATATGGCTGTGGATACAGATGTAATTAAAAAGAGTGGTTCGTGGTTCTCTTACCAAGATGCAAAATTAGGACAAGGAAGAGACGCTGTAAAGAATATGCTTGAAGATAATCCTGAGCTAATGGCAGAACTTGAAGAAAAAATAAAAGAAGCTAATTTGTCTTAAAATGAGATATTCCTTTTTAATTTTCACTTTATTATTATATTTTTCTTGTGGAGATAATACGGAAAAGAATGAGAAGAATGATACTGTAGATAGCCCGTATTTGAGAGAAATAACACAAGAAATGCTTGACGATGGATATACAGGAAAAGGAACTTATTTTTCTATTGAAGGGTGGAAATATGAAGGAGAATGGAAGGATGGTAAAAAACACGGAAAAGGTACTTATATTCATAATGATGGTGATCAATACATAGGAGAATGGAAGAATGGACAGGAAGTACATGAAGGACAAAATAATAAGTCTCCTGAACAGAAAGAAAATGATAGTACAAATGATTCTTTACTTGTAGAAAGAGCTTTACTAAATATAGAGAAAGGAAACCTTGAAGAGGCTAAGAAGGATTTAGAAACGGCAAATTTACTTGATACAACAAATGGGCATACCCATTATTTATTAGGAGATGTTTTGTTAGAACTTGCAAAACAAGGAAAAGGTAGTGAAGAGTCAGTAAAGTTATCTTCTTCTCATTTTAAATCTGCAATTAAATATAAGTCTGATTCAGCACTTTCCTTTCAGAAAGATGGTGAAATTTCAATGTATCTTAGAGAACATCTTCAGGCAATAGAACTTTTGTCTAAATCCCTATCAGTTGATGAAACAGATTATCAAACTCTTATTTTATTAGGATATTGTTATAAAGAGTTAGATCAGTTAGAGAATGCAAGATATTGTTTTGAGAAATCAATAAATATTGAAACTCAAAATGAAGAGGCTTATTTGCAAATTGCTAATATTTATTCTGCTGATTATGATATGACAGCTATTGAGTATTACAAGAAAGCATTGAAGATAAATTCTAATAATCGACTAGCATATTATAATATTGGACTATTGTACCAGAATAATCATATGTATAGTCAAGCTCAGGATTATTATCATAAACTTTTTGAAAATGATATTGAAGATAAATGGTATGTAGATGCACATTATAATCTTGGATTTATCTTTATGGAAAACTTAAAAGATTATAAAAATGCAATTAACTATTTTGCTGAAGCTGCTTTAGTGAATCCTAATTCCTTCTCTTCATATTTTGCAATGGGACACTGTTATTTATCTTTAGGGGACGTAATAAATGCAGAAAGATATTATAGGAAATCATTAGATATAAACCCTGAATATAAAGATGCTCAAAATGCATTAAACAAATTACTTTCTGATAACGAAAAATATAAATAAAATGAGTTTACAAAATACAATTTCTGATGACCTTAAAAAGGCTATGATTGCCAAAGAAAAAGACAAATTATCTGCACTTAGAGCCGTAAAAGCAGCATTTATTGTAGAAATGGCAAAAGATGGTTCAGATTCAGTTTCTGATGATATGTCAGAAAAAATAATTGCAAAATTAGTAAAACAAAGGAAGGAATCTGCATCTATCTTTTCTGAGCAAGGAAGAGATGATTTAGCAAAAGATGAAATTATTCAATTAGAATATCTTGAAGTGTATTTGCCGGAAAAAATGGGAGAGGAGGAAGTTAGAAAAATTGTACAGGAAGTTATATCTCAAGTTGGAGCTTCTTCTCCTTCAGATATGGGAAAATGTATGGGTCCACTAATGGGAAGACTGAATGGAAAAGCTGACGGAAAATTAATTTCTCAGTTGGTAAAAGAGGAACTAAGTAAGTAGACATTAATATTTTCTATTGACAAGTAGTATCGTATACTTAACCATCCGTTACAGTTTACGTAGTTGTCATAAAATGGATAAGTATAGTTATGTAGTTTTATCTACCTTGTAATTATTGTAAATAGTAAAGAAATAGATATAGAAAATTGTTAATATACCAAAACTTAATAAATAAGAGTCAAATAACATGATTATCATGAATCCTATTGGTAGTAATATTCTATGAAAATTATATTTTAATTTAGATAATGATTTGATCTGAAAATAAAATATATTTAATAAGATAATCAATCCAAGTATTCCAACTTCAAACCAAACATATAAATAGGTATTGTGTGGAGTGGAGTCTATAAGGTATTCATGTCCAGACTTTATTTCTTTCTTAAATATTGTGCCAAAACTTCCAGTTCCATAACCAAGTATTGGTTTCTTTTTTATGTAATTGATAGTTTTTGGAATAGTACTAATTCTAAAGTCATTTTGTTCTTTTTCTGTATCCTGAGAATCAGTTTGAATTATTTCATTCTGTATCTTTATTTTAGCTTCCTTAATCCTGAATTTAAATTTGTCAGAAAAGTGATATGCTGAATAAATACAAACTATTAGGAAACTAATAATCCCTATACTATATCTTATATTCTTCCTGAAATAATAGATACTATATATTCCAAGAAACAGTATGAAAACTAGTTGTCCTGCTCTTCCGCTTTCAGTAAAAATACTAAAGCTATATATTGCTATACACATTAGTAGTATCCATCTGTATTGTACTTTTTTCTCTAGAAATAGAAATAAACATATTAGAGAAGAAAAAGCAAGTAAGATATTATGGTAATTATAAGGGTTAAATGCTGAGATTGTATTTTTTGAGGAAATAATTGGGATATAGTTATGAAGAGGTAAAATAATTTCTTGATTAATAAGAATTGCTAAAATTGCTGATACAAGTGTAGAAAAAATAAAAAGTAAAGTCCCCCACTTTAAAGTTGATTGATTAAATTTTGAAGTTGCAAATACAATGAATACTAATAGAAATGACGATTTCTGAAGAATAGATATTGCATTTTCATGATTATTACCCCATATTATTCCTAAACAATAAAATACAAGAAGGAATAAAATAGATATTATCCATTTAGTTGTTTTAATTTCCTTCCATTTTCTAATTAGATTACCTTCTGTAATCCAGCAAATAATAATCAATCCAACAAGAACGTTTGAGGCAGCAATTGATAAAGGAATTGATAGTCCAAGTAAGATAAAAAGGATTGAGTATAACTTCTCTATAGTATTTTTCATAATAGATATTTATATACTCTGTTTTATATGTATACAGATTTTAAATTAATCCTAATTACTGCATTTAGTAGTTTTATCTTATTGAGTTTGTAAAGAATTCTTTATTTTACTTTATCTACAATTGCTTTAAAAGCTTCAGGGTGGTTCATTGCTAAATCAGCAAGAACTTTTCTGTTTAATTCAATTCCATTTGAATGAATTTTCCCCATTAATTGTGAGTAAGACATTCCGTGTATTCTGGCACCAGCATTAATTCTTTGAATCCATAGTGCTCTGAATGTTCTTTTCTTGTTTTTTCTGTCACGGTATGCATATTGCATTCCTTTTTCTACAGCATTTTTAGCTACTGTATGTACATTTTTTCTTCTTCCAAAGTAACCTTTGGCGGCTTTAATTACCTTTTTTCTTTTAGCTTTTGCAGCTACTGAGTTTACCGATCTTGGCATAATTTCATTTTTTTTGGTAGTTAGTGGCTATTTTTTTAAGCTCTTAAAACTAAATACCTGGTTAATAACCTATTTAATTGTACTAAAGTCCTAACTGGTGTTTTACGTTATTCATATCAGCATCATGAACTAAACCACTCTTAGTTAAGTTTCTTTTTTGTTTTGTTCCTTTTTTAGTTAGGATATGACTTTTAAAAGCATGTTTTCTTTTAATCTTTCCTGATCCTGTAAGCTTAAACCTTTTTTTAGCTCCAGCTTTTGTTTTCATTTTTGGCATTGTATCTTAATTTTATTTATTCTTCTTTTTAGCTGATATCATCATTATCATTTTCTTTCCTTCTAGCTTAGGCATGTTTTCGATAACACCATATTCCTCTAGTGCCTGAGCTAGTTTTAAAAGTAAAATTTCACCTTGTTCTTTAAAGATAATTGTTCTTCCTCTAAAGAAAACAAAGGCTTTTACTTTAAATCCGTCCTTTAAAAAGCTGATGGCATGATTTAACTTAAAGTTAAAATCATGTTCACCTGTGTTAGGTCCGAATCTTAATTCTTTTACGACTACCTTAATTGTTTTTGCCTTTATAGCTTTTTGTTTCTTCTTTTGGTCGTAAATAAACTTCTTATAATCTATTAACTTACAAACAGGAGGTTCTGCATTTGGAGAGATTTCTACTAAATCTAGATTCATCTGAGATGCTTTGTGTAAAGCTTCTTTAATAGATATGATTTTAGATTCTACGTCACCCACAATTCTTACAAATGGAGCACTGATTTTCTCGTTTATCTTATGAAGATCTTTTTTTTCTACTCTTCCTCTTCTAAATTGTTTTCTTGCGATATTTCCCTTTGTTTTAGTTATTAAATTTTGTTATTTCTTCTATTTCCTTATTTATATGATCAATTAGTGTGTCAATCTTCATACTTCCTAAGTCATCACCACCATGTTTCCTAACTGATACAGTCCCTTCACTTTCTTCTTTTTCACCGACTATTATCATGTAAGGAGTTTTTGATACCTCAGCATCTCTTATCTTCCTTCCTGTTTTTTCTGACCTCTGATCAATGCGACCGCAAATATCGGAATTTTTTAACAATTGCATAACTTTATTTGCATAATCGTGATATTTTTCAGAAATAGGAAGAATAACGATTTGTTCAGGTGCTAGCCATAGGGGGAAATTACCTCCACAATGTTCTATTAATACAGAAACAAAACGTTCCATAGATCCAAATGGAGCACGGTGTATCATTACAGGTCTATGTTTTTGGTTATCTGCACCAGTATATTCTAGTTCAAAACGCTCTGGTAAGTTGTAATCTACTTGAATAGTTCCTAATTGCCACTGTCTACCTAGTGCATCTTTCACCATAAAGTCAAGTTTCGGACCATAAAAGGCTGCTTCACCATATTCTACTACTGTTTCTAATCCTTGCTCTTTAGCAGTATCAATAATTGCTTTTTCTGCTTTATCCCAATTTTCATCACTACCAATATATTTCTCTTTGTCATTAGGATCTCTTAAAGATATTTGAGCTACATAATCTTTAAAATCAAATGTTTTAAATACATGTAATACCAGATTAATAACCTTTGTGAATTCTTCTACTATTTGATCTGGTCTACAAAATATATGAGCATCATCTACTGTGAAGCATCTTACCCTTGTTAATCCATGTAATTCCCCCGATTGTTCGTAACGATACACTGTCCCAAATTCAGCATATCTTATGGGTAAATCCTTGTATGATTTCGGAGAAGAATTATAAATCTCACAATGATGAGGACAGTTCATTGGTTTTAATAGGAATTCTTCATCTATATTAGGAGTTTTAATTGGTTGGAAGGAATCTTCTCCATATTTCTCATAATGACCAGAAGTAACATATAAATCTTTATTACCTATATGTGGAGTAATAACTGGTAAGTATCCAGCTTTTAACTGTGCTTTCTTTAGAAAGTTTTCTAATTTTTCTCTAAGAGCAGTTCCTTTTGGAAGCCATAATGGGAGTCCTTGCCCCACTTTTTTTGAAAAAGTAAAGAGTTCCATTTCTTTTCCTAATTTTCGGTGGTCTCGTTTTTTTGCTTCCTCCAATAATTCTAAGTGTGCAGTAAGTTCTTTTTGCTTTGGAAAGGATACTCCATAAATACGAGTAAGTTGCTTTCGGCTTTCATCTCCTCTCCAGTAGGCACCTGCAATATTCAACAATTTAATTGCTTTTATTTTTCCAGAAGAAGGAATGTGTGGTCCTCTACATAAATCGGTAAAGTTTCCTTGTGTATAGAAGGTGATGTTTCCATCTTCTAATCCTTCTAATAATTCTAATTTATACTCATCTCCTTTTTCGGTGAAGTAGGCAATAGCTTCTTTTTTTGAAATTTCTTTTCTATCGAAAGACATTTTCTGAGAAGCCAACTCCTTCATCTTTTTCTCAATATTAGGTAGTTCATCAGAAGAAAGAACACGATCACCTAAATCAATATCATAGTAAAAACCATTATCGATTGCAGGACCAATTCCTAGCTTAACACCAGGATAAAGAGCTTCTAAAGCTTCTGCCATAATGTGAGCAGAAGAATGCCAAAAAGTAGATTTCCCTTCCTTATCGTTCCAAGTATGCAGGGTAAGTGTGCTATCGGTGGTGATAGCTCGGTTTGCATCCCAAACTTCTCCGTTTACACTAGCAGATAGCACATTTCGTGCTAGCCCTTCAGAAATTCCCATAGCAATATCCATTGCAGAAGTTCCACTTTCTACTTGCTTGATACTTCCATCAGGAAGAGTAATATTGATCATTTTTTCTACTATTAAAGAGTGCAAATATAAGAAGTACTTTTTAGTTTGTGGTTGTTAGGTGTTAGATTTTGGTTTGTGGCATGTGATTCATTAGAATACTTATAAGTGTCGGGGTAGCAGGATTCGAACCCTTACAAATCAATCTCCTTTGGTAAAAACTGGCTTACATCTCCACCATTTTTAATAATATCCCGCATAATAGTAGAGGATATATGGGACATCTCCGGAGGAGTAATAACAAAAATAGTTTCTAATTTAGGATTTAGATTTTTATTGGTTTGTGCAATATTCTTTTCGTACTTAAAATCATGAGAATCTCTAAGTCCTCTCAATATGTATTTTGCTTCTTCTTTTTCACAAAAATCAACCGTAAGCCCCTCATAGAATTGAACTTCTATTTTAGGATTATCTTTATAAATATCTTTTATCCATTTTTCTTTTTCTTCAATAGAAAAATATTCGTTTTTCTCTGAGTTTATTCCAATAGCAATAATTATTTTATCAAATAAAGGAAGAGATCTATCTACCACCGATTTATGACCTAAAGTAAAAGGAGAGAAGGAACCCGGAAAAACTGCTATTCTGCTCATCTATTGTATTTTTTGTAAAAATAAGTAATTAAAATGAAAAAATACTGAAATGTACTGTTCCGTATTTTCTTACCTCTATATTATCATCTTCAAATAAAGTGGAACTATCGTGTTCAATAATTAGACATCCATCTTCTTTAACCAAATTTCTCTCAAAAATTATTTCTTTTATTTTATGATGATCTTCAAAGTTGTAAGGAGGGTCTGCAAAAATAATATTAAATTGTTTTTCGCAACTCCCCAAATACTTTATGCAATCAGATTTTATAGTAGAGATATTTAGATTTAATTCAGAACTAGTTTTGTCAATAAATTGGATGCAATTTGTATTATTATCTACACTAGTAATGCGTTCAATTCCTCTAGATGAAAATTCGAAAGCAATATTTCCTGTTCCAGAAAATAAATCTAATACATTTTTTCCGTCAAAATAATACCGACTATCTAATATGCTAAACAGTGCTTCTTTAGCTCTATCGGTTGTTGGACGAACAGGAAGTTTCTCGGGAGCAGTAATTCTTCTTCCTTTGTGTTTCCCAGAAATTATACGCATAAAATCTGAGAAAATAAAGTGAAATATTGATGTTTTATTATTTGATGAAGTTCTTTTGAAAAAGAGAGATTTCCACTAATTTTTGCAAAATTAATGTTTCTAATATAGTCATACAATAAGGAGTATGTTTCATCTCCTTTTTCAATATTTCCTATTAAATAAAGTTCATTCTTATTTGGATCCATTTTTAGTTGCTCAAAACAAAACAAAGTGAAGTACAAAACATCAGTAGGAGAGTTTACCTCAAAATAGTTTTGAAGAATTAGTTGGTCGTCCTGAATTACAATAATCTCAATTTTATTATTTTCTTTTATTAAAAAACAATTTCTTTCTTTAAGTCCAGAATACTGATTTAGGATACTGCTAATTGCAACAGTACTACTATTTTTTTCCTTTATTTCGATTTGTATTTGGTTTAAGGTGTTTGTAATGTTTTCTTCTACAGAATACAAAATAGTGGAATCATCATGATGGATAATGTCGGTCTTTATTTTTTGAGTTTCTCCTATTATAAAATCAGCATAAACTTCTTTTTTTGTTGCGTCATATAATTGGTTTGGAATAATTGTACTTGGAAAATTTTTGTAAGAAACGGATGAAGAAAAGAAATTGTTTTTTAAAATTTCTTCATTATTTATTAGTTGTACCATTTCCTCAGGATTATTTGCCTTTATAGATTTTAGGAAAATATATTCTAGTTTTGTGGTATCTAGTAAACAAAAAATAAGTTGTTCTTTTTGTATTTCTACAGAGAGGTGATAGTTCTCAGAGTTCTGAAAGTCTAAATCTTCAGATGAGAAGGAGATGTTATTACTCTCCCCAATTTCCATTTGTTGCAACTTCTTCTAATGAACCAATTTGAATTTTCTTGTTTTTTCTTTCTTCCCCATTTCTTAAGATTTTTTCCTCTTCATCTAATCCTAAAAATACATTGTCATATGAAGTGTAAATAACAAAATAATATTTGTCTAGCTCCCCTTTTTGTTCCTCTATAATATTCGGATGAGTTTCTTTTGCATCAAAAGTATACAGATTATCTGTTTGTGGGATGTAGGTAATACTATCTAAATTTAAAGGTACATCTTCATTTCTAGTTTCCATATAGATATTGTCAAAAATAATATTCTCTACATTTTGTGTAACAGTAGTTATTAATCCTCTAGCGTAACCTTCTTCAGTTGTCAGGTTTCTGTATTCTCCTTTAGAGATAACATATTCTTTTGTAATCTGAGCAATCATTTCTTCATCAATACTTTGTTCTACTAAAAAGTCTGCTTCTAATTTAGCTTGTTTCCATTTGTTAGGTTTGGTAGGAACCGTGTACCTAACTTTTCTTAAGGTGGTTACAATCTTTATTTCTTCATTAAGGGTGTAAAAAGCTAAGTCATCAAAGTTTGTATTTACTACAGATTTTTCATTGATATATTGATTCTGCATTGCATTTACATCATGAATAGACTGAATATTTTTCCCTAAACTCTTTATGATTTTTTTTCTGGCTTCAATTTCGTTTTCAAGTTTTAAGATGATATTTTTACAATCTTCCACGATTACCTTATTTACTTGCTCTGTTGAATCTTGGCTGTTAAGTATAGACCAAATCTTCCCTTTTCTGCCTTTTAGGACCTTTCCTTTTTCAGCCTTTTTTGCAGCTTTCTCTCTTACTTTTACCACCATTTTTTCACCAATAGTTTCGGTGTATGTATTTCTTTGTTTCTTTGATGCTCTTATTATATTCTTAGCATTCTCTTTACTATCTTCTTTATCTGATATTTGAGACTTTAATATTTTAAGTTCTTTTTCATTATCAGACACTTTAGATTTCAAATTTTCTGTGGAAATATTTGTATTTGTATCTAAGTCAAGAATTGCATTGAAATTAGCATGGAGATCTTCATAAATATTATTAATCTCTAATTTTCTTATTACTTCATCAGAGTATGCATTGTATTCAGATTTGAAACTAGTGTAAGATTTCTGATTATTATAAGATTTCTTTATGTTAGATAAGTTCTGTGTATCAATTTTAAAACTATTATTTCTTGTTTCTTGGTAGTCAGTTGTAAAAGCAAGTTCATGAGCTGTGTAATAATTAACTTCTATATATCCTTTATCGATTTTCTCTTTTTCAGTTAGAGTTTTCCAATTACCACCCATCTCAGCATAAATTCTTTTTGCCTCTACAGATGGATTTATTTTTCCTCTTGATATTTTATTCTGAATACTATTCCATTTATTCATATCCACAGGAATAGAATCTTCATCTGCTTTCTCTGTATTTATATATGTAACTTCAGTATTAAATAAAAAGTAAATTAAGGAATCTGCATTATCGGCATAATATCCTTTTTGTCGTTTATATTCTAATTGAATTTCTCTTAAATCTTTTAATTTTTGAATGTTTTCAGCTTTTCTTTCATCCATTTTTTCTCTTACATAAATTTCATTTGTGATATTGTCGTATAGCCCAAAATATGCAAGGCATATAACAATACTCAAAAGCACAATTTTAATAATAGTAGATTTCATTCAGTTTTGTTTTGTTTTGGCAAATCTACAATTTTTAATAAAAATATGAGAATTTGTTCTTTACTTTGTAAAAATTAAAATTTATGAGAAGATTATCCGAGTTTATCTATTGGGTTAGTGGTTGGAAAGCAGTAGGGGAGAGAGAATTTCCAGATAAATGTTTAGTAGTTTCTGCTCCACATACCTCCAATTGGGATTTTGTAGTTGGAAGATGTTTTACATATATTATTGGTATTGTTCCAAAATATCTTATAAAAGGTGAATTATTTTTGCCAGTCTTAGGAACTATTATAAAGTGGAATGGTGGAATCCCAGTTTACAGAAACT
>Ga0209252_1001428_pt1 | contig 15776 bp, 13 predicted proteins | sample SaaInlV_135m_DNA_3_FD_184673 | JGI IMG/M metagenome (GOLD analysis project Ga0209252, IMG submission 184673) | Marine microbial communities from expanding oxygen minimum zones in the Saanich Inlet - Saanich Inlet SI074_LV_100m_DNA (SPAdes) (version 2) | ecosystem: Environmental > Aquatic >... | reverse complement strand
AACCATGGCCATACCAATCTTGCCACGATGCTTCTTCAAGATTCTGGTATTTATTAATATAAATTATTAATAGATAAATTATCATGTAGCCAAATCCTACAAAAGTAAAAATAGTTGAGCTTTGTGCGGTTAAAAGTTGTCTATAATAACCAACTAAAAAAAATAGGCTTACAGAAACTAGCGCATATCTATAGAAGGTTATTGAAAACCCATAACCTAAAACGAATGCCATAAGAATCATATATATTTGCCAAATTAAAAGTAGCAAAAATGGTATATTATAAGTCAATATTGGTTTTTTATAAAAAGATGTTAAAAAAATATGAATCTCATCCCAAGCTGCTGTTTGAATTATTTTTAAAGAAGACCCAATCACTTGAGTTATAATTGATATATATTTATTTAACAAAATTACTCTCCAAAGATTGATAAATTTTATTCATTTTTTAATCATTAGTAATTTTTTTAATTTCAATTATTTTTCCATATTTATTCCAATCACCACCCCAAATATTGTCACTAATTGAATTAAAAATTACCGATTTAATACCAGGGATATCTTTTATAAAATAATCATAATTATGAACCCATTTATCATTATAAAAGCTCTTTTTATCTGTATGTTGTTCACAAAAAATTAACAATTTTTTTGATACTCTGAACATTTCATCTATAACTTTTTTGATATTATTTTTATCTATGTACATTAAAACAGCATCAGAAAAAACTACATCAAACTCTTTATCTTTATACAAAGAAAGATCTTTAACACTATGATGTTTTAATTTTATATTTTTTATATTTTTTATATTTAATATATTAATACCTTCATTCAATGCTTTTTTATTAATATCAATTCCTTCAAGGATAATTCGGGGCATGATATTATTAATCAATCTAAGGTTTATTCCATCGGCACAGTCTATTTCTAAAATAGAGCTAATTGGTTTTTCTTTGATTATCTTTTCTAATAATAATTTTCTATGTGGATGTATTTTATTAGCTGTATCCAAATAACTCTTGCGCCAATTTAAACTAAAAAAAGATCTATATCTCCAATAAATTTCATCAGATTTATCTCCTATTAAAAAATCAAATAACCTTTTAATTTTTCTTAAAAAAATATTAATTCGCATAAATATTATAATTGTGTCTTACTTTGGTATAAATTATCTAATTTAGTTATTTAAATAATTGAACTATTTTTGTCTCCAAAAAAATCTAATACTCTATGTACAAAACCTACAAATATCAAAATTACTATTAATGTAACTAGATCATTGCCTAACCAAGCCTTGCCTACACAAATAACAGCACTCATAATTAAACATCTATTAAAGCTTTTGTAATTAAAAAAATGTCACTATCATCAAGATATGCATTCATTGGTAAGCTCAAAACACAATTCGAAGCTTCTTCAGCTAATGGATAATCTTTTATTTTATAATTAAAAGGTTGAAAACATTCTTGTAAGTGTAGTGGTACTGGGTAATATATTGCTGTCGGTATTCCATTGTCTTGTAATTTTTTTTTAACTTCATCTCTATTATTAACTCTGACAGTATATTGTGCCCAAACACTTGTTCGATTTGATTTGATAATCGGTAGTGTCAAATTTCCTGTTAACGTGTTTGTATAGCTCTTTGCTACCCTCTCACGTTCCCCTAACTCTTTTTTGTAATAAGGTAATTTAGCTAATAATATTGCTGCTTGAATAGTGTCTAGTCGACCACCCATACCAATATATTTATAATGATAACGTTTATTTTGACCATGAACACGTATCATTTTCATTTTCTCAGCGTACTCATCATTATTGGTAAACACTGCTCCACCATCACCATAACAACCAAGGGGTTTCGAAGGGAAAAAACTAGTGGTAGAAATATCACCTAAATTGCTATCAGTCTTTCCATTAAAAGTAGATCCAAAGCTTTGAGCTCCATCAATAATTACTTTTAAATTATACTTATCAGCAATAGCTTTAATAGAATCCATGTCAGCAGGCTGACCAAACAAACTTACCGGTATAATGGCTTTAGTTTTATCGGTGATTGCAGCTTCAATTAAGTTGGCATCAATATTAAAAGTATCTGCCTCAATATCTACAAATATAGGTTTAGCTTTCATTGAAGTTATAGTTTCTGCTGTTGATATAAAGGTAAACGGTGTAGTAATAATTTCATCACCTGGCTGAATGTCTATTGCCATCAGTGCTAGTAGTAATGCATCAGTACCATTTGAGCATGTAATAGCATGATTAGCGCCTGTAAATGAGGATAATTCAGCTTCAAGCTGTTTAATTTCTTCACCCATAATATAATTAGATTTATTTAATACTGAGTGAATGCGCGCATCTATATCAGATTTATATTTTTGATATTGTACTTGTAGATTAGCAAAATCTATCTTCATACTATTTATTGCTAACTGTTAATTTATCATTCTTTAAAATATATTTTTGACCTGAATGTTTGCAGATTGTTTCTGCATTACCTGAAACTGGTAAATCCAGTTTTTCACCATATTCGCTCATCCAGCCAATTTGTTTAGCTGGTATACCAGCCATAAGCGCATAAGCAGGAACATCTTTGTTGATAACTGCTCCAGCTGCCACAAAAGCAAACTTTTCTACAGTCACACCACATACAATTGTGCAATTAGCGCCTAATGATGCTCCTTTTTTAATAAACGTATCTCTATATTCGTTCTTTCTCTCAATCAATGAGCGAGGATTATAAACATTAGTGAACACCATGCTTGGACCACAAAAAACACCTTCCTCTAAATAAACATTATCATAGATAGAGACATTGTTTTGAATTTTGCACTTATCTCCAATAATAACTTTGTTTCCTACAAAAACATTTTGCCCTAATGAAACCTCACAACCAATTTCAGCACCTGCACTTACATGCGTCCACTGCCAAATCTTTGAATTAGTACCAATTTTAGCACCCTCATCTACTATTGCTGTTTCGTGAACTTGATAATTCATATTAATATTCTAAAGGAAGAGAGACAATATTACCATTTTTAGCTGAAAGTTGAGCAGCAATTAAGATTTCTAATGATTTTAACCCTTCTTTTCCATCTGTTTCAGGTTCAGTCTTGCCACGCAAAACTTCAATTACATTATTATAATAAAGTGGATGACCAAAACCATAAACTGACGTTGTTTGGTAATTGGCATCTTTAATTTTGCTGTCATAATCTTTAGGCTCATCGAATTCCCAGTGCTGAATATCATTAACAGCCACACCTCCAATTCGTACAGTGCCTTTCTCACCAAGAATAGTAATACTGCCCTCTAAATTTTTAGGATAAGTTAACATAGTGACACTCATAGATCCCAGAGCACCATTAACCCATTTTACATTTAGTACTGCTGTATCTTCTGTTTCAATATCAAGTGAGGTGTTCATCAATGCTTGAATTTTATCAACTGGACCAATTAACCAATCTAATAAATCTATATAATGTGATGCTTGATTCATAAGAGCTCCTCCATCTAATTTTAGAGTTCCTCTCCAAGAAGCTTGATCATAATATTCTTGAGGTCGAGTCCAAAAAACATTTAAATTTACCATGTGAATTTTTCCAAATCGATTTTCCTCTACAGCTCTCTTAATTAATTGAAGAGTAGCATTTTTACGATTTTGTTTAACAACAAATAATCTGACAGCAGCTTTTTCACATACATTTACCATTTTAATTCCATCATCCCAGATAGTAGCCATAGGTTTTTCTGTCATAACATTCACGCCATGTTTAGCACAAAGTACAGTTTGCTCTGCATGCATTCCACTTGGGGTGCAAATTACCACCAAATCTAAATCTTCATTTTCCAACATGTCATCAAGATTAAGATAACCTTTAATGTTATATTTTTTTTCATATTCAGAGAGAATAGTTTGTTGAACTTCACAAATAGTAATTAATTCAATATTATCTTGGTGCTTTTCTATTGATCCAAAATGATTTTTAGATATACGGCCACAACCAACAATTGCTAATCTAATTTTTCTACCATTAATTATGGGAAATTTTTTCACTATAGTTTCCAAGTAGGATTATCAACAATATTTTTAATATCTATAACTATCTTTTTATTATTAGATAACATTAGATAATCCTTTTCTTTATAAGATTTAAACTGTTTGTGACATACTGCAACCACAATAGCATCGTATTTTTTATTTCCTTTTAATGGATCTGAAATTATTCCATGAGTATAAGTTTTTTTCTTTTCTTTTGGATTAACCCATGGATCATAAACATCAACGTTAACACCAAAATCTTTTAATTCTTCGATAATACCAATCACTTTGGTATTTCGCATATCTGGACAATCTTCTTTAAAAGTAACACCGAGTATTAAAATATTTGAGTCTTTAATTGTTTTATTGGCTTTAATCATTTCTTTAATTGTTTGGTTAGCTATATATTTACTCATACCATTGTTAATTTGGCGGGCTGCTAAAATTAAATTTGGCTGATAACCAAGTTCCTCTGCTTTAAAGGTAAGATAATATGGATCCACACCAATGCAATGACCCCCTACAAGCCCTGGGGTAAATTTAATAAAATTCCATTTTGTTGCTGCAGCTTTAAGCACTTCATTTGTATCAATACCCATTTGGTCAAAAATAATAGCTAATTCATTAACAAGGGCAATGTTTACATCTCGCTGAGTATTTTCAATAACTTTTGACGCCTCAGCAATCTTAATACTTGGCGCCATATATGTGCCTACTTTAATTATCTGATTATATAAATTATCAATCTCTTTAGCGATCTCAGGTGTTGATCCCGATGTTACTTTTACAATTTTGGAAACAGTTTTTATTTTATCTCCTGGATTAGTGCGTTCAGGTGAATAACCACAATAAAAATCCTTATTCAATTTCATACCTGAGGTTTTTTCTAATACTGGAATACAAACATCTTCCGTAACACCCGGATAAACTGTCGACTCGTATATAACAATATTGTTTTTACTTAGCACAGATCCAATGATTTTAGATGAGTTTATCAATGGGGTTAGATTGGGATTATTTGTCTTATCAATTGGAGTTGGTACAGCAACAATATATATATTACAATTTTTTGTATTCTTTATGTTTGATGTATAATTAATATTTTTTTTTACTGAATTAAGTAAATCTTCTTTAATTTCTAATGATTTATCATAGCCATTTTGCAGTTCTTTAATTCTTGATGGATTGCTATCATATCCAGTTACATTAAATTTCTTTGAAAAAGCAATCGCTAAAGGAAGACCAACATATCCTAATCCTATTATACAGATTTTTTTATTTTTTATATTCATACATTTTGTATTAAAGTAATCGTATCAAATTTTTACATTTTAGGTTTATTAAAAATTACATAAAAAGTTTTTAAGATGATATAAAGATCTAACCAAGTATTCCAGTTATTCATATACCATAAGTCATGCTCCATTCTCTTTCTCATCTGCTCATCTGTCGGTTTACCTCCTCTATAACCTTTTATCTGAGCCCAGCCAGTTATTCCTGGAGATGTTTTGTTTCTTTTTAAAAACTTTTTAAACACTTTTGAATAAACCAAATCATCTTGAAACTCATGCGGTCTTGGCCCAACAACAGACATATCACCTTTTAATACATTAAAAAATTGAGGAATCTCATCAATATGTAATCTTCTAATTATTTTTCCAACTTTAAGAGATGTTGTATCAATTTTTTTTTCATTAATTGTTATATCTAATTCTTTATTTTTTAAAGTTCTTAATTTATGAAGTTTAAATCTTCTACCATCCCACCCTGAAACTTCTTTTGTAAAAAAGATGGGAAAGCCATTTTCAATTAAAATAAGTATTATAGCTAAAATAAAAATAGGAGAAAGCATTAACAGAAATATAACAGCAAATATTTTATCTAAAAATATCTTAATAAATAAATCAAAACCATAAAATCTAGAAGTTTGATATTTACTGTAACTATATTTGTTGTTGATTAAATCATCTGCTGGTAAGATAAAATTATCTTTTACATTATCTACAATATTTATCAAAAAAATATCTACTGAAAATTTCATTACTAAATCCAAGTAATAATTTACAAGATTTTTCTCATTGTTATCTAATATCCAGATTTGTCCCAATTCATGATATTCTAGAATTATCCTTATCTCAGTATTCTCAGTAAAAACTGGAATCTTTAAAATTCTTTTTGCTTCATCTAAATGAGACTCGTTACCATATTTAACAAGACAACATTTATATATGTTAATTTTTTCTTTTTCTTCTTTTAAAATTTTCTCGATGCTATCAATAGTTCCAACTAACATTATATTTCTTTGAATAGTATTATTGTTTATAAGAATGTTATAAAAAAAATCTGAAATTTTTCTAAAAATAAATAAATTACCAACTATTAGAATAAATAAATATGTAGTATTTATATCTATACTAAAATCAATTTTAAGAATAAAAAATATATATAAAGTTAATGGAAATGAAATGAATAATGGAACAATATCATTTATCAAAAAAATTAAAAAACTTATTTTGTATCTTCTTTTCATAGTTCCTAAAACAAATGAAAATATCAAATATGAAATTGTAAAAAATAAAGATGGATAAAAATATTTTGATATTTTGTAAATATCATAATTAGTTAAATCAAAAATTGAATTAAATTCTAATATTGAAAAAATATATATAGATAAATAAACAGAAAAACTTTTCCAAAAAATTGAAGAATTTATATAAACAGAGTCATCTACTTGAAAAATTTTTTCCAGCTTAAACATTAATTATGTTTTATTGTAATATTTTGATGAATAATTATAATTATAGTTATAGTTATAATAACTATCTTTTGATGTATCAAGATCGTTAATAACAATACCATCAATTTTTGCTCCTACATTTTGGATTTTTTTCATAGATGACATAAAGGCTAAAGTTTTTGAAGAATCAGATCTAATTATAAAAAGATTATGATCTGCAGCTTGTGTAAGAATTAGTGTATCTGATACAGGTTGAACAGGAGGTGAGTCAATTATAAGATAATCATATTCCATTTTCAATATATCAAAAAACTTTTTAATCTGATCCTTATTAACTATATCAGACATATCAAATCTTTTAGCTCCTGAAGTTATAATCTTTAATTTAGTACCAGGTACAGTAAAGAGAGTATCTTTAAAAGCTATCTTAGAAGAAATAATTTCACCCAAGCCATATATTTCTTTATCAAATTTATAAAAGCTATTTAATACTGAGGGTCTTCTAATATCCGCTTCCACAAACAAAACTTTATAATTTTTTTCTAACGATAAAGCCATATTAAAAGCATAACTAGTTTTTCCTTCAGACGGGTTACTTGAAGTTACTAAAAAACTTTTATTTTTTTCAAATTTAGCTTCAATAATTGTTCTTGAAGATCTAATAGCCTCTGAGAAATTTGATTCACTATCCTCTAAAAAATTTTGTAAAATGTGATATCCCTTTTTAATATCTACAACCTTTGGTAAAATTCCAACTTGTGGAATATTTAAATGATCTAAAGCTTCAGGGGTATTGATTACTGTTGAATTCATATTCCTAAACAATACCAAACCATAAAAACCAAAAAGACATGCTATTAAAGCTGAAATAAAGTTTTTAAATGGTTTGGGAGTGAATGGATTTAGCGGAAGACTAGGTTTTTCAATTATTTTTAGCTTTGAAATTTGTAAATTTTGCGCTTCATTAGTTTCTTTCTGTCTTTGTAAAAAAGTTTCATAAAGTTTTCTACTACTCTCAACTTCTCTTGAATAATTCAACATGCCAGCTTCTTTTTCCTCTATTTCTCTCAATGCATTTTTTGCATTTTCTAAATCTTTATTTGATAACTCAATAAAATTTTTTATATTACTAAGTTCAAAAACTTTTCTTTCAATCGTATCTTCCAAAATATGTTTCAATTGATGTTTTAAACTTGCATCCAATTCATATGCTTGAATAACTTTTGGGTGTTTTGGAGTATAAATCAACAATAATGAATTAATATTATTTTTATTTGCAGATATATTATTTTCGATATTAGAAATTTCTTCTCTTTCATTGAGATCTTTAATTGATAAAAGGATATCCATATCACCGTCTGCAGCCTTAACTGCATTTAAGTCATTTTCATGTTTTTGTTTCTCTTGTTTTGAGTCAAGAATATTATTTGAAATTGATTGTATTTCTTTGATTTTTAATTCTTTTACATTTCCTGTATCCACTAAATCATTATCTCTCTTATATTTAGCCAAATTTTTATCAGCTATAGCCATTTGAACTTTAAGTTCTTTTAGTCTCTCTTTTACCTTTAAGTTTGCATAATTAGTTGTCTTAATCTTACTGTCCACTTCATAACGTTGATATGAGCTAATAATATTATTTAATGCTAATTGTGATATCTTCGGGTTATTAGAAACAAATGTTAAAACTAGAACATCGCTATCTGTTAAGTTTCTAACTTTAAAATTTTCTTTAAGTATTGATTTTATATATTCTTTGTTAATAATTTTTTTTTTTGTAAATATTCTGCTGAATATATTATTTTCCACATTTGAATAAAGTTCTCTAAATTTGAGTTGATTTTTTTTATCATTTACAATATGTGCAATAACCTCATCACTTTCTAAAATTGCTATTAAATTATTAATTCTATTCCCATTAGTAATAGTGGAATAAGCTTCATTAATATTTACGATTTTACTTTCATCTGGTTCTATAACAATTGTTCCTTCACTTAGATATTTTTTTTCCATATTAAGTGAAATGAAAAATACAATTATAGATACCAAAACTGATGTAAAAAGTATGAATTTTATATTTTTTTTTGCAATTAATAAAAAAAATCTTAGATCTGCAATATCAAATACATCTAGTAATTCACTTGTTTTATTGGCCATTTATTCAATATACTTAATTTAACTTAATTAAATATATAAAATAATTAGTATTAAATTTACACTAATATATTAAATTGTTATTCAAAACTTGATTCTATGCAAATAGCTAAGGCACTACTTAATATATCGAAATATTGGTATAAAAATATATATAGGATACTAGCATTATTGTTTGTTGTTTATTTTTGTACAGGTTGTTTGCCAGGTATAAATAAAAATGTGAAAAATAAAAAAAGTTCTGAGCTATTAAATGGAAATTACACAATAAACGATATTGCTATAAACATTGTAGAAATTGATAATCTTAATGAAAATCAAATCAATAATTTTAATTCATTTAAAGTTAAGGAATTTGAATATTCACTAATTGAATTTCCAGAAATATATAACTACAAATATGCATATGCATTAGATACTTCAGATGTAGTTTCTATTAATTTAACAGATACAGATGATATTGATGGAACTTACATCGTTGATCCAGTTGGTAATATAGACTTACCATTTGTTGGAAAAATAAATATTAAAAATTTAACACTTGATGAAACAAAAAAAAAATTAACATCTCTATTAAAACAATACTATAAAAGCTATGACTTACAAATTAGCGTGGAACAGTTTAATAGTAGTAAAGTTTATGTTTTGGGAGCCGTAAGAAATCAAATAACGATAAATCTTGATCAAAAACCAATTAAATTAATTGATGCCGCTATTCAAGCAAATTACAACCCAAATTCAGCAGATAAAAATTTTGGGAACAAAGGTTTGTTGAGAAGAGATGATCAAGTTTATAAAATTGATATAAATAAAATTTTCAATAGCGCTGATAATAAAGATAATTTTTATCTTAAAAAAAACGATGTAATATTTATAGATAGAAACTCTGATGCTTTACATGTGTTTGGTGAAATAACTAAACCAGGAATTTATTTTCCAAACATGAATTACTCTATAACAGAATTGGTTTCTTCAGCAGGCATGAATCAATTAACAGCAGATGCTTCTAGAGTGTATATTATAAGAGAAGATTATAATTCTTTTTTAAAATTAAATATCTTTAAAATTGATATCAGTAAACCTATTAATTTAATTTTAGGAAAAAGATTTAAGCTTAAGCCTAAAGACATAATATATATACCTCCAACAAAACTTGTAAAATTAAATAGAGTTATAAGCCTTCTGCTACCACAAACAGATTTGTTTAAGTCTTATAATCCAATTATTCAAGAAGGTATGAAATCAAACAGTAATAATACAACTAATTAAAAGCTAATCTTTTAATCTGTATTAAATATTATCACTTCGTTCGTAGCTAATACTTATTAATAAAACAAATAATAACTGAATTATTGGTACATGTAAGGAAAAATCAAAAATAAGAATAAAAATCAGTAAATAACAAAGTAAAAAGTTTTTAAATGAAAAAAACTTTTTTTTAGAAAACAAAGATAAAAGACTTAATATAATCAAAATAAAACCAATAAGACCAAATTCTCCAATAAATTCAACTATATCAGAATGTGCATGTGATGCATAATTAGTTGATAAAATATTAAAGTTGATTTTAAACAAATTTTCAAAACCACCTCCACCATAACCAAATAAAATAAATTTTTTAGATGCAGATAAAGCAAATTTTACTATGGTGCCTCTCGAAAAATTATTATCAGTTGAGTATGGTAAATACTCATAAATATCATTTTGTAAAAAAGAATATCTATTTATTAATTTTTCAGAACCAAAATAAAATCCTAAGATTAATACATCAAATAATATTATTAATAATAATGTAAATAAAAAAAACTTATTTTTTTTATCATTAATATAAAATGTTTGTAAAATATATAATGTAATTAACGAAATAAATAAAAAATTTCCTATTTTTGAAAAGGATGTAATTATACCAATAGTGATGAATAAAAGAAAAATTCTAATATAAATTTTATTAAAAAAAACATCTGCATCATTTTTTCTATAACGATCGATCATTTTTAAATACTCAATTCCACTAAAGAAACACATTGTCAAAAAGCATGAAAATACTGCCCTGCTAATAAAAAAACCTGTTGCAGCACTTTTGTTAATATTTTTTATTATCCAAAAATCAGGATTACCAATTAAGTAAAAATATACCGCAACACATGAAGCAAATGCACCTATAAAAGTTAAAAAAAAAAATAATCTATTTTTATGTTTATTTGTATAAAAGATCATTTTCAAAATAAAAACTAAGATCAATAAAGAAATGAAATTTAGAATCTGAAAAAAAGAATTTGAAGGTGATAAAGAAATAGATGAATATTGTATATTAGTACTTAATTCAGAAATATGATCATATTTAAAAGGTGAAAACAATTTAAGATATTCAATAGGTAAAGGTATTATCTGGAATACTAAATAGAATAAAAATAATGTATAAAAAAATATTGATATTCTATTTTTTAAATAAAAAATTTTAAAATGTAAAATATAATTTTTGTCTTTTAGGCAGTATAAAAATAATAAGCTAATTAGAATAAAGTTAAGTTGAATTAATATATTAGAATTCCCACCATTAAATATCGTATAAACACAAAGTATAGAAAAAAATAAATATTGATATTTTTTATTCTTTGATAATACCATGGTTAATTAGGTGAAACATCGGTATCAAAAACTTCCTCAAAATCATCTGTTGATACCGTTTCATTATTTTCTATTTTTGTTTTTATTGTTTCAAGCACCACGTTGGTATTTTTGTTTTTCTCTATAATTTCAATTGCCTTTTCTGGGTTTTCTTTAACAACTTTAACTATTATCTCTGAAATTTTTTTCTTACTTTCTTCACTTTTGTTTGCACTATTAATAATTTTGTCTACAACAGAACCCTCTGTATTTTTTATAATATCAACAACTAATTTTAAATCATCTTCTGATGACGTATTTTCGACTGCTTTTTCTACTAGTTTGCTAATATTTTGATCTATTTTCGTTGACGTAATCGAAAGCGAGTCCATTTTTTCCTCATAATTTTCTTGTTTAGTTAAATTTGAAACTACATTTAATGCTAATTTAGATTCACTCTCTTCGAGCGTATCAGTTAATGTCTCTAAAACTTTAGTAGCTGTTTCATCATTAGATTTTGTAATAATTTCTGCTATTGTATTTGTCAAATCTACATCATCATTTGTGTTTCCCTCAGATTGATTTTTAGCAGCTTCAATAGTTTGAGATATCATGTTATCTTTATTTTCATCACTAAGACTGTCTATTTTATCAGGATTGCTCTCAACTATAGACTTCATAACTTTGGCTGATAGTGCTTGATTTTCTTCAGTCGAATTTTTAGTAACTTCACCAATAATCTGGTTTGCAAAATCTTCATTTGCATTAGCTACTACTGTTGCAATTAGATCAGCATCTTCTTGTGATGCACCTGCATTTTTAACAGCAGACTCAGTTAAGGTATCCATTTGTTCTTTATTGTTTTCAGATAAAGTATTCAATTTAGTCGTATCTTTTTCAGAAATACCCGAGATTACTTGTAGAGATAAATTATTTTCGGTTGAAGAATTATTCACCTCTTCAATCATTTTTGATCCCGTTTCAGTATTTGTGTTCACAATAATATCAGAGACGATACTAGTCATGTCTTGCGTCTGTTGGACACCTGTTCCTCCAGCTTGATTTTGGGCAGATTGAATTGTTTGCTTAATCATAATATCTTTTACATCATTATTAATGATATCAATTTTTCCAGAGTCGCTATCAACGATGGCTTTTAGAACATGAGCAGATAAAGTTTGATTTTCTTCAGTCGAATTTTTACTTACTTCTTCAACTACTTTATTTACTAGATCATCACTTGCACTTGCTACAACTTTAGCTATTAGATCAGCATCTTCTTGTGATGATGCAGCCTCCTCTACTGCTGAGATTGTTAATTTTTGAATTTGATCAGCATTATTTTGTGCTAATGTTTCTAATTTTTCAGGATTTTTTTCAGAAAAATCTGCCATCACTTTAAGTGAAAGTTTAGAGTCTTCATTAGTATTTTTTTCTGTAATATTATTAATAACGGATGCAACTGTTGCCTCATCAGCTTTAGCCATTACTTTACTTAAAATTGCGGCTGATTTATCGGTCTCCTTAGCGACTATAGTCTCAAAGATTTTTTCCTTTATAAGGCCAGCACCTACAGAAGTTGATGTAGTTAAAAATTTATTATCTTTATCTGATAAATTTTCAACTACTCCTTCTACGAGATTATCATTATCTTCAATAATTTTTTCAATTACTTCACCAGTACTTTTTTCATCTGATTGATTAATAACATCAGATAAAAATTCTGTATTTTCATCTTTTGAATTTTCAACAATAAAATCTATTTTTTGTTTTTTTTCTTCAGTAATTTGTTCTTTGGTCGCTTGAACGTCATTCTCATCAACAACACCATCATTATTAGCATCTTGAAGATTTCCCTCTTCTAATTTTTTTTGAAGTTGTTTAGTAATTTCTTCTTCATCAATTTTTGAGGATTTAATCAATGTTTCACCTACTGTTTTTGCCTCCTCTTTTTCATCATCTGTTTTATCTCTTGATATGGTTTCATTATTTTCTGAAATTTCTAAAACTTGTTCAATGGATGTAATATTTGAAGTTTGACCTTCTGAGGTAACTTCTATTGCCCCAACATTACCAAAGCTATCTGTTGCTAATGAAATATTTGATTTACCATTTGGTTTTAAATCAACATCTATTCTAGTTCCCCTTAATCCAAGTGATGATGTGGTTACACCAACAATCATTTCACCATCTTCTTTTTTTGCTATAGATCCAGATTCAATTACTATTTTTCCTTTAAGTAACTCAGCTTTTAATTTGGGGTTTTTTTTTGAATTTTCAAATTCACTTACATTTATTGATGTAAGTTCATTCATAATGATAGCTGTACTATCATTAAATTGAATAGTTGCTGAAGATCCTTCAGTCACAAATATTTCTTCATTTAAAAAAATCGGATCATGAATTAGTAAATCTCTTTCTTCTAGTTCATCGGTGATAGCAACTATAGTTCCTTTTATCTCTGTCACAGAGCCTATCTTGTTTTCATCAGCTAAAGTTGTAGCCGAGATTGTTAAAAATATTATTATTTTGATAAAATAACTAAAACAATTTAATATGTGGTTATTATGAACACTCTTCATTATAAATTTTTTTTAAAATACTCTCTTATAATACTAATTCTATACAATCTAATTTCTCTATTTATATTATTTAACCCAATTAAATCATTAAAAAATAACTTATGGCATTTAACACCTTATGATTATTCATTTGGGATGAAATTTCCAAATAATTTAGAAAAAAAATCACTATTAAACAAAACTAATAGAGATGAATTAACTTCATTTTTAAACAAAAATATTAGTAAAAATTTACTTAATATTAACTTTTGGAATAAAAAACTTATCATAGACAGTTATTCTAAAGAGGAAAATAATGATTTTGAACAATCATTTATAAACTTGTTCCAGCTTACTAAAAATAATAAGCAAAAGAATTTAGATTTAAAAAAATACTTTGTTGTTAATTATAATTATTTTTCAGAAGAAAATAAAAAAAAAATATTAGAAAATTATAATTAATTAAATTAAATGATAAAAATTTTTTCTACTTTAGTGGTAGGCTTGTTGTACTCTCTAATAATGCTATTACCACGTAAGTTTTTTTTACAAGTTCCAGGTGGAGATGACGCTGGTCATATCTATATGAGTTTTATTTTAACAATTATAAGTTTATATATTTTTTCAGATAAAAAAATTGAAATCAATTTAATCATAATCTTTGCCTTTTTAACTTTAATTGAATTTCTGCAAGTTCTTACTACAAGAAATTTTTTAATAAATGATCTGCTGTTTAATTTTGTTGGATATATTATTGCAACCTTATTTTATCTAATATCAAAGTTTATAAAAACTAAACTACAGAATTAGGATCAACATATTCATGACCAAATACATCAGCAACAGCTTTATAGGTAACATCACCTTTATGAACATTTAATCCGGCTAAAAAGTTTTTATCTTCACCTAATGCTTTTTGATATCCTTTGTTAGCAAGTTTAACTAAAAAAGGTAAAGTTGCATTATTTAGTGCTAGAGTTGAAGTTCTTGGAACACCCCCTGGCATGTTAGCTACACAATAATGAACAACATCATCAACGATATAAGTTGGATCACCATGAGTTGTTGGTTTACTGGTTTCAACACATCCACCTTGATCAATTGCAACATCAACAATAACCGATCCACGTTTCATTAATTTAATCATTTCTTTTGTAACAAGCTTAGGAGCTTCAGCTCCTGGAATTAAAACACCACCAACTAAAAGATCTGCTTCTGAAACCAATTTATTTAAATCAATTTTATCACTTTGCTCAGGAATTATTTTATCACCAAACATTTCAACTAATTGTTTTAGTCTTGCTTCAGATTTATCTACAATATGAACTTTAGCCTGCATACCAGTAGCTATAACTGCTGCATTTTCTCCAACAACTCCGCCTCCTAAAATAACAACTTTACCAGGAGCAACTCCAGGTGCACCACCTAACAGTAACCCTCTTCCTTTTTGATTTTTCTCTAAACAATGAGCTCCTGCTTGAACAGACATACGACCAGCGACTGCACTCATTGGTGCTAGTAACGGTAATCTTCCATTGTCATCCGTTACAGTTTCGTAAGCAATGTTAATACTTTTAGATTTAATTAGCCCTTCAGTTAATTCTTTTGCAGCAGCTAAATGTAAATAAGTGTAGACGATTTGATTTTCTCTAATCATATCTACTTCGACTTTTTGAG
>Ga0209252_1001424_pt1 | contig 15796 bp, 15 predicted proteins | sample SaaInlV_135m_DNA_3_FD_184673 | JGI IMG/M metagenome (GOLD analysis project Ga0209252, IMG submission 184673) | Marine microbial communities from expanding oxygen minimum zones in the Saanich Inlet - Saanich Inlet SI074_LV_100m_DNA (SPAdes) (version 2) | ecosystem: Environmental > Aquatic >... | reverse complement strand
CGTGAAATAAAACTTCTTTCCCTGTTAAGCCGGAGGTCGAGGGTTCGAGTCCCTTCGGTCCCGCTAAGAGAATAAATACCATGCTCCTCTAAGTAAATGCATCACTTAATTGTGGGGCTTTTTATTTCATACCTAGTCATATTTAATCATCTATTACCAAAAATGGGATACAAAAAGGTGAGATACACTTTTTAGTGCAACACCCCTATGGGCGTATGGGTTTTAGGATGTCATTGCTGTACCCGCCTCCCGCACAAAGTAAATCAAAACAAAATTCAAGTTTTGTGTTTGTAGGATTATGTGTAAATTTGGGTATGAAATGCCTCTCCTGTTCGCATAATTGGAAAAGAACTAAAATAATAGAGTATTTCTCTTTTTTATCCAATTGTCCAAGTTGTGGTAGTCGTTTTTTAGCAAGGAATGATATGGTTTTAGCAGTATACGCATTCTTCAAGAAAATAATTTATAAACCATAGACCCAAAGCCCAACATTTATGGGGTTTTTTGTTTGTGGGATGATTGTGTGGTAGATTTAGATAAATAATCTTTAATTGGAGTTTGTTATGAAGAAATTATTACTAATTGTATTACCATTATTACTAATGGTGGGTTGTGAGGGAGAAGAAAAAGTTTTAGTAGAAGATTGTGCTGGAGTACCCGGTGGTGATAATATTTGTGGATGTACAAATAGCGAAGCCACAAACTATAATAATTTTGCTACATATGATGATGGAAGTTGCTGTGTTGAGTTATGGGGTGAGTGTTATCCTATAGATACAACTATTTTGAGTTTTTATAATATTAGTGTGTCGGGCCCTTTACCACCAGAGATTGGTAATTTTACAAATCTTGAAACTCTTGCAATATCTAATAATCAACTTTCTGGTGAAATACCTCCGGAGATTGGAAATCTAACAAATCTTGAAAAGCTTATATTATATGGTAATCAACTTTCTGGTGAAATACCTCCGGAGATTGGTAATCTAACAAATTTACTATGGGTGGATTTATCTGATAATCAGTTTACAGGTTCAATACCTCAAACGATTGGTAATCTAACTAATTTGACAAGGTTGGATTTACATAACAATCAACTTTCTGGACAAATACCCTCAGAAATTTCCAATCTAACTAATCTTTCAGAATTACAGTTTCACAACAACCAACTTTCCGGACAAATACCATCTTGGATAGATAATTTGACATCTCTTACTCATATAACCTTTGCATACAATCAATTTTCCGGTCAAATACCTGAAAGCATATGTAATTTAAATTTAAATTTTAATAATATGTTAATTGCAAGTCATAACCTACTTTGCCCTCCTTATCCACAATGCCCCAGTCTGGATTGGTGGGGTGTGCAAGACACTACAAATTGTTACTAAATACCTAACATATTACATTAAGCCCCACATTCGTGGGGTTTTTTATTTGTGGGATGATGGGTATTTAAGCAACTTACACCTTGAAAATGGTTTTGCGTATAAGTCGAAGAATTAACTTTAATGTGCTAAGTAGTAAGGTTTGTCGTATGTATGGATTAGTTCTAAATGAAGTTGCTCTATTGAAAATAAGTTTCAATTCAGTCTTATTGATTACAATGAACTGATGTATATATTGAATAAAATAAATGACGAATATGATTAGAAATAAATATAGATATAGATATATCATATTATCACTTTAGTTATATATTTTCATATATGAAATGCATTGATTAAATATATAATTATTTTGGAGAACAGGATACGAGTGATTGTGATTAACCGCATCACATTCTTTTACTCTTAAACATCTATTAGACTATCTATTAGGACTACGTCTAGTACCTGAATTTTTACCTTTAGGCGGTCCGCCAGAGTTCTGGTTATTCGACGTTGGATTACCACCTCTATTTTTATTACGTGGCTTATACTTAGATGTAGGCTTATTGGCAGAACGAGTATTCTTTATGTCCCGTTGCCCATCATGGTGTTCCGTTTTTTCTTTTTTTGGCTTTTTAGATTTAGAAGGTGTTCGTAAATAAGAAATCGGTAGCGCATGTACAGGAACAAAGCCTTCTATCGTAATACGTTCTAACAATATTTGTGTTAGGCGCTCTATATCCGATAAAAGATTAAATTCATCAGCACTTACTAAAGAAACCGCACGCCCTGTTAAACCGGCTCTTCCTGTACGTCCAATACGGTGTATATAATCTTCTGGCACATTAGGTAAATCAAAGTTCACCACTTGAGGTAGTTGATCGATATCAATTCCTCTTGCGGCAATATCCGTTGCAACCAGTATATTAATTCTCCCTGCTTTAAAGCCCGCTAATGCTTTGGTTCTTGCGCTTTGGCTCTTATTGCCATGAATGGCTGCGGCATTAATCTTCGCACCTTCTAAATTTTTGACTAAACGGTTAGCACCACGTTTAGTTTTTGAGAAAACTAACACTCGATTCCATTCTTTATCTTTAATTAAATGAATCAGTAATTTAGTTTTTTTCATTTTGTCTACAGGATGTATACATTGCTTAACTGTTTTTGCGGGTGTATTTCTTGGTGTGACTGAGATTTCTACGGGGTCATTAACGAGTCCTTTAGCCAGTCGTCTGATATCATTTGAAAAAGTGGCTGAAAAAAGTAAGTTTTGACGCTGTTTGGGTAACGTTTTAATGATCCGTTTTATATCATGAATAAAGCCCATGTCCAGCATACGATCAGCTTCATCTAAAACAAAGATTTCTAGTTCATTAAAGCGTACAGCGTTTTGATTATGCAAATCTAATAAGCGACCAGGAGTCGCCACTAAGATATCAACACCTTGGCGTAACTTCATCATTTGTGGATTAATTTTAACGCCACCAAAAACAACCGTGGAACGTAGTGGCAAATTAGCGCCATAGTTGGTTATATTTTGGTTAATCTGTGCTGCTAACTCTCTAGTCGGTGTCAGAATTAATACACGAGCTTGATTAGCTGAGGCAGGCCTCCCTTGAGAAAGCAATTTTAAAATAGGCAATACAAAAGCTGCTGTCTTACCAGTACCTGTTTGTGCTGCTGCCATCATGTCTTTTCTTTCTAAGACAATGGGTATAGCTTTTTCTTGTATGGGGGAAGGCTTATCATAGCCCTGTCTTTTTATCGCATCTAGAATAGGCTGCGATAAGCCTAATGAATCAAAACTCATCGTTTCTTTTTAGGCTTATCGCTTTCAAGGAAAGCGTTTTTTGGTTCAAAGTCATTTTATTCAAGGGCTTTATCCATTTTTACATCAGTTATTTGTTCTGAAAAATCGTGTTGTGTTTCAGTTTTAGCATCATTGCTGTTATTTTTACTGTCATTTTCAACGATTTCACTGTTGACAGGTGAATTAGTATTAGTACTTAAGTCTTAAAATAAAGATTGTTCATTAACTTCTTTATTTTGTGGTCCGTTTAAAATGAATCAATAAATATTTCTTTTTTCTCGAAATTCATCTAATTCTTTTTGTTTAGTATAATGTGATTTATTCATAATTATTCCAACCAAATCTACACATCATCTCACAAATAAAAAAAACCACGAATGTGGGGCTTGATAAACAATTATACATTCTTTATTTACATGTTTTGAATAAAATCAGATAAAAGCAACAAATCAAAAATATCTACTTCTGAATCAAAATTAATATCTGCTGCACTCACTGAGTCATTTCCACCTATTACAAAAGAAAGTAGCATCAGAAAATCAGAATTATTAACTACCCCATCATCATTTATATCGTAGAGTAAATCTTCTGTCTGCTCATCTACAGGTAAAAAATTATGTATTATTCTCATTCCTTCTACTTCCCAATTTGCCACTAAAATTTCAGGAGTAAAATCCATATTTAGATCGGCGGTAGCGACTGCAAGTGGATAATTACCTACACCTATTTGCATTTGCTCTTCAAGTACTATATTCCCTTCAGTACTTGAATTTACCATAATTGATATACCACCTTGCCAATCAGTGGTTAGAATATCGGGCTTCCCGTCACCATTTATATCAGAAATATTTATCCTTGTAGGCCAAGTATTCGATTCATAGTAATAAAAATCATTATACTCATATTCAAACCCTAATTCAGAATCGGTACTTATATTCCTGAGTATGGATATCCCGCTAGGTGAGCAGTTGAAACAATTACCATTTGTTACGATAATATCAAGCCTTCCATCTCCATCAACATCAACCAGTGTGGGCGAATAAACACTCCAATTATAATCTGTAGGCCAGTCTGCGGGTTCTCCTCCGGATAAAATAGTGACTTCTAAATTAAATTCAATATTTCCATCTGTACTGTTATTTAAATACACAAAAACGTCTCTACTATTATTATTACTATCATAGGAAGTTGTAACCATATCAATCTTTCCATCTCCATTCAAATCTGCAAAGTCAGGTCGACCATATGCTAAAACATTTGAAATAATAATTTTATTTTCGAATGACACACTATTTCCATTACTTGTATTTAAATAAACACCAACCTGGTTCCAAGTCTCTCGGGTTGTTAATATATCCAATTTTCCATCTCCATTTATATCTTGGAGCTGAACAAAAGCTTCGTATCCTTCTCCATCGATTATGATGGGAGATTCAAATGCAAAGCTTTGATTTTGGCTTGCATTAATAAAAATACACGTATGTGATTCAAAATCATCATTTACATTTCCTTTTTCAGATACGACTACGTCTAAAAGTCCATCCCCATTGACATCACCTATCGCTATATCATGTGGCTCACTGTAAACACCTGTTCCAAAATTGAATTCTATATGCTGATCAATGGATATCATCCCTTCATCATCAAAAGATGTAGTAAATATTGCTAAATATGCACTCGAACCATAGCCTGCTTCGGAAGTCACAATTTCTGAAATTCCATCTCCATTCAAATCTGCAATCTTTATATCATAATATGTTCTGCCTAAATATGGATTATCTAATTGATTAGCCAGATGTTCAACCGTTAATTCTTCTGTGGCATTAAATATTACATTGAAGCGTTGACTGGAAGTTGCATAAAGTCCATTTGTATATACTGAGATGGGTGTATAGTAAGAACCGTTTGGTACTGAAACGATTATTTCATTTTCTGTTGAATTAAGTGTATTTGCTTCCAACCCACCAAAGAATACCGTATTGGATACGTCATTAGGACTAAAATTGCTACCATTTATTATAATTGTACTTCCAACCCCACCAAATGCTGATGTGATTAAATCAATGTTAGGTTGGGCAATTATAAATGACACCAAAAATAATATTGAAAAGAATCGGTTTATTACTTTATTCATTATACTTATTAAACGCCTTACAATTAGCTAGTACTTAATATTGATAATTGATAATCCCATTGGTTCCAAGTCTACCCATCATCCCACAAACAATCCACGAAAATGGGGCTCTTGTTTGAACGAAGCAGTATCCTGAAATCTCACAGGGCTGTGAGTTTCAGAATGATAACCAGCTAACCAGTGATGAATTGATTCGCGCTGAAAATGGCGTCAAAAAAGCGGGTTGTCGAGATCTCGGCGACCTCCTTGGCAATCTGCACCATTTGCCAATGATGACCTGCCCTGTCTTCGCTAGGTTCTTCTATATTGTATTTGTTGAAACGCCAATAGGATGTCGCCACTGCCGCATATCGCACAAACAACTGCAAGCTTTCTTTTTCTATCTGTGCTAACGGCCTGACTTGCTGGTAACCGTCGACCAAGGCGCGTGCCTTATCCAGATCGACCGTAATATCGTTTACGCAGGCACCCACTATGCACATGCCCAATTCAAAGATCAGATGATAATGACAGACTTCTTCAAAATCGATAATGGCTTTGAATCCTCCTGGCATATCCGACAATGGGTCAAATAACAGATTATCATAAAACAAATCACCATGAATCAAACCGCGGGGTAAATTGGCCGCGATATGCTGATCCAGGTAGTGGATTTCTTCGGCCACCCAGGATTCATATTTGGCGTCAATGTTCAGCCCCACAACCGTTGGGAAAAGTTGGCGTCCGTAAGGATGATTGGTCGGCAAATAATCCGGTGAGGGTATCTGATTCAATCGAGCCACTTGTCTGCCGACTTGAGATAACATGGTTTCATCAAGTTGCTCAACAACCTGACCTTCAATGTAGTCTTTGAGGATCACTGGTTTAACCCCATCGGCGGTAGCAAAGGTGGTCAGGATTTCGCTGTTCACCGGCGATATCAGACGATTACAAGACACGTTGTGCGCTTCAAGCAACAACAGCAACTGGCCCATTTTAAACACTTCGTCAAATTCTTTGTTATCACAAACCGTTAACACATAACTGGCTTGTTGAGTCTTCAGTATGTAGCTGGAGTTACCGTTGCCACCATCCAGCGGTGAAAATTCGACAATTTTCAGATCATAATTGTCAGCCAATAACTGGATGTCTTGTTGATTGAGTTGTGTGTATGTTGCCATAAGCGGGTTCTCGCATTTGTTGGAATATTTACAGCTGACAGTGTCCTAAATCTGTTCATTTCAATATATTTTTTCATATTTAAATCTACATATCATCCCACAAACAAAAAAATATGATCCAAAAAATACCGAGACCTAAAATCGTCCGAATACGGAGATGAAATCACCAGGTAATCCCTACTACCCGTCTTATTCTATATCATCACACCCAAAATGGTACGACAGTACTTGACAGTAGATTCCAGCATTCGACAGGATAAGTCAGGATAAGCACCTGCCAAACACCAACTATTCTTCACTAAATAAGCCCCTTGAACAGGGGCTTATTATTTTTTATAACTGGAAACTTAACAGCAGACCCAGTTTTTAAATTTCTATTTTATTGGTGATTTTTCATCAGTCATTTTATTCCCTTTCATTCCAATTTTCGCTCATTTCATCGAGTCTTATTTAAAATGGCCAGAAATAGAGTATTAAAGGGGTGCCTGCTATTACAATTAGAATTTCCAGAGGTAATCCCATTCTCCAGTAATCAGAAAATTTATAGCCCCCCGGTCCAAGAATTAGCGCGTTGCACTGATGACCGATCGGGGTCAGGAAAGCACAAGACGCCCCAACAGCAACAGCCATCAAAAAGGGGTCTGCGCTCACACCCATAGAAACAGCAATTCCAACAGAAATAGGCGCCATAATCAGGGCAGTAGCAGCATTGTTTATAATATCTGAAAGACTCATAGTAAGCACCATAATAATGGCCAAAATAATCCCGTTTGGCAAACCATCCGTAATGCCCACCATAAATTCGGCAATTAACTGGCTGCTGCCAGTTGTCTGAAGTGCATCACTCACAGGTATCATTGCTCCCAGCAAGACAATTATGGGCCAGTCTACATTTTGATAAAGCTCGCGGATAGGAAGAATACCAGTAAATATATATAATAAAATGGCTCCCACAAAAGCCAGGGTAGTAGGCAGTATTCCAGACATACTAAGTACAATGGCGCTGGCAAAAATCAACATAGCCAAACTTATCCGAGAAAATACACCAACCTGTACTTCTCTTTGGGCAAGAGGCGCCATATTCAGAGAGCTTATATTATCATCAAGGTTATCTATATTCCCCTGAAGGAGAAGTACGTCTCCTACACGAAATATAACATCTCCCAAGCGCTTACGTATTGGCTTCCCTTGGCGGGCAACTGCCATGAGTATAAGTGAATTTGATGTACGTCTTCTAAAATAAGTACGATTACGATTAACTAAAGGTGAATCGGGGATAATTAAGACTTCTTTAAAAGCTGTACCATCATCTTTAAGGTGATCTATCCGTTCCCGCATCTTTTTTGTTAAGCGAAGGCCGTATTCATCCATCATTAACTTTAAATCTACCGGATCTGCCTGAATTTGAAATCGGTCTTCTTCTTCTATGATTCTATCATGCTGCGGAGGGTGGATTTCCCCATTTTGAGCAATATACCTAATTATTGTGAGTCTGTCTTCTGTATATTTTTCGATCTCACTAACTTTTCGATTAATAAATGTGCAATCCTTTGGGATACGAATCTCGGTTATATATTCATCAATGGAAAACATCGATTCAGCACCCGCTTTTTTAAATGACTCCTTCGGTATCAATTTCCACCCGATGAGTGCGACAAAAAGGACTCCTAGAATAGCAATAATTCCTCCTACTGGACTGAAGTCAAGCATACCGAATACTTCTGGATGAAATTGCTCAAGATCAATATTCCGGGCTTCAAAATATTTAGCTGCTGGAGAAGTATTATTTTCAATGGCCTGGGTCTTAAGTTCCAGATACAGGGTTTTTCTTAGAGTGGAAATGATAATATTCGGCGGTGTGCCTATCATAGTTATCATACCCCCAAGAATACTGGCAAATGCAAGGGGCATAAGTATAACACTTGGTGATCGTTTCTGTTTAGCTGAAGTTTTAAGCGCTACTGGCAGCATGAGTGCCAAGGCACCTACATTATTCATTATTGCAGAAAATATGGACACCACAGCGCTCAAACTGGAAATATGCGCTGTCTGATATTTTGAAAGGGGCATAATTTGACGGGATATGACATCTACCACTCCTGAATTACGTAGTGCCCTGCTGATAATCAAGACAGCTGCCACTGTTATAACGGCAGGATGTCCAAACCCCAAGAATATATTGGAAGGGTCCATAATCAAAGTGGATGTTTCTCCACCCAATACCTGATCCATAATAAACAGAGTGCATAGTGCAATAATAGAAACTATATCATATCTCCATTTACCCCATATAAACAGAGAAAAAGTAAATATGATAATGCAAAAAATCGCTACCTGATCATACGTCATAAACTGGATCCCTTAATAGTCTCTTTAAACGTTTTTTCTTCAGGTATTTTATCGTTCACTTCTCTTTTAATTGATCTTTTAAAAATATCTGTGTTGAGTTCTAACCATTTTATAAAGTTATCATAACCATTACTTTCAATATCTAAATCTAAAAAAATATTTTATAATCTGTATTAGCCTTTTTCTGAACACTACCCATCATAACACAAACAAAAAAACAAATGTGGGCTTTAATTGAAAAATTTTCTTCATTCTTAAATGATGAGATCTAATCTTTCAACTCATCAAATCAAACTAATACTAAACCTTTTTTCTCTAATTCTTTTACACACTTATTAAATACCTTCTTACTTTCGCTAGGTTCAATTCCATCCAATGCATCATCTAACTTTTTAGAACATCTAAGTTTTACATCTAGCATTTCTCCAGATTCATCATCGAGCATTTTAAAATTTTTCACCTTACTGATTACTGTTTCTCCCTTTCCATATTTTTTATTTGAATGCTTTTTTTCAAGCGAAAGCATATCATAAATAAAAAAATCATATTTCGCACCATTTGTTATTGTTTCTCTTTTAACAATATTTATGTCTTCGTAAAACATATTAGCCTTCCTTTTAAAATTTTATGGGTATTATGTTGAGTACAATTATACGCAACTCTACACACCATCCCCCAAACAAAAAAAAACACATACGGCAGGTAGAATGGTACAAGATTATTTTAATCTGCTTACTAAATTCAAACTAATTTACACCTATAAATAACATTAACTGGTAATCCGTTATTAAAAACCCCATTCATTAGATATATAAGAAAAAAGCTACATGAAATCCATATTAAAAAGATTAATAATAACATTAATTATTCAAATCTCTTTCGCTCAAGTAAATACGGAAACTATGAGGGAAACAAATCCTAAAAAAGAATTTAGAAATAAAGCAAAATTCGATTTTGGATATGAAAAATCAAAAAATGAAATTTTCGATATTTTATTTACACTGAGGTCTGATTATTATATTCCTGGAAATCTCCATTCCTTTCTTATTCTAAACTACCAGAATGGATTTAAATCAGAGCAAGATGAAAAAAATATAATTATTAATAAAGGTTTTGGACATCTGAGAATAACAAAACAAATATTTTCAAACTTGGATATTGAAATTTTTTCACAAGTTGGTTTTAACGATTTTCTTTCAATTAAAGAAAGAAAATTATACGGTACTGGATTAAGGGCAACAATATTAGAGAAAAATAATGTAATATCTTTTATTGGAACTGGCATGATGAAAGAGCGTGAAGTATATGATATCAAGGATATTTCTAATCAATTATTAAATCGATTAACAAACTACCTAACAATAGATATTGACTTTAATGATGACATTTCCTTCAAAAATATTAGCTATTATCAACCATCAATAATCAATGGAAATGATTTTAGATTTTTATTAGATAATGAAATAAGATTTAAAATTAATAATAAGTCTAGCATAAATATGACAATAAACTTTAGGTTTGATAACGAACCGCACGGAGATTTAGTCAAATCTTATTTCCAGATAAATAATGGGTTTGAATTGGTTTTTTAATTTGTATGTTATTATTCATTATAGTTACAAAATCTTCTCATTTGTTTTCGGTATATGTGCCATCCTTAATTAAAAAAACCAAATGAATAGGGTCTGTGATTTTCATTAAATAAATTTATTTAAAATAATAAAAAAACTAAATATGAAAAATCTAATAAATTATATCCAGAACGTACCCGATGACCAAATATATTTGGTTTATCTAATTGTAATTTTCTTCAGCTACCTCATATATCTCGTTACTAATCGTATCATTTTAAAATCAATTTCCCATTTCTTTAAAAAAACATCAACGTATGTAGATGATATTTTAATTGAAAAGAAAGTTTTCAATAAAATCCCATATCTTATCCCCTTAATCTTCATTTATAATCTTAAGGATTTGCTTCCGTGGTTTAGGGCAGTTGAAAAAATATTACTTTCAGTTTTTGCGCTAATAGTCCTTCTTTCACTTAATGCGTTTATAAATGCACTAAGTGAGGTTTATTCTAGAAGTAAATTTTCGAATAAACTAAATATAAAAAGCTACATACAAGTTCTAAAACTGATTGTAAATATGCTCGGAATAATCGTTATTGTTTCTTTTTTAATAGGAAAATCTCCGATTTACTTTCTAAGCGGTATTGGTGCGCTAACAGCCGTTTTACTCCTTGTTTTTAAAGATACCATTCTTTCTCTTATCTCTAGCGTTCAAATTACATCTAACAATCTCTTTAAAATTGGGGATTGGGTTGAAGCGCCTCAATTCGGTGCTGATGGAGATGTCATTGATATTGCTCTTCATTCCGTTAAAATTCAAAATTGGGATAAGACTATAAGTATAATTCCTACAAATAAGCTGATTGACTCCTCTTTCAAAAACTGGAGAGGAATGTCTGAAAGTGGAGGAAGACGGATAAAACGCTCAATAAAAATTGACATGAACACTATAAAGTTCTGCAGTGATTCAATGATAGAGAAATTTAAAAAATTCAATATCATTAGTGATTACATGGATTCCAAATTAGGTGAGATTAAAAAATATAATCTTGAAAATAATATTAATGACGAATCTTCGCTAAATGGGAGATCACTGACAAATATTGGTACATTTAGAGCTTACATAGAAGGCTACTTGCGGAACCATTCTAGCATTCATAAAGAAATGACCTTCTTAGTCCGACAGCTTTCCCCAGAATCAAATGGTCTTCCAATAGAAATTTATGTGTTTTCTAATGACATCAATTGGGTTAACTATGAATCCATTCAGTCAGATATTTTTGATCACTTACTCGCTGTTTTATCTGAGTTTGATTTAAGAGTTTTCCAGGACCCTGCAGGAAATGATTTTAAGTCTATGAAGATATAACATTTAAAATAAAATTAATTTAGTTTTGTCAACACCAGAAGGAAATTTTTAAAAACACTCTATCCAGCATCCCGAAAAAAGATTGACCTTCCATCCACTATTAGCTAGTCACTATCCCAAGCGCCTGTTATTTACCTGACATTTATATTTCCTAAAAATAAATCAGCCACATCTTCCAAAATTTTAAAGTTTACGGGAGTAAAAAAAATAGGTCTTTTTATTTTCAAGCCGGAGGTCGATGGTTCGAATCCGTTCGGTCTCGCAAACTAAAAAACCCTCAATTGAGGGATTTTTTATATATAATAATTTGATTAACCCACTATTTGATTTTAACCATGTACTTTAAGATATATCCTGAAAAATAATTTATAAACCCATTCTCATTACGGCTTAATGCATTGTGATACTGGTTCCTATTATTATATTGATATGAAAACCCCATAACCATTAATGAGAACAAATAACGGCCCGTCATAAAATGGGCTTTTAGATTTTATTTTCTTATGAAAAATATGAAAAGACTTTCCAATCCTAACTGACTTCAGACAAGATGGGTTCCTATTAATCTTTAAGTCAGATTCTTTTCACAAATACTTTCTATTGGGTATTGGTTTTGTTAAGCTTATTTAAATTGCAGTTCTTGTACCGATACCAGCTCCGACAGCATCGTTGCTAGGTGAACTACTCGGACAGACGGTTATTAAACATCCACCACAATAACAACACGCAGTTCCATTAACATCATTTACAGGACAGTATCCATTACTTCCGCAGTAATCAAAATTATCCGTAGATGAACCTGGTTGCTGACACCAGAAAAATGTTTCTCCCTCTCCACACTGTGATTCTGAATTTGCAGATTGTGTTGCAACAACATATCCATTATCAACAGCGGCCATTAGTTCTCCATGATTACTATAGTCGCCACTCCAACAATCACTTATTGGTGAAGCACTATTGCTTCCAGGATCATACGACCAATAATAGCTACTATTCTCTTTTCTCATGTGGGTAATTGTATTGTTGCTAGTGTTAAATGTCCATTCATCATCCGCATTAGCATTATCCGAATCAAGACTATTATAGCCTGTTGGCTTTTTCTCCAATGCTTCAAATGGATTCGAAGGCCAAACACGGCGGCCGGAATCGATTAATTTTTCATTCGCATAAATTTCTAAACCTGATACGATAGCATTGATGACTGCATCTTCTCCAGATGCCTCGGCATTTGACTGCATTGTCATATATCGCGGTATGGCGACAGCTACCAGAACGCCAAGGATAATGGTAACCATTATTAATTCTATTAAGGTAAACCCCATCTTCATTTTCTTCATTTTCTGCTCTCTTCTTAATTTATTAATATGTATAATAATTAAAATTTCTAAAAGGCATGAATGAAACCCTTCACATTTAATTTATATCCATGATAATTAATATACAAATTAATCCGTAATCTATGTAAAAGTTAATTGATATAATTTCCAACCCAACCAACCCATGGGTAAATAAGCGAATCCTAAATCTAAAACAATAAACCAAATCGGTGAAGGGAGCATTTGGACCATCATAATTCCACCGAATAAAAAGAAGACACCAATACCCATGGCAAATTTGAGTCCATAACTAAGCGCAATTTTCGCAGCAATAAAAGCACCAACAAGTGTTCCACCTGCGTGGGCAAGAAACGGAAAAACAAAATGTTTGAATTCAAATAAATAAAAATGTGCTTTTAGGTTTTCTTCATCCATTGAATACATCCCTTCCGGCGGTGCAATGATATTACTGCCAAGAATAATGAGCCCCATATTGATAACCATTCCAATAATTATGCCGCCAATGAATGCTCCTGTGTTTCATAATATTAATTTCATTTAAACGCCTCTATTATTTTATGATTGCTCCTAAAGAATCAAATTTAAGCAAAATATCCCTTTCAGAAAAGGTTGCCACCTAATCTAAAATTCTGTAATAATTCACACTGCCTTATATTGCCATTTTCATACAAATCTTTCGCTTCATCACAGGATATATTTTGCCCAAATCCACATGAAATTATTGCACCAATTATAGAAATTTTACAATCTAAAAACACGCGTAATATTAAATCCTAAATAAATTTCCATTCCATCCAATGTCCCAGTCGCATTTTCAATATAGGCGCTTTCATAAGATCCCTGGACATTCGTTACCATCAATTGAAATACATGTCCTCCCGTTTCAATATCAAAACCAACACCCCAAGATTGTTTAAAATTTTCATCTCTTTCACCCAAAGGGAAAAAAGTATCCATATTAATTGACACCCGTTTTGTGAGTTTAAATCGCCCCCCAAATCCAACAGAAAAAAGATCTTGTTTATTAGTCTGAACTCTTACCCAATTGTGATGAATCCATGTTGGCATTATTTGAACAGAAATAGATGAATTTATTTTTCGGGCGATTAGGAATTGGGAATCGTAGGTGAGACGATTTTCCAATTTTTCTGAAAATTCGCTTTGTCTTTCCAGAGTCTCAATTTCCGCTTTTGCAAAAACTGCAGTGGATAAAGGAAAATTATTTGATTGATTACTTAGTTTAAGTTTGGTGAAAAAATCATAGGTTTTATTGAGACTACTTCTTCCGGCTCCCAACGATATTTTAGGATTGAAACCATATTTTAATTCAAAACGAATCATGGCGCCATCGAGTCCCATGAGATCATAAAGTCCATTTCCCATAGAACCAAAGCGGTGCTGAATCATGAATTCTAGTGTTTTTGGCCGAGCCAATTCTATGGATTGGGCATTCACAATTCGGGTCGCTTTGAATGTTGCTGACACGGGGATAGTGTTTGCCGATTCATCATCGAGAAGATCCAATAAGTCATCTTGGGCAAAGAGTGAAAAAATGAGACCAAAAAATAGTAATAAAACTATTTTCATTTTTTCTTTAAACTCAATTTTACATTTACGTCCACAATTTTAGCAATATTATTTCGGACTATTTTTGGAATTTCTATCCCATAATCTGCCACAATTATTTTGAATTGAGTTGTCCCACCAATCTTATTATTTTTAATAGAAATAAATCCTTTCTCTGAAAATTCATTAGTTACACCGTGTATTGTCATTTCTCCTGTTAAATTAACTTCTTGATCTTTTTCAGATAATTCAATTAATTCCCAATCATTAATTTTTCCCTTAAAAATGGCTGTGGGAAATTTTTCTGATTCCAAATAATTTTCATTAAAATGTTCCTGCATGAGAGCATTCTCAAAAATAAACCCAAGGATGGGTACCTGAAATGCGACACTCCCATTTTCCTTGTCTAACACACAAGTTACTTGCTTATTATATGCTTCAATGTCCTCTATTATTGCGGTTGAAAAAAAGGAAATGGTTCCAGACCTTGTGAAATAAATATCCTTTGCGGTGAGAGGTTGAGATAAGATTAGGATTAGCAGTCCTAAGCTAAATCTTCTGCGGTTAAAGACTAGAGAGTTGGTTAAAAGATTTGAGATTGAAACAACTTTCACTCGTCACACTCCATTTGAGAAAATGAATAAAGTGAATCTAAGTTAGCATCTGATAATTTAGGTTTTCCCATAGGCATAAATCCGAATGAACCCTGTTCTCGATTCACTAGATCCAATATGGAGGGTAATCTGGTTTTTACTGAGGTATAAATCGATAAATCCAATTGACCGGACAGGTTTGTACTCGTATGACAACCATAATTGATACAATTGGCTAAAAGAATGGGTGCCACATGGTCTGTGTAGTAGGTTTCCAAAATAGAACAATCCACAGTACTATCTTCAATTTCTGGCTCAATATTTTTCACACAAGCTGAAATTGGGATTAGGCATAATAATAATAGATTAAATATTTTTTTCAAATTTTTTTCTCTTCTTTAGGATGCAATTTACACCTTAGCATCCATTAAATTTAATGTATCATGATGACACGTAGAGAAATGAATTGGAAGATTGTTCGATCCATTATTCCCATTATCGCATTGGGGGCAATATATTACTATACCCAATCTATTAAAG
>Ga0209252_1001422_pt1 | contig 15827 bp, 9 predicted proteins | sample SaaInlV_135m_DNA_3_FD_184673 | JGI IMG/M metagenome (GOLD analysis project Ga0209252, IMG submission 184673) | Marine microbial communities from expanding oxygen minimum zones in the Saanich Inlet - Saanich Inlet SI074_LV_100m_DNA (SPAdes) (version 2) | ecosystem: Environmental > Aquatic > Marine... | reverse complement strand
ACACTGTTAGAGCCGTCACTCCAGCAGGACTAGGCACTATCCAAACGGACGTCGATGCAAACACAGCAAAATCAACAAACGTAAGCACTGACCTATCATACAACACCGCAGCAACAACTGGAACAGTTACCTCAAGTGACGGCACAAACGCCACGCTTCCAGCAGCGACCACCTCTCTTGCGGGGTTGCAGACTGGTGCAGACAAGACCAAGCTTGACGGCATTGAAACAAGTGCTACAGCAGATCAAACTGGTGCCGAGATCAAATCCGCATACGAAGGAGAGTCTGACACCAATGCTTTCACCGATGCCAACGTAACACTACTAGGAAACACTTCTGGAACAAACACCGGAGATGAGCCCGATGCCTCAGCCACTGTAAAGGGAATTGTCGAGCTAGCCACATTGGCAGAAGTTGACGCTGGGACAGACACTGTTAGAGCGGTTACCCCAGCAGGACTAGGCACTATCCAAACGGATGTTGATGCTAACACGGCCAAGTCTACTAACGTAAGCACTGACCTATCATACAACACCGCAGCAACAACTGGAACAGTAATTAGCTCCGATGGAACCAATGCCACTATTCCATCGGCCACCAAAATTCTTGCAGGGCTCATGACGGGCTCAGACAAGATCAAGCTAGATGACATCGAAGCAAGCGCCTCAGCATCCCTAAGTGGACTATCCGACACCACTTTATCGTCCCTAACATCTGGTGACGCAATCAGGTGGAACGGCTCTGCCTGGGTAAACCAACAAGACGGAACACCAGCAGTTCCATCCGTATCAGATCTTGATGACACTACGATCACCTCTGTCGCATCAGGAGACGTTTTGACCTGGAATGGCGCAGGCTTATGGGTTAATGAAGCAGGAGGAGGAGGATCCCTAAGCGGACTATCGGATACCACGCTAACAGCACCCGCAAGTGGATCAATACTCTCCTACAATGGATCAGAATGGATTGACGCCGGTGCTCCTATAGAAGTACAGACATCTGGATATGTTAGAACCCTAGTCGCATCAGGGTCAGTCTCAGCAGGAACAAGTTTCGACACTCCAACCCTAGCTGGATTAGGATACGAAAGCGTAGAAGTTCTAATAAACAATATTGATGTTTCAACAGACATGTACTTCAAGGCAACCGCAATAAACGCATCAGATACAGAGCTAACAGGAGCGTCAGACTATGGATACCAATCTGATGGAGCAGATCAGCCAGACGGCTCCGCATGGGGTGCGGGAAGTAAAGCAGCAGCCTTTATTGGACTAGCTTATGTAGGTGGAACCGCAGCATCAAGGTTTGGAGCGGGTACAGACAACAAGGGACATGCGAGCATTAGGTACAAAAATATATCCGAACATGCTAAAAATCCAACAACGTCTCCAGCAGTCTTTGACACTGCGGCCACATACATAAAGAGCGGACAAGGGGGACGAGCTTCAACATGGACCGGAGGGGGGTGGTACAATCCTTCTTCAGCTGCCAACGCCCTGGATAGCATTAGAATAGCCACAAACACTGGAACATGGACTGGCAACTGGCAAGTATGGGCAGATGTCCCAATGAGCGTTCTTGTTACAGAAGCAGCCGCAGTTACAGCACTAAGCGACCTATCAGACACAACAACGACAGCACCCGCATCAGGAGAAGTCCTACAGTACGATGGATCAACATGGGCCAATGCTGCACTTGCGGAAATCCCAACATCTGGATACCAGTGGAAATTGCTTGAGTCAAAGTCAGCCGCCACTGCTGGAACCTCCGTGTCCTTTACAGGTCTAGAGGATTACTCTGCTAGAGAGATAAGAATAGTAGGACAAGGCCTTGAACTGGGCGGCAAAGATGCAGACTACAAGATAGAGATGCTACTAGGTGGGACCGACGATGTTGTCAACACGGGAGCAGCTGACTACATGAGGTCAAACTGGAACCTGTTCAACACCACAAACTCCAACGCAGGAGACTTCGCAGATGATTCAATCGTCATCAATACGACAACTTCTGAAGCTGGTGGATCTCTTGAGCTAATGGATTTTGACTGCAAAATAACTGGAATAGATGCAGCGAACCATGCCTTCGTTAACATAGAAGGATTATCTGTCCATAACAACTCCTCAGCACCAAACGCATTCAATGTAAAAGCCAGACACAATGTGTTAGAAGAACTTGGAGTTGTTCAGATACTTCATCAGGATGTAACAGACGTATGGACAGGGGGAACCTTCGATCTTTGGGGATTAGTTCCTATCTCCGTTGTGGTCTCGAATGCTCAGGTCGCAACGGCAACGACAACTGAGTTAGTTGACAACTCTCATTCGATCAATACAAGCGGCCTTAAAGTAGCAGGCTACATGGTCTTCAATACAACGACAGGAGCGCCAGTGTGGTCAGTAGGCTCAGCTGATGGCTCGATATGGAATGACTCGACAGGATCGACAAAACATACTCCAGTCTAAGAAAAATATAGACAAGATAGCAGATATGCGGGGAGCGCCCAGCTGACGTATGGGTTTGCCTACATAGGTGTGCAGAAGACCTAGCGGATCAGAGCGACCAAGCTCTCAAGGACAATTGCTATCATTTTGCGGAGTTTGCTCAGGCAGGTATGCTAAGGGGGGTAAATCCCAACATCCCTAATCCAAATGTTCCGATCAGGTGGGAACCAACGAATCCTTCTAATCTACATGGGCCTTAAAACAATATATCTTAATAATTAGATTAAATAATAAAAATAATCAAATTTGATCGTATAAATAGACTAGGGGAATGTACCCCTCCAGGCATTCAGTCAGGCAGACTCACATTCAGTGAGTGACACCGTTATAGTATTGACGGCAATTTTCAATATTAGTATCAAGCAGCTGTGTCGCAATGGAAATCATGAGACAGTACGGAATGGATCCTTCTGTAGTAATACAGATCGAATAAGGAAAGGGTTTTTAAACCTTAACCAAAAAGGAGGAATGCAATGGCATTTCACGGCGATCAGCCAAACATGAAGCAGATTGATATGTCTGTAGAAACTGGCGTGGGTTACAACCCTGCTAGTGGATCACTCATGTTTCACAACACCTCAGGTCTAATTCAGCACATTAATGGTGACTGGGCAGACTTCACGGTCTCTCTTGCTCTCAACGATCTTACAGACGTAAGTGTCGGTGGCGCAGCAAACGGCCAAATTCTCAGTTACAACGGTACATCATGGGTCCCAGTCGATCACGACATGGAAGCCATCGCTGACCTTGATACAACAACCAACTCTCCACAAACAACTTCTGACTTGTTCATTAGGTCTGCGGGCGACGGAACCTACAGTTTCGCTGCTCTAGACTTGGCGACAAACGTTGCTGGAGATATCGGAGACCTTGATGACGTAAACACCGCTGGTCACACCAGTGGTCAGGTCATCGTATCAAACGGTACTACTTTCGTAATGGAAACATTAGCCCTCGGCACCCAGGTAACTGGTCAGCTTGAGGACCTAACTGATGTTGACAGCACCACTAACTCCCCACAATCAACTGCTAACCTCGGATTCATCTCCGTGGGTGACGGAACCTACAGCTTTGCTGCCATGGACCTAAGCACGAACGTTGGTGGAGATCTTGGTGACCTCGATAACGTAACCGCTGTAGCGACAACTTCAGGCCAAGTACTAATGGCCGACGGTTCCAACTTCATCATGAAGGCTATCACCTTAGGTGACGAAGTAACCGGACAATTAGAGGATCTCTCTGATGTCGATAGTACAACCAACTCACCACAATCAACTGCTGACCTAGCACTAGTATCTGTCGGCGACGGAACATACTCTTTCGAAGAGATCGTTTCTGCGAGACGTAACATTAGTTCAATCTCGGCTTCCCTAACTGGCGTAGTACAAACAGCGTACTTATGCGACAGTTCTGGTGGTGCGTTTACGGTAACAATGCCAGCAGTTCACGCTGCCGGTGACACTATTCTAGTTAAAGATAGCGGTGGAGCCTCTCAGACCAACGCAATCACTCTAGCCACTGCAGATGCAGACACCATTGATGGTGCTGCTTCTGATAGCCTTCAGTCCAATTATGGTGCTGTTGAGCTAATCAGTGACGGAACTAACTGGTTCATAGTCTAATTTGACTGTTGTGACATAGCTTGCATATTGATACTAATATCGGGCAGAGGGGGCATTTTTGCCCCCTCTCCCATCCTTCTTCGGGAGGGTTGATACATGCCAAACAGAAATATAGAAACAAGGTTTGCACTTGTTTAATCTATATCACTAAAATGGGAAATACGGAACGGACGGCTTGTATTTATTTACGAGTTACAAGGTGAGGATTTTAAGCCTCAAACAATTAAAGGAGGAATGCAATGGCATTTCACGGCTTTCAGCCAAACTTTAAACAGGTGGATATTGACGTAAGCACGGGAGAAGGCGAAAGCCCAGCCAGTGGCTCACTACAGTTCCACAACACATCTGGATTTATCCAGTATCGCAACGGAGCTTGGGAATCATTTATCTCAGGCGACTACGTTATTAGTACAAAAAGTGACACTGCTACAGGGAGTTCTACTCAAATAAGCAACGTAGGAGGCGATGGTTTCCCCTCTGCAACTACCGAGCCAACACTGGACTCTACACTTCAATACAGGAGCAATGCAGACAAATGGGTGTACATGACCAAAACTGGAGGATACTTCAATTTAGTTGATAACGGATCAAGATATGCGTTTGACACCATAGCAGGAGAAGCTGGTCACACATTTGGCCAAGCAGCACAAAACTTCGATGACTTCAATGTATCAATAATCTCAGGCGCTACTACCGGACAATTCATCAAATCAGATGGAGATGAAACGTATTCTGTTGCATCTGGAACCCTAGCAGACAATATTGCAGGCGACATAGGCGATCTTGACGATGTTAACGTAGCAGGAATCGCAAGTGGTCAATGGATTGAGTCAAACGGAACTACATTCATTATCAGAACTGCGATCACTCTTGCATCACTAAACGCCGAGCTTGAAGATCTAACTGATGTTGACAGCACCACTAACTCCCCACAATCAACTGCTAACCTCGGATTCATCTCCGTGGGTGACGGAACCTACAGCTTTGCTGCCATGGACCTAAGCACGAACGTTGGTGGAGATCTTGGTGACCTCGATAACGTAACCGCTGTAGCGACAACTTCAGGCCAAGTACTAATGGCCGACGGCTCCAACTTCATCATGAAGGCTATCACCTTAGGTGACGAAGTAACCGGACAATTAGAGGATCTCTCTGATGTCGATAGCACAACCAACTCACCACAATCAACTGCTGACCTAGCACTAGTATCTGTCGGCGACGGAACATACAGCTTCAAAGATATCGTATCTGCGAGACGTAGTATTAGTTCAATCTCTGCATCCACAACTGGTGTAGTACACACAGTCTACATTGTAGACACCTCTGGAGGCGCAGCAACCTTCACAGCTCCAGCCGCTCACGCAGCTGGCGATGAGATCGTAATCAAATGTGCTGGTTCATCCCAAACCAACGCTATCACGATTGCGACCGCAGATGCAGACACCATCGATGGTGCAGCATCAAAAACGCTCGAATCCAACTGGGGATCTATCAGGATTGAATCTGACGGAACCAACTGGCATAGAGCTTAATCAGTTTTAGTGATATACTATTCAAGAGCAAACATGGGTGGAGTTGGCATTGGCCTTCTCCACCTACTTTTATATACACAAGTAGATAAACAAAACGGCGGCGAAATATGAATACGGCGAACTATAATTAGGCAGACTATCGGGGCATAGATACGTATAATACAATACGTGCCGTAGGTGCACACCCAAATAAGGAGTAGCGTAAGATGCAAAAGACAACATTCGTCGCAAAGGCTAGCGTAACAGACTTTTTACAGTCAGATCTAAGTTCTGTAGTATCATGCTCAGACCTAGAACTCTCAGACTGGGCAAAGTCCGTAGCGAGCGTGTTCAATAGCGCAGACCCACAGTCTCAGCCTGATCTCCTTATGATGAGGTCAATCCTCGTATCAGAAGGTATGAACCTAAATGACGATGTATTCCTAAGGTCAGAGCTAATGAACTCAAGATCAACAGGAGCCCACAAGCCAGTAAACATCGAGCATGCCGATGACGTCATTGTCGGCCATATGTTAAGCACATACGCAGTCAATAAAAGCGGCACCATCGTTGATGGCCCAGACCTTCCGCTACAACCAATTGATATCGTAAACGAAGCTGTCATATACAGTTACCTATTCCCTCAGCTAGCCAATGACGTAAGAGAACTTACATTATCAAACGACCTATTTGTTTCAGTAGAAGCATGGTTTGATAGTTTTGACTACGTTGTGGGAACAAACATAATCAAAAGAAACGAATCTACCGCCGAAATCCTAGATAGCGCACTAAGGATGAACGGTGGAGACGGATATTTCCAGGGACATAAAGTTGGAAGAGCTCTAAGGAACATAAGGTTCGGAGGAGTAGGCATCGTAGCCTCACCAGCAAACCCTGAGTCAATCATCCTAAGCGTAGGAACTGACGTAGAAAATCCGATGGCACACGAGGTTGAGACGCAAGAGTCAATCCTCGCTGCAAACATAATGGGGTGTGCAAAAAAGGAGGAGCTAGCCATGAGTAATAACCACTCAGAGCCATTCACCGCAAGTGCGGAGATTGACAGTGCTACACAAGAAAGTGATAATAATAAACTAAATAAAAGTGCTATTAATTCTATGTTGGAGCGAGTTTCAGCATCAGTTAGTCAAGCCGAGAAAAACGTCTCAGAGATCGACAGCAAAATGACATCTCTTGACGAGCAAGAGTCCTTGCTATCTCGAATGAAAGAACTAGCGGGTGTTGGTTTATCAAAAGCCATGATCGATAGTCGATCAGATAGGATTAGCAGTATGAGTGAAGAAGAATTTAATGAATACCTTGGAGATGTAGCGGACCTAGTTCGTGGAAATCAAGGTTCCACAGAAGAGTCTGTTGAATTGGGCGAGACAGCCAATGAGACTGACACCAACGAGGAAACTTTAGAGCAGGACCTTACTGAGAATGATGCGGTTGAGACGACAGAGGACTTGTCCGATGTTGACAGCACCGAAGAAACTCAGGAGAGCAACGTTTCTGAAACTGAGACCAAAGAGTCTTTAGAGGTGGAAACCAATGATGATTCAGCATCTGAGCAATCAGATACTGATAATTCATCCGAAGAGAACACAACCGACGAGGTAGTCACAGAGACCTCCGAAGAAACCGTTCTTGAGGACACCACTGAGACAAAAGAGGCCAGCGAGGAGACGTCTCTGGACAACACCCCAGAGGTAGACTTAACAGAGGAAGAGGTAGTCAACGTAGTTGTAACCGAAACTTCTGAAGAGGAAGCCGTTGTCGAAGACGAAAGCACTGAAGACCTTGCTGAGGTCGATCTCGAAAGCATCATACCAATTTCACCAGAGCTTGGACTACCGTCAGCTGAAGATAGTGATAACTACACAGAAAAGCTTTCGGAAGTCATAACAAACCTTTTAAACCAGCGTAAGCGATAAGCCTACGCTTTTGCCAAATTAGGAGAAATACCATGGCACTTAATGCACATCAGAAGATCGTCTCTGACGATATCAATTACAGACTTGCTGCCGCTTCCGAGCGTGGAGTTGTCTGCACAGTAGCTTCTACTGCCGGTCAATGCGAAGTAATCGCCGACCCAAGTGGAGCTCGTGTTGCTGGAATTCTAATGATGGATGTTGTCAGCAAAGCTGTCCCGTCCAACCTAGCGCTTGACAGTGAGCTTGACACGGGAACTTCCACAGAGCAGCCCAACCCGCAGAAGAACGAAACATACGTAGGAGGCGTTGTCCGTCTCGCTCGTAAAGGTGAGCTAGTCACAGACCAGATTTCTGGCGCTGTTGCAGCTGGCGATTCACTTTACCTAGCCGCATCTGGCCAAATCTCAGCTACACAGGCCACCGGAGCTCAAGCGATTGGTTTCGCATTGGACGCCAAGGATTCTGACGGTTTCGTCAAACTATTCCTCGACTGCTAATACTGGGTTGTAGAAACATCATAAACAATAGCTCACTTTTTGAGTTAGAAAAGAGACAGACAATGGACAATAGAGATCTACTACGTGCGACAGCTGGCCACGATGTTAAAAGCATCGAAAACCGCAAAGCACTAGCACAAGTCCTTCAAGACGTTTGGAAAAAAGGCGTCATGGAGCCGGGTACAATTGACGAAGTATTCTCTCGCATCAGCGTTGAGCCAGGAGTAGACGCCAAGTTCCCACTTGACTTCTTCGCCCCGGCTGACGGAGACGGAGACGAGTTCTCAGCGGTAACCATCCCATCCGAGGGTGCCATTCCTAACAAGGTAATTGACGGGGATGAAGTACATGTCCCGACATACAAAATCGCAAACAGCATCAGCTGGAACCTTGAGTACGCTCGTGACGCCCGTTGGGATGTCATTGCTCGTGCAATCGAAGTCTTCAGTAACGGATTCGTTCGTAAGATGAATGACGATGGATGGCACACCGTTCTAGCCTCAGCCGGAGCCACGCAAACACGTGACACAGCTGCTGCTGCCGGTTCGTTCACCAAAGCTCTCGTAACCGAGATGCAAGTTGCAATGAAGCGTCAAGCTGGCGGAAGAGATTCTCGCCTAACAGACCTATTCCTCTCCCCAGAGGCCATTGCTGACATCCGTAAGTTCGACGGCGACATCATTGACGAAGGAACACTACGCTCCCTACTCAATCATGACGGCGAAGAGCCGCTTCCAAGTCTCTATGGCGTTCGTCTACACGAGCTCCTTGAGCTAGGTGCCGGTCAAGAACTAACGACTTACTACACGGGCACCCTTGGTCAAACCATTGGTGGATCCGACCTTGAGATCTGCATTGGTCTCGACCTAGGTAACCGTGACAGCTTCGTCATGCCGATTCGTGAGGACATGCAAATGTTCGACGATCCGACCCTCCACCGTTCTGGCCAAGCCGGAGTATACGGTTGGATGGAGCTTGGCTTCGCTGTTCTCGATACACGTAGAGTAATCCTCGGCTCATTCTAATCCTAGATTAGATAGAACGAGTTTTATACTTTGAATTTCGAGGGGCGAGGCTTCACGTCTCGTCCCTCAATTCCTTTCAAGTGCGAATAATGGAGATTGAATCATGGCTGACGTAAACACTGTATCTGGCATAAAAGAGCGATCAGAGGTAGACCTTGGTCTAGACTCGACTGCGTATACCAATGATGAGTGGACCAGCCTAGTTGATAGATCCGTATCTAGGGTAAACAGAAAACTGTCCCTAGAAGGCGGAAACGGAGAGCTTACTCTTGCATCGGGAACGTACACAAGAGAAGACCTGACAGACCTGTCCGATTCAATAACAGACATAGTTTTACTACAGACAGAATGCATTGTAGTTAAATCCCTACGCAGATCATCTATAAGCAAGGGAATAAGAGTAAAAGATGGAGACTCCTCAATTGACACAACCGCATCCTTCGATGGACATGGTGATGTAGTCTCAGACATATGTGGAGAGCTAGATAAAGCTATTCTTGATTATCAGGTTGCAGACCCAGACGGAGAAGCGGGGGCGGCAGCATTCGGAGATCTCATCACTTACGATGATCAAGAGATAATTGTTGACCAAGACCACAATGGTCAAACAGGTGGACAAAGAGACTACAGATCTCCGTTCGATGAATCCAAATAGATTGAAGGGACAGTAAAATGCCAGAAAGTCTACCACCAAAGGGGGGATTCTTCGATGACAATCTTCAGAACCTATATGAAGACAGCATAGATCAACTCATATCAGACCTGGGCTACGTTATAACTCTATACCTGCCTCCTACAGAGGAGGAGTGTCCAAACTGTGGAGTAGGGTTCGACCTAAGGTCCGACGGAGTTTATAACACGTCAAATCCCAACCCAACCTCAGACCCAAAGAACCAATACTTTCCTGCTGGAGCAACATGCCCAGTATGCAGAGGCTCACATGCCCTGCTAACAGAGGACTCTGTAGAGTACACAGCCCTCATAAAGTACACCCCCAACGAGTGGGAGATGGGTGAGACAGGGATAGACAAGACAGAAGTAGTTAGATTAAAAACAAGAATAGAAGCCCTCGAAGAAATAAAGATAGCCAAAATGGCTAAAATCGAGGGATCACTTTACAAGCTTATATCCGATCCTGTTAAGACTGGGCTACAGGTAAGGACGTACTTAAAGTCATTCTGGCAAAGAATAGAAGGATAGAAGGGAGCATGACATGGTAGAAGCAAACTTCAAAAGATACGACTCAAGTGATCTAATTGATCTCAATGTAAAGTCTTATCTAGATGTACAGTTTCTATTGAATGGAATGTACTCCAATATATCTAACGATCAAGGCTGGTATGGCGGATCAGACCGTGTTGACCAATTGACTAGGGTTAACGCTAGCGTATATGAATCCAACTTTAATAACTGGATTTACGAAACAGACATCACAGGACCCTCTGGGTATGAAATGATTCATGCCTCGGGGATCGAAGTAGATGATGTCTTCACAGCATGGGGGTCAGGATCACTTGCACCATCGATAGACTACAAGTCAGGAAGAGTATTGTTCCAGTCAGATCCAGGGTCAACAGCCCTGGTCTCGGCAGCATTCTCTTATAAGACGGTACTCGTCTCCTCTCCGGAGTCAGAGGCGTCCAAGGTAATTTTTTCAGCATTCAAGGACAACTCAGTAGCAAATCTAGGATCCGCACCAAGCGGCACCATGAACCAGCTTCCGATGGTTGTCGTTGACCCGCAAAACAGAGACCTTACGGGCAGACAGCTCGGAGGTGGATCTGTAGTAACACAACAAATAATTTTTCATATAGTTGGAAATACGAGGAGCGAAGTCAATAAGATGGTTGACATATTGTCAACTAAGTCATTCAGAAAGGTTATACAGGGCGTCGATTTCAACGACACTCCAAAGACCTTTGACAGATATGGCGGAAAGCTCATTTCGTATCAAAACTATACATCCTTACAAAGCAACAATGCCTATAAGTGGGAGAAGATCTACATAGACGATATCGTAGTGAAACAGGGGCCAAGTGAAAATCTGGGGATTTACACAGCTCGTGTTGACTGGGACGTTATCTTTCATATGCCAGCTGGCGGTTGATCGATACGATACTCAGATACGTATAATATAGGGTAGTGATTCGAGTCACTTATTAGTATAGTTTAACGTTAACAAAGTTATGAAAGGCATAGCATGGCAAATAATAGAATTACATACGCCACAGCACAACTTGCCATTAAAGACAACGCTCTTCCAGCAGGCAGCGATGTTATGGGAATGACCAGCGGTACAGCAATCAGCGGCTCACTAGCCTCTTCCGGCTCAACCATCGATCTTGACCTAGACATCTCAGCAGACTGGCCAGCGACAGGAACCGTCATCATTGTAAGTTCTGGATCCAATGCTAGAGAATACGCTACCTACACCGGAATCACAGCTGCTCAGCTAACCGGAGTAACAAGAGGCTCATACGGCACCACTGGTGCTGTACACGCTTCTGGTGCGAAAATCGAAGTAGCAGGGTGGGAAGTCCCACTAGGCGTCCAGTCAGTATCAATCGGAACGAGTTTCGACCTCGAAGACGTATTTCAACTGGGACAGCTAGATGCATACGAAAATGTAGAAGGCATTCCGGAGATCGAAATGACAGTAGAGAGAGTCTTAGATGGAACTAAGCCGCTTTGGCTAATGGCCACAGATAGTGATTTCAGTACACTAAAAGGCCGCACTGCCAGTTACAAGGTAGACGCTGCAGTATCAGTATTCCCGGATTCACAAGATTCCGCAACTGGCACAGCAGATGCTACAGTGACTTGCTCAGGCATGTTTATCACATCATACGGTGTGTCCATGTCAACAGATGGTAACTTCACCGAGTCTCTAACCCTAGCGGGCAATGACAAGACTTGGTTGACCACAGAAGGTACGCCGGACGCAGTATTTGACGTTGCAGCTGCTTATGCAGCTACAGTCGCAGGTTCTGGCGTCCTACGTTCAGAGGAGTTTGATCAGGGTGGAAGCACCTTACCAACAGAGGTATCAACGGATGACCACATCCAGTCAATTGATGTATCAGTAGATATTTCAAGAGAAGATATCTTTGAACTGGGAACTAAAGCTGCTTTCTTCCGTGCCGTATCCTTCCCGGTTACAGTCACCACTAGTTTTGAATTGGTCACGTCCGAGGGCGACAAGGTTGAAGCTGTATCCACAGCCGATAACTTGACCGCTAGACAGATCATCCTACTAACCACAGACGGATACTCCGTTGATCTTGGATCAAACAACAAGATCTCCTCAGTAGATTTCTCTGGTTACGATGCAGGCAGCGGAAACGCTACCGTGAGTCTTGAGTTCACCAACTCAAACACTCTAACGGTATCACATTCCAGCTTCCCTACATCAGCAGATACTAACCCACTAATCGAGAGTTAGTCACTAGTTTCGTAAATTGGGTGGGGTGGCTTAATATTGGCCACCCCGCCAATTATTAATAATGTTTAGGCAATAAGATGGCAGACTTTAATCTATTTGAATGGGGACCAGAAGGCAGAGGACTATACGTCGATGCCAGCGGCTCGCTTCACGTCAACTCCAGCCCAACCGCTAGCGGATTCATTGTTGGCTATGGACAAGAAGGACACCCACTGCTAGTTGACGCCAGCGGAAGACTACATGTCACAGGAATAGATGGAGGCTCAGGCGGAGCCGCAACACTTGACGATCTTGATGACGTAAGCACATCAGGTCTACTCCCTGGATACTCATTAGTCTACAATGGATCAGGATGGGTTCCATCTGGAGTAACAGCGTCAGGATCATCTACAACTCTAGGCACACTAACGGATACAAGTCTAGCAGGACTAGCAAGCGGACAGATTCTTGGATACAATGGATCAGTCTGGGTGAACCTTTCAAACCTTAGTGACGCAGAAATAAAGACAGCCTACGAAAACAATTCAGACACAAACGCTCTAACGGATGCACATGTTACCCTACTGGGGAACACATCTAATACAAACTCAGGGGACGAATCCCCAGCCTCCATTGCCACATCTGGAATAGTTGAGATTGCCACACTTTCAGAAGTTGACGCAGGGACCGATGGTTTAAGAGTGGTGACACCTTCTGGCCTAGCAACCATACAGACTGATGTTGATGCCAATACTGCGAAATCAACTAACGTAAGCACCGATCTAGGCTACAATACTGCAGCCACCACCGGCACAGTAACTAGCTCCGATGGAACAAATGCAACGCTACCAGCGGCCACCACCTCCCTTGCCGGACTACAGACCGGAGCAGACAAGACGAAGCTAGACGGTATTGAAACAAGCGCAACAGCTGACCAGAGCGATGCAGAGATCAAGACTGCATATGAGAACAATGCAAATACTAACGCACTAACAGACGCACACGTTACCCTTCTTGGGAACACATCTAATACAAACTCAGGAGACGAATCCGCAGCCTCCACTTCCGTATCAGGAATCGTAGAGATCGCAACCTTAGCCGAAGTTGACGCAGGGACAGATGGCCTTAGGGTCGTAACACCGTCCGGCCTAGCAACAATCCAAACTGATGTAGATGCCAATACTGCAAAATCAACAAACGTCAGCACCGACCTATCCTATAACACTGCAGCCACAACTGGCACAGTAACCAGCTCAGATGGAACTAACGCAACTCTGCCAGCGGCCACCACCTCCCTCGCAGGACTCCAGACTGGAGCAGACAAGACCAAGTTGGATGGAATAGAAACAAATGCAACAGCAGACCAGAGTGATGCTGAGATAAAGACTGCATACGAAAACAATTCTGACACCAACGAATTCTCCGATGCAGAAAAGACCAAATTGGGAACAGTCGAGACAAGCGCAACTGCTGATCAAACAGGAGCAGAGATCAAATCTGCATACGAGGGCGAAATCAATGCATTCACAGATGCACTATTCAACAAGCTTGGAGCGATAGAGGCTAGTGGAACCAGGGACCAAACTGGAGCAGAGATCAAGAGCCTATATGAGGCCGAGGCAGACACTAATGCCTTTGCAGACGCAGACGTGACCAAGCTGGCAGGAATAGAGACGAACGCAACTGCCGATCAGACTAGTGCAGATATAAAAACGTTATATGAGGCGAATGCAAACACTAATGCATTCCTGGACGCAGACGTTACAAAGCTATCTATCGCCCTGACGTCATCCTCTGGAGTAGAAGATCTTTCAAACGTGGACACCACTGGGGCGACCGAAACCGATGTCCTAGCCCTCTCTGGCACAACCTGGGTTCCCTCAGGTGTAACTGGCGGAGGAGGATCCTCAACCCTAGATGGCTTGACGGATACAAACCTATCTGGGGCAGCAGAGACGGACGTGCTCGCCCTCTCTGGCTCAACCTGGGTTCCTTCCGGTGTAGCATCAAGCCTAACAGGTGCAGAAATAAAAGCACTGTATGAAGTAGAAGCCAATGCCTTCACCGATGCACTATTCACAAAGCTAGGAACAATAGAGACAAGCGCAACAGCAGATCAGACTGGCGCAGAAATCAAGAGCCTCTACGAGGCAGAGGCCAACGCATTCACCGATGCATTATTCACAAAGCTTGGAACCATAGAAACATCTGGAACTGCTGACCAAACAGGAGCCGAAATCAAGGCTGCTTATGAGGTAGAGGTAAGCGCATTTACAGACGCACTGTTCACCAAATTGGGAACAATAGAAACAAGCGGAACCGCAGATCAGACTGGTGCTGAAATAAAGAGTCTATACGAGGGCGAAGTAAGTGCATTCACAGACTCACTATTTACCAAACTAGGAACAATAGAAACAAGCGCCACAGCAGACCAAACAGGTGCAGAGATAAAGAGCCTTTACGAGGTAGAGGCCAATGCGTTCACTGACGCACTGTTTGCCAAATTGGCGACAATAGAGACTAGTGGAACAGCAGACCAAACAGGTGCAGAGATAAAGAGCCTTTACGAGGTAGAGGCCAATGCGTTTACAGACGCACTGTTCACCAAATTGGGAACAATAGAAACAAGCGGAACGGCAGACCAAACAGGTGCCGAAATAAAAAGTCTATATGAGTCAGAGGTAAGCGCATTCACAGATGCACTGTTCACCAAACTAGGTGGAATAGAAACAAACGCAACAGCGGACCAGAGTGATGCAGAAATTAAAACTGCCTACGAGAATAATGCAGATACTAACGAGTTCAGTGATGCAGAGCAGACAAAGCTTGCAGGGATTGAAACCAGCGCCACTGCCGACCAAACAGGTGCCGAAATAAAAAGCCTATATGAGTCAGAGGTTAGCGCCTTCACAGATGCTTTGTTTAATAAGCTAGGACTTATAGAGAACAGTGCAACAGCCGATCAAACTGGAGCCGAGATCAAGTCACTGTACGAGGGGGAAACAAACACCAATGCGTTCACAGACGCACATGTTACAAAGCTCGGCGGAATAGAGACAAACGCAACTGCTGACCAGACATCTGCAGAGATCAAGACAGTATATGAAGCCAACGCCAACACAAATGCATTTGACGATGCAGACGTGACAAGGTTATCCAATGCGCTTACGTCATCTTCTGGAATAAGCGACTTGTCAAACGTTGACGAAACTGGTGCGACTGAGACAGACGTCCTCGCACTATCCGGATCAACTTGGGTTCCGTCAGGAATCAGTCATCCAGCAGCACTCGTTGACTCAGTAAACGGTCAAAC
>Ga0209252_1001418_pt1 | contig 15845 bp, 12 predicted proteins | sample SaaInlV_135m_DNA_3_FD_184673 | JGI IMG/M metagenome (GOLD analysis project Ga0209252, IMG submission 184673) | Marine microbial communities from expanding oxygen minimum zones in the Saanich Inlet - Saanich Inlet SI074_LV_100m_DNA (SPAdes) (version 2) | ecosystem: Environmental > Aquatic >... | reverse complement strand
ATAATCCGCTAATTAATGGTGCAAGCGGTAGTCGACCTTTTGACGACGAGGGCATTGCGAGTCGTAAGCTTGGGCTTATCGAGAATGGTATCGCTGGTAGTCCGCTATTGGATCTGCAAACGGCAGGTCAGCTTGGAATGACTTCGACGGGCGCAGCTGGACGTAGTTTGGCGAGCACTCCTTCACCAAATTCTTCGGTTATAGATATTGCAGCGGGCGACACCCACTTTGAGGACATGATTTCCGGCATAAAAGAAGGACTGCTTGTTGAGGAGCTTCTTGGCGCTGGTCAGGGCAATGAGCTTGGCGGCGATTTCCGGGCGAACGTTTCATTGGGCTACAAAATTGAAAACGGCGAAATTGTTGGTCGGGTGAAAGACACGATGATTTCAGGCAATGTTTACAAAGTGCTCTCTCAGGTCGAACAGGTTGGCGATTCTTCGGATTGGGTATTTGGATCGATGCGATCCCCAGCGCTTCAGTGCCTCGGTGTCGATGTGTCAGTGAAAGATGAATAAGGCCACAAGTACTGATGGGTCTCGACGAATTTCTAAATAAGCTTCCTGAAGATGATGATGCGCTGATTAACTACGCGTCGTTGCCTGAGTTGTCACGTCTCACGAATCCTGAAGCTGAAGAGTTCGGTGAGTTGTGGCTTGAATGGACCGACGAACGCGTTCTCGACATCGTCGAGAGAATGGTTGCACTTTGTGAAGAGCAGCCGGACGTCGAGTTCGAGGTTATCTACAAGCAGGGTTTGAAGCACCTTGATTCAGCTGTTCGGGTTGCTTCTTTAAAAGGACTCGAAGAGAGCGACGACCGTGCGCTAATTCGTCCGCTAGTCGATATGTTGAAAAACGATCCGGCGGTTGAAGTGCGTGCAGGAGCTGCGATTCCACTGGCTTATCTTTCGGCCTTGGCCGAGACCGGAAGGCTCGGTCCCAGATACAAGGATTCGTTGATCGAGAATTTATATAGCGTGTTGGATGATGAGCGGGAAGTTCAAGATGTTAAGTTGAAGGCGTTGGAAGCGGTGTCGGTTTTCACCGATGATCGACTTGCTGCTCATATCGAAGCTGCGTGGTCTTCAGAAGATATTGGCTCTCGACAAAGCAGTCTTTTTGCGATGGGTCGAACGTCTGATCCAAAGTGGATAGATCATGTGATTCCTGATGTTGAACATGATGTTGCTTCGATTCGTTATGAGGCGACAATGGCGATGGGGGAACTTGGAGATGAGCCTCATTTACGTGTGCTTCAGGCTGCGATTGATGATGAGGATTTGACGGTTCAATTGGCTGCTATTTCGGCTGTTGAGCGTATCGGGGGTGAGACAGCGAGGGAACAGCTTCAGCTGTTGTTGGTTAGCGCTGAACCGCGTGTTGTGGAACTTGTGCAGCAGGCTTTGCAGACGATGAAGGATGAAGAGGATCTCGATGAGGTTGTGACTCAGGAGATGGCTCGTTCGATGTTTGGGGCTACCGATACGCTTCCGGGTATTGATACGGAGGGGTATGAGCCTGCTGAGATTGAGGGTTGGGCGAATACGCCTGATCCGAGCGAGGTTGATGATTTCGGTACGGGTGTTACGGATGAGGCGGAGGAGTTGGGTCTGGATCGTGGTGACCCATTCGATATAGATTTGCCGCCGGAAGATCCGTGGGATCACGAAGAGAATTTCTAGAGCTCGTATGAGTTAGTCGCGGTCGTTTGCTCGACCTCCCCAATTCAGTCGAGGGTTAGTTTAGGTTTTCGGGCCACTTGATTTCTATGGATGATCGTTCGATTTCGTCGGCGTCCATTTCTACCCCGAGTCCAGTGTTGTCGGCTAACGTCAGTTTACCGTCGTGAAAATTTAGCGGTTCGGTTAGGAAGCGGTTGTAGCCAGATATGTGGGTCATGGCGTGTTCAAGTCGGTAGAAGTTCGGCAAAGTCATGCAGAGTTGGGCACCAGAAACGATCTGCAAAGTTCCCTGAGCGTTGTGTGGGAACGAACTGCCCTTGCCCCAGCCAGTGATTCCTTCATCGGTGTCGAATCGCAGGAACATCCAGCGAAGTGGTCTGGTGATTCCAGCTCATTCCCAAGTGAAGGGTTCGACCACGTAGGCTCGAACGTTGATGATTTTCATATTTGAGTGAGTTCCTTGATCAGTTTAGAGGTTGGGAGTTCGTATGCGAACTGTTACTGCCGTCTTGCTTGGCGGAAGGCTAGTTGGGCAGCGCCTAGGAGGCTTACATCGTCGCCGAGTCGGGTGGCTGTTAGCGGGATTGATCCGCCGTAGCCGGGTAGCGAATGGTCTATGACTGATGCTTGGAGCCGATCCCAATGGCGTTGTAGTCCTTGAACCACACCTCCGCCGATTACGAGGGCTTCTGGGTTGAAGACGTTCAATAGCGAGCCGAGTCCGATAGCGACGTTTTCGATCGTTAGATTGACCACTTCTTTTGCCACTGGATCGCCATCGTCGGCGGCATCGAAGACCATTCTTGAAGTGACGTTTTGAGGGTCGCCATCGGCAAGATCGGCAAGTATGCCTTCTCCGGTCCAGCGATCTCGGGCGGTGCGGGCGATGGCGGGTCCTGAAGCGTTGCCCTCGAAGCAGCCGTCACAGCCGACGTTGCATTTGTAAGCTCCAGTTCTAACTGAGAGGTGACCAACTTCACCGGCTCCTCCGGATGATCCGGTGACCATCTCGCTGTTAGCGATAATTCCGCCGCCTACGCCGGTACTGATAGTTACGTAAACAAGATTTTCTGCACCGACATGATCGCCGAATCGAGTTTCAGCGAGGGCAGCGAGTGTTGCGTCATGCCCAATCCAAACAGGTAGTGTCATCGTGTTAGCAAGCCGTGATTTCATCGTTTTATCGTGCCATCCGGGTAAATTCGGTGGGTGATTATAGATTCCGGTTGCGGGGCGAATTGGGCCTGCTGTCGAAACTCCTATGCCTACGATTTCAGCTCCGGTTGGTGTAGTCGCGAGAGCGGCTTTGAGGAGTTTGGCCAGACGATCGCTGGCATCCTCGATTCCTCTTTTGGGTTCTGTGTTGATTGATCCTCGGCCTGTCATTCGACCTTCGGAGTCGATGAGGGCGGCCCGGATGTTTGTTCCACCAATGTCGGCGGCGAGTGCGAACTGGGTATTTGAAGTGGTCACGCTCGAGATAGTAGCAGTTGAGTTATTGTTCCGGGCGTGACTAGCTTGACTTGGCTATGAGTCGCATTTGCGTTAATCGTGATCGCCGTAATCGGGCGATCCGACTCCACAACATAGTCTCTCCCCTCCAAATACTTCGATCTGTGGGGGCGTTGGTCGCTTTAACAATTCGTGCTTGTTGTGGGTGCATATCGCGTTCATGATTGAACGATGCCCGAAATTGTTCACAATATAGATTTAACCTCAGTCCCTCATCAGCCCGGTCAATCACTCGACCTTGAGGCGAAGCGCATGCGCGCTTGGAACCGTTTGTCGGATGAGGAGAAAGAATGGATTCTCAAAGCTTGGGATCTGACGGGAATGATTCCGTCGGCTCCTGCTTTCAGAGAGTTGAAGAGCGCGGGCGACCGTGTGCTGTATGTACTGGTTGGTACCGAAGAGAGCCTCACTCCGTTGGAGTTGTGTTATCTCATGATCGCTCGTTGGTTCCGGAACATTGATCCGGCGACTGCTCGGGCGAAGATGGCTCAGCTGGTTAACCAAGGTGCGGCTCGATATACGGGCATCGGGCGAACGATGGGTACAGAAGTTGGGCTAGAACGACTCGAAGAATTGGCTCAGGCACGTCGTCGTCTACCAAGTGACGATGACGACAGCGAAGAACGTTCAGACCATCGCACTACAACTTCGAGGAGCCGAATTGTCGATCGTGGCGAGTCGGCTGATTCAAACTTCGGCAATCGAAGGTCACCGACCGGACGTTACCGCAGCGAGATTCCGAATGACGGTGGTCGACCTGGAAAACCAAGAGACCGCGCCGAAGATGATGGTGAACAACGTGGATCAGGTCGTGATGATCGAAGAGACGATTCACGGGGCGAACGTGGCAATGATTGGCGTGGTTCACGTACTGACGATCGTGGACGAGAATTTCGATCACCAAGACGTGACGACCGAGGCGGGGATTCTCGTGGCCCACGTCGTGACGATCGCGGTGGTTACTCAAGCGGACCAAGACGTGACGACCGAGGCGGGGATTCTCGTGGCCCACGTCGTGACGATCGCGGTGGTGGTTACTCAAGCGGACCAAGACGTGATGGCCGAGGCAGCGATTCTCGTGGTCCAAAGCGTGACGGTGGTGGAGAACGTCACGCACGACGTCGCGTGAATACTGACGGTCCACGAATTGACGGCAAGGGCGAGAATCGACCAGACCCTCGAGTAAACACAGATGGTCCGATTATCGATGGCAGGGACAAAGAGCCGAAATCCGACAATCAAGGCTAGATCAATTCTTAATCTCTAGTCCCTTATCATCGAGACGTGCCTAAAAATCGTTCTATCGGTAGTCTTCGCCGTTGTCTAGTGGCGAGTATCCGACTGTTTTCTTGGCGTGATCGGTATCCCAGAAGCGCCAAGTGTTGTCGGAAACTCCATAGAAAATCTCGAACCCTAGTGGTTGAGTGATGCATTGTGTTACCAGTTGTGCGAGATCACGGTGACTCAGCCATGTCGCCAGCGTTCGAACCGATCCTTCGGGTCGAGCCTGAGGGCCTTTGGGACTGTTTTGCGGGTTCACTGTGCCAATCCGTAAGCAAGCGACCTCAAGTCCGAAGTGCTCGTGGTAGTAACGGCCCGTCGCCTCTCCAAATGCCTTACTAACACCGTAATCGGAGTCGGGCCTGACTGGCACATTGTGATCGATCATCTTGAAACCACCTGGCGTGAGTCCTTCATAATCGCCAACTCGAATTTTGCTGTATGGCTCGTCCATTTCAAAATTACCAACAGCATGATTTGAACTGGCGAATACCACTCGTTTCACCCCGTTTTGTCGAGCTGCTTCGTACACGTTGTGAGTAGCTGAAATGTTGTTTTTCAGAACATCGGGCCAAGGCGTTTCGACAGGAGCTTTGGCTGCCAGGTGAATCACCGCGTCGACACCGGCAAAGGCCTTCGACATGGTGTCGTAGTCCGAGCCGTCGGCAATTAGGGTTGGTACATCAGGTGCGTGGTCAGATCTTCGTGCGTCAAGAGCAGAAATCTCGAAATTATCTGACAGGGCGTTGACCAGCATTGATCCTATTAGTCCTGATGAGCCTGTTACTAAAACCTTCATGGTTGATCTCCTAGCGGGTTATTTCGAGAAAAGTTATGTGTCGAATCATAACGATTGACCTCGAGTATTTGGCAGAAATCGGGCAATTTTGGGCGATCATTTTGATTTGTTGTTACTCACTATTTGTCGTGTGGAACCTTGGTTTAAAGATGTTAGTTGAATACGTATCAACAACTTCTTCACGGCATTGTCCTTGTTGAGATTGCACAACTCTCGAAACCCTGTTCTCAGTATTGTCGAAATTTGTGAGGTATTTTTCTACTATGAAGATGTGCATTCAGGAGACTTTGTAAGAGATTTCGCGTTAATCATGGTCGCAGCAGCAACGGCCTTGATACTTTTCCGTTTGATTCGGCAGCCACCGATACTCGGCTATCTCCTCGCGGGTATGCTCGTTGGTCCGTTCGCACTTGGAGGGAGATTTGTATCTGATACCGAGACCGTTTCACTCGTAGCCGAAGTTGGGCTTGTCGTATTGTTGTTCGCTATTGGAGTGGAGTTCGGCTGGGAGCGAATTCGGAAAATCGGATTCCGAGTAGTGCTCATAGGCGCCGTCGAGATAGCGGCGATGATTTCACTCGGGTATTACTTGGGTAGAGCGCTTGGATGGACATCTACAACATCGGTTTATCTCGGTGCTGCGTTGGCTTTTTCTAGTTCGGCAGTGTTGGTTCAGATGCTCAGAGAAAACGGGCAGCTGATGTCACTCCGTGGGCAGTTGATAGTCGGAATTCTTGTGGTCGAAGACTTCGTCGCTGTAGTTCTTCTCGCTGTTTTCTCGGGCTACGCAAATCAAGAATCAAATGGAGCAGTTCAGGTTTGGCCTATCGTAATCAAGATGGCCGTATTTGCAGTTGGAGCTTTGGTGTTCGGGACACTTCTTGCTCCTCGGTTGATGGATTTATTGGACTATTTGAAATCTCGTGAAACGCTTTTGATTGGTAGTTTGGGAATGTGTTTCGGAGTGGGTCTTCTTGCCCGTGAGATGGGCTTGTCGGCTGGAGCTGGGGCATTTCTAATTGGGACCGTACTTGGTGATACTCGACATAGAGAGCAGATCGCTCGACTTATTTCCCCTGTTCGAGATGTGTTCGCCGCATTATTTTTCGTTTCGATCGGCATGCTTGTGAACATGGCTGACGTACCTGAATACTTAGGCACAGCACTGATCGTCACTGGGGTGTTATTAGTCGGTAAAATATTGGCTTCAATGGTAGGAACATTCCTGACTGGTCATGATGGGGACACTGCCTTACGAGTGGGCACGGGGATGCCGCAGTTGGGGGAATTTTCTCTTGCGATCGCTCGATCGGGTAGTGAACATGCCGCCATTGGATCCCAGTTATATCCGGTCGTCACGATCAGCACCGTGATGTCATCGTTTTTGTATCCGCTGGTGTTTAATTCACATCGCGTAATTGGATCGTTAGTTGCTCGATTGATGCCTTCCAGAGTAAAGACTGAAGCATCGTCATTTTCAACGAAGATAGCTACTGCTCGTCGCTCGATGGCTCCGGCAAAACCTGCCCCGCATAATTTCGTTCAGGGTGTGCGATCGGCCGCAGTGAGTTTCGGAATCATTGGACTGGTAATAGTTTCTGGTATGTTGATATCGAACGCGGGAACGAGTTTGGCTGTAGATATTGGTATTTCTGAAGACTTGGTCAGTGCAGCTGTGATCGCTGCTGTTGTTACGCTCGCCGTGCCATCTGCAATCGTAATTTGGCGCTTGTTGTCGGATCTCGGCACTGTTTTTGCACGCCGGGCGTTTATTCGTTTCAATATGACGAATCGCTTGAGCGCTGCTGAGGCTATCAGCGTGGTATCTGTGAGCATTCTTATGATGGTCATAGGTGTATGGCTTGTAATGCAATTGCTGCAAATTATGTCCATCGCCGATTTAGCGTCGCCACTTTCTGCACTTGTGATGACGCTAAGTGTTGCCTTAACAGCTACTTTGGCGATGAAGATACATTCACAGATGGACCGCACATTCAGACGAACTATGCTGGGCGATGCTCAGATTCGAGATCAGACACTGCACCCGACTGACGTTAGTGCTTCAACAGATGATTAGTCCGTATTTTCGTGAATGGTTTATTGGCCGGAGTGCTCGAATTGATTGTGTTTGTGTGTGGTGTTTTTAACCACGGAATTGCCTGAATATGGGCGGTGGTACTGTGGTGATGTGCCGAAGTACTTGAACTTGTACAAATCCTATGGGATGAAGCAATGGCGCATTTGGCGCAGCATCAACAACATTGATCATCCGCACGACTTACCGACGTTGACGGGTTCCTTTTAGTGCAGCGACGTTGTGGTTAGATCCTCGGGAGAAGCCTTAGTAGGTTGCTTGCCATGATTCCGTAGCCTTCGTTGTTGGGGTGGAGGTCGTCCGGCAGTAGATGGGCCTTGTCGGAGCCGAAAACATCGAGGCCGTTTACGTAAGTGATATTCTCGTCGCCGTGCGCTTTCAAGGTGCCATATGCACGTTTTACTTCGTGTCGCATATGCCTAAGCGAGAAACCAACGTCGTTGAGTTCGGTTTCTCTTCTTGGTGAGTAGATTGGTGAAATAAGGACTATTGGTGTTGTTGGGTGTTTTTCGCGCACGATCTTAACGAAGCCCAATATGCCTGGGTAGAACGTTCGCTGATTGAGCGATCCCGAGCCATATATGTTGATGCCTAGGCACATAGATATGAGGTCTGCTTCGCTATCTCTGATCACCCGGGCGATCATTGGATCGAGATGGCATTGACCGCCGAAACCGAGACACCACAGATCATATCCACGGGTTCGAGCGACGATTCCTGGCCATGTTTTGGTTGGTGAATCTGCGGTTTTGCATTGCGTAATCGAGCTTCCGTAGGTGATCCACTTTTTGGCGGTAGAACTAGGTTTCGCTAGTATTTCCGACTCAACATCGATTTTGAGATCAATGAGTCGGGTTTCACCAAACTGTGGAAGCCATAATTCGATGTTTTTGGCTCCGAAACCAAGATTTCCGAATCGGAACGACGACTGGTTTGCAAGGCTGACCGACGCTACTAATTTGTCATCGACTACTAGGTCAATTTGACCTCGATCTTCGAACATATTACATGCGCCTTCGATGGTGGTCGTGTCACTTTGAAACGTTACGCGTACGCCGGCGGCCATCGCTGCGCGAAGAGCTAACTCGCTATGGTATAGCTCTCGTTCTTGGTGATGAATGCGCCATGGCATGACCCACTTGTTGGACACTTCGGTAGATATAACGCCCGCCCAGGAGAGGCGTGGATCGTTGGCTGCGATATGTTGATGCATGAGCGGCTTTCCCGAAATTCAATGATCGTTTGTGACCTAAGGATCGTAGCATTCAGATTGTTTAGTGAGGGCTTAGCCGTTCTTTCAGGCTTATACTTCCGAATCGTAAATCGTGAACTCATCCAGTGAACCGGACCAGTACAGCTTATGCCTACCTACGTATCAGACGAAATCCTTGATCGATTCAGGAAAGTTACTTCCGCTACCGCCTATAGCGCAGTGTGGCGGTTGGCTCCTCCTGATGGTCAGGAGTGGTTTGCTTCAGCGAACTATCAGCTGTGTCTTATGAGGGGGGTGAAGGCTTATACGCCGGGTAAAACACTGGTGGGCAGAGCACAGACGTTGCGGTTTGTTCCGGCACGCCCAGATTTGTTGAAGCAGACCCGTAAAGGCGGAGGATCGCCTGAGTACTTGGCGATGGGCAAGTGTGGGCCGAACGACGTTCTGGTAGCTGAGGCTCACACGTTCGATGAGTATTCGTGCATTCTTGGCAATATGAAGACTCGTCAGCTGTGGCACAACAAGGCGCAGGGTATTGTGACCGACGGGGCTATTCGCGATTTGCAGATGATTTCTGACGAATACGATCTTGCAGTCTTCGCTAAGAATCGATCGCCAGCGGGTAATTTGCCGTTTTTGGAATCGTTCGAAGAAGGTCAACCAATTAACGTTGGTGGCGTCCTGGTTATGCCAGGAGATGTGATTATTGGTGACGACGATGGTGTGGTTGTGGTGCCGGCGGATCGAGCCGAGGAAGTGATCGACTGGATCGAGGAGCAGGAAGAGGCCGAGGAGTTCGTGATCGGTCTCATTGACGAGGAGCAGGTGCCACCAGGAACGTACTACCCGATTTCAGCCGAGACGAAAGAGCGGTTTAGGGCCTGGAAAGCGAATGGTGGCAAGTAGAGTGTGATAGTACTGACTGGAGTTTTCTTAGGCTTCGATTACCATATAGGTAATTCGCATATCTAGCGGAGCGTACGGCTACTCCATACATTCGTCTTTTCATTTTCTCGGAGCTTGCGTTAGATCTGCTCAGTACTGTGTCTTTTTCTCGTCATCTCTACCCTCTTTAAAACCAGAGTTTCTAACATTTACTCTCGACTACTTTTTGGGTTAGATCACTATGTTGTGTCACTGATAGGTGCAAAGTTTAAAATAAATTACTGTAGATACTTTGTTGACGTTTTTCTCAGGAGGATTCACATCGATGGTTAGTCTTGCTGGAGGAATAGCTTTAGGATTCCAAAGATATTTTGACTTTTCCGGTCGTTCCAGTAGGTCAGAATACTGGTGGTGGATTTTGTTCTCATTTATTGCAGGATTGATTCCATTTGTTGGATTGGTTTTACTCATTCCAAACATTGCAATCGGAGTTCGCCGCTTACATGACATCAACAAAACTGGCTGGTGGATACTATTTGCAGTGCTCTTCTTCTGGCTCTTATTCATCCCTGTTTTGCTTCTTCTGTATTGGGCAACACGCCCAAGTGATCAAGGTGATAATAAATATGGGCGTAGATTCCAATCAATAGAATCCTAAATTGGTGCTACCTTGGAAAAATGAGACGGGGTTTTGGTGCAGCACATAATTTGTCCGGAATGTAGCAGGCGGAATCTCAGCACTAATTCTTTTTGCATTTATTGCGGGATTCGCCTTTCTGAACGATTTGTTGCGAGTGTTGAATCCGAGCAACTCGCTGATGTACCTGTTGGGGTCGTTCCTGAAATTCTGCAAAATGACACAGTTGCAGATCTGGATTTGTCATCGGGAAATAACGGTAATGGCACATCCCAAAATATTCCTTTGCCGTCGCGCATTAAATTGAATCGTCTGGAAAACCTTTTTGGCAGTAATTGGTTGGTCAGAATTGGTGTAGTTGCAATTTTCTTCGGCATAAGTTTCTTAATGAAGTTGGCCCTAGATGAAAATATGCTCACCCAAGAAGTACTTGTACTTGCGGGAGTGATTTCTGGCATAAGTTTATTAGTGCTTGGTGAGCTGCTCTGGTCTCGTTACCCGATCTATGCACATGCACTGAGTGGAGGAGGAATAGCCCTCCTTTATTCATCTTTACTGGCGGAACTTGCGCGTGGGGCAGTGGGGGTTTGGCTGGCGGTAGGTTTGTTGTTGTTAGTCAGTTTGATATCTGTGGGTCTGGCGTTTAAAAGAAATTCCCAGCCATTAGCTTTATTGGGAGTTGCGGGCGGGCTATTAGCGCCATTTTTATATGCAGGAGTAACAGAACCGGATTTCCAAGTGGACAAGCTTTTTGCAGGGCAAAAGTATTTTCTGATTATCTATTTGCTGGTGATAAACCTTGGCGTTATAGGAGTAGCCATATTTAAAAACTGGAAATGGTTTAAATTAGTATCAGTAATCGGATCTTATGCGGGATTTGCTTTGTGGTTCGGCGAATATGAAGATCGAAACCTGTCCACAGGATTTACAATTTTCACATTGACACTTTTGTTTATCGTGTTGTTTGTGTCATCAACAGGGTTTCATCTGATCCGGCATTTGTCACCAAGAGCGTTGGATATTTCTCCGATGGTGTCTAACGCGCTTTTGTACGTGGTTATTTCTTACTATGGAATTTTAGATCACGAGGTTAGAAACTTCGCAAATTGGCAGGCGATACCGACACTTGGATTAGGTATCGTACATTTGTTGATTGCCTATTTAGCGTTCCGCACCAACCGTAGTCAGCCCGTTATGGGAATGATGCTCGGCGGGATTGGACTGGTTTGTATTTCGGTCTTTGTTCCGATGCAATTTGATGGGTATACATTAATAATCGGGATGTCCACCAACGCTGCATTTATGCTCTGGCTTTCCGTATATCTGAAAAGCAATGAATTGAAGTTTCTGTCTCTAGTTTTGTTTATTTTTGCTCTTGGAAGCTTGCTTTCTGTAGACCCAATCGATTCACGTTATGCAGTAAGACCGCTGACGTCGTTATGGTTCATTTTCGTCCTCTACGTAAGCCTGTTCTTGTATACGAAATACCGAAATGGTTTTTCGCTCCGTTTGCTTGTGATTCCAAAGTGGATTGTCACCCAGGAAGATCTGGATCGAAATTACCGTTGGCTTTACAGAGTCAGTTCGTATGATGTGACGCAAATATTCTTGTTGGCATCTAGTAACTTTCTGTCAATTTGGATGCTTTCCATCGAGGTTGGTCGATTCATCGAATCACAGGTCTCATCTGCTGATACGGCAGATCAATGGAAATCTTTGTCTATCACTGTTTTATGGGCAGGGTATTCAACTCTGTTGATAATTGCTGGAGTGATTGCGAGATCTTCTTTTATTCGAGTTTGTGGACTTGGGTTGATGTCTTTGGGTGTGATTAAGCTATTTCTTTATGACACTTTTAACCTTGAGCAGTTTTACCGTGTTTCGGCCTATATAGTCCTTGGAACCCTCCTGCTTTCTGCTGGAATGCTGTATCAGCGTTACCAGTCTCGAGTACGCGGTTTTTTTCACCGAAAAAGCAGATGTCTAGAGAAGCAGTGAATCGTTATGGAATGCATTAGTTGTGGTTTACATAACGTCGAAGATGCTCGATTTTGCGGCCACTGTGGGATAAATATTTGGCAGCGTGCCCAAACTCTTATCGGTCAAGCTGATTCATCAGAACTTGACGATCAAAAAAGTCATGATGGTTTAAAAAACCTTGTAGCCCAAATCATGTTTTGCTTCAGTTGTGGCTTGCGTAATTGTGATGATGCTCGATTCTGCGGGCAATGCGGCGTAAATCTGAAACTTGGCTTACCTTGACTGTGAAATTGTTTATTCGAGCGGATTTTGATCACGAACTGAACTGACCCTACTTCCTTCAATTGATACAGTATCTGATTTTTCAACTGGATACGTTTGAGAGAGGCAGGTCACCTTTGCTTCGGAGGTAAGTAGTCCAGTAAGAGCACGATCGTAAATTGCGTCGGACCGAAAGCGATCTTCGCTCGACGATGACACTCATAGGCTTACAGTTCGTCACCATCATAGGATCAGCAATCGCCATATTAAGCGGTCAGTGATATTCGGGCTCTGAGAACCAACAAAATCGTCTGATAAACGCATACACTTCGCCTCCAGATATTAATTTTTGGTGGCGATTTAATTTTTACGGCGTGAAAGATTTGGAGTCGAAATTTAATGCGTATTGGGATTATGGGTGCAGGTGGAATTGGTAGCGTTGTCGGTGGGCTGCTGTCGAAGGCGGGACATGACATCACACTGATCGACCAGTGGTGGGAGCATGTCGAGAAGATCAAAGCCGACGGCTTGATTGTCGAAACTCAAGACGACGAGCACCTCACCCACCCGAAGGCGATTCATATTCATGAGCTTCAGCACGAGACTGTGCCGTTTGACGCAGCGTTCATCGCAGTGAAGTCATACGACACCGAGTGGGCGACAACGCTCATGCTCAGATATGTCGATCCGGACCACGGAGTGTTTGTCGATTTCCAGAACGGAATAAATGACGAACGAATGGCGGCCATTGCCGGAGTTGAACGATCGCTCGGCTGCATCATCACGATCGGCGCTGCTGCGTGGGAGCCTGGCCGCGGCATACGTACGGATAACTATCCGCTGGGCTTCAAAATCGCCGAACACGATGGATCTGACACTCAAAGGGCTCGACAGCTTGTTGAAGTTATGAGTGCGGTCGCAGACGCCGAATTTACTGATGACCTGTGGGGTGCTCGCTGGTCGAAGCTCATGGTCAACTGCATGGCAAACGCACTGTCGGGCGTGAGCGGATATGGCACTACTGAAGTGCGCTCGGAACTTGAGCCTTTGCGAATAGGAATTCAGTTGGGTGCAGAAGTTGCGCGTGTTGCTTTTGCTCAAGGCATCAAACTGTTTTCTGTTCTCGAACTTCCTGCGGAGTCGATTGTTGATGCTGCTGAGGGACGTAATATTGAAGAGGTCGAGGCCGCATTTATCGAGGCAGGTAAAAGAGGCGGAGTCGGCGGTGTACCATCGTTCGGTCAGGATGTACGAAAAGGTCGACGCAACGAAATCGACTACCTTAATGGGCTCGTGTCGGACATGGGTAAAAAACTTGGTGTGCCGACTCCTTTCAACGACAAGATTGTCGAGATCGTTCATGATATGGGAATAGATTTTAAAGGCGAACCCAAAAATATCCAGCCATTGGTCGACATGCTGCCGTAACTCTGATGCCTAGAATAAAGAGAAATTAGAGTATGAGTTTCAAGATTGCACTGGTTGGCTGTGGCGGAATGGGTCGTCGACATGCCCACGGATACATCGAACTTCGCAAATATTTCGACATTGTTGAAATGGCAGCTGTGTGCGATGTACACCACGATGTTGCGGCTACTGTTGCAGGTGAAATCGGTGAAGCGACCGATGCCACTCCAGATGTCTACACTGACTTTGACGACATGCTGTCGAAAGCTGACCTCGACGGAGTGGCGATAGTCACAAGTACGCCAATGCACCATATATTCGCCATCAAAGCGATGAACGCCGGTCTTCACGTCATCACGGAAAAGCCAATGGGTTTAACGCTTAAGGCTTGTCGTCAGATGCAGGAAGTATCGGAATCGACAGGTAAAGTCCTTGCCGTTGCCGAGAACTACCGCCGTGACCCGATGAATAGACTTACCAAAGCTTTGATAGATTCAGGCGCGATTGGTACACCCTATTTCGCACTTGATATCGGAGTGAACAGCTCCGATGGTGCGGTTATGCACAGCACCGTATGGCGTGCCAAGAAGGAACAGGCAGGCGGCGCACCACTTGATGCGGGTGTGCACAACGCCGACATGCTTCTGTATCTGATGGGTGGTGCGAACACTGTCTTTGCAGAAACTGCGATCAATGAGTCGCAGCGTACTTTAGGCCCAATGAGTGAGTTGGCACCATTACTTGCCGAGATGTACGATCATCGAAAAGAGGTCGGCTACGAAGACGGCGATATTGTCGAACAAACTGCTATCGATACGGCGTTTGGAGTGATTCGCTTCAAGTCGGGAGCAATTGGACAGCTGATGATGACCGACACGTCGCACGGTCAGTCATTGGGAGTATCCACAATTTCTGGAAGTACCGGCACGATGTATCGACCCCGAAGTCGATCAGGTGAGTCACCTCGCATCGTTAGGAACGACGGAACTGAAATCACCGGAGATGCGTTGCTAGAACTGGTTCCCGATTTTGAGCTGGACGATACGATTTCGATTTTGTGGAATGGCGCTCGTCGAATCAGCTCGTATGACATGGACTTTCGTCAGATTGATTCGAAAATTCTTGCGTACGAGTATCTCGATATGGTTCACGCGGCTGAGTCGGGTATGCAGCCTGAAGTTGGTCCCAGGGAAGGTATGTATGCTCTGGCGCTGGCATATGCTTTGTTAGAGTCGGGTATGAGCGGATTGCCGGTAACTGTCGATGACGTCGTCGAGGGTAAGTCTTCGGCATTCCAAGATGAAATCGATACCGAGATGGGTATTTAGATTTCGTTGGAGTTCGGTGCCCTGACAGTTCTACAAGCGGATATAGAGCAGGTATTGACAGCTATCAGAAGTTGTTTCAAGCAGGCAATTTAGTCAGGGGACGCTGAGTCACCGTATGAAGATTTAAGCTTTGTAAACTCTTCATCGGTTAACGTTCCATCTAGTGCTGCAATGTTCGATTCAAGGTGTGTAATACTCGATGTTCCAGAGATAACTGTTGTTACCTCTGGCGGTTCGGCAGCGAACTGGTATCCCTTCCGAATCAACTCTGATGAATCACCGCCTGAGAGCCAGTCGAGAGCGTTATTGCCATCGTTATTGCCCCACTCTGTCATGCGCTCTTTTAGCTTTTCTGGTTGAGTGAGAGTTAGTCGAACCGGTGCCATGTTCAGAATTCCAGTCTTTGACGATTTAGCGAGCGGAAACGAACGTTTTGCCGGCCACTGGTTCATAATGCCGTACTTGAACATCACGGAATCCCAAACGTGAGGGTGGCGATCCATAGCCGTCGACATCGATTCGTTCTTTGTGTCAATAGTCAGCATTTGCGTGATACCTAGAAAGCGAGTCTTACCCTGCTGTTGTAGCTTCTGCATAACTTCGATGTAGCCTTCAGCAAGCTCGTCGTACTGATGCCGAAGCATTCCGTGAATCTGGAAAATATCTACATAGTCTGTCTGTAGGCGATCGAGGCTTTGTTCAAGCGACTTCACGATCACATCGGGGTCCGTAACTGGCCCATCTGCCAGTCGATACGACCATT
>Ga0209252_1001403_pt1 | contig 15955 bp, 13 predicted proteins | sample SaaInlV_135m_DNA_3_FD_184673 | JGI IMG/M metagenome (GOLD analysis project Ga0209252, IMG submission 184673) | Marine microbial communities from expanding oxygen minimum zones in the Saanich Inlet - Saanich Inlet SI074_LV_100m_DNA (SPAdes) (version 2) | ecosystem: Environmental > Aquatic >... | reverse complement strand
ATTAGAGTCGAAATCTTATTTGTCCCCTTTTTGCCAAAATAATAAAACTTTTCATCATAAAATACTTTTGAGTTTACAAAGTCAAAATGACCTAAGCTAGACTTTTCTCCTAAGTCAACTTCTTTTTCTTGTCCCCAATCTAATTCATACTTTCCAGTTTCTTTCAGTACAACATCTGCTCCATAGAACGTTCCGAATCTACTCAAGAAACCTTCAAGTTTAATTCTCCCTTCTTTTCCATTAAAAGATTTTATTAACTCTATGGCTTCATCCCTACTAACTGGTCTACCTGAAATAATTTTGTTTATATTGGTTGAGCTATCTGGTTTGTCGGTAGTAAATCTGTTAAAAGTTTCCATTACAGGAAGTCCTGTTATCGGACAGTCTATACCTAGTGGTCTAATGAATGTATCGGTATCTACACTTACTGATTTAGCTTTTTCTATTATCTCATCTCTAAGCTTGTCCGTTTCTTTCATAAAAGCATCGTATGAATATTTTTCTTCTTCCATCTCTTTAAGTTTTAGCTCCCATTCGCCAGTGAGATTTGCTTCCGTTAGCCTTTTCAGATCTAATATCTCCAAGTCTTGAATAAGTTGTCTTCCTCTTATATGAGAAGCAATACATTTTTTACCATTCTCTTCTTCTGTTCTAAATAGATAACTCTCTCTAATTAAATCTTCAATAGTATTGGCTCTTGTAGCAGGTGTACCGATTCCTTTGTTTTTCATTGCCATCGCTACTTCTTCGTCACCAGAGTCATTACCAGCTGTTTCCATAGCCCTAAGCAGAGTAGCATCAGTATATCTTGGCTTAGGATTAGTATGACTTTCTTCTTTTTTTATCTCAAGACATTTAGCCTTCTCATTTTCTTCAATAGCGTTAAGTATCGTTTCGGCAGTGTTGCTTTCAAGTACTTCTTTCCAACCTTTATTAATTAGGATTTTTCCTTTTGTTCTAAAGTGGACATCTCCAATCTGTGTATCCCTAATTGTTTCTTGTGTTATAACTGGGGGGTAGAATATAGCTAGGAATCTTCTTACAATAAGGTCATATATTTTTGTTTCTGGTTCAGTAAGTTTACCACTAGGAGGCACTACATTAGTAGGGATTATAGCGAAGTGGTCGGAAACTTTCTTTGAATCAAAAACTTTCCTGTCTTTATTGTTTACTAGACCTTTGTCTAAAATATTTTGTGAATAAATCTCATATATGGAATTTTCAAATTTACCTAATGTTTCCACTACCTGATTAGGGTAATCATCAGGAAGCCTTCTAGAGTCGGTTCTGGGATATGTAATATATCCTTCACCGCTTCTAGGTTGATAGAGACCTTGTGTTATTTGTAATGTTTGCTGAGCTCTGAAGCCAAATCGACTATTTGCTTCTCTTTGAAGACTAGTTAAATCAAATAATGCCTCAGAGTATTCCTTTTTTTCCTTTTTTTCTTCATTTATTTTACCAATTTGATTTGTACATGAGGCTGTTATGGAATTGGCAATATCTTGATTAAAAATTCTATCACTTTTCCTTGTTCTTTTTTCTTCTTCATTAAACTCTTTATTATTAAAGCCAGTATCGTAATATATTCCTTCGTATTCACCAGAATTTATCTTAAATTTTGCTGTAATTTGAAAATATTTTTGAGAAATAAAGTTCTCAATCTCAATATCTCGGTTTACAACTAAACTTAAAGTTGGAGTTTTAACTCTTCCTACAACTTGTTTGTTGAAACCAACATTATATGCCTTACTTGACCATCCAGTGATAGCCCTTGTACCATTCATTCCAATTACCCAGTCAGCATGTGTTCTAGCTAAAGCTGAATCCTTTAAGCCCCTAAAGGCCGTATCAGGTTGGATTGAAGTAAAAGCTTTTGAAATTCCATCTTTAGTCATCGATTGAAGCCACAGTCTTTTTGAAGGTTTTTTTATTTTTAGATAACTAATAACTTGATGATAGATTAACTCACCTTCTCTACCTGCATCACATGCATTTATTAGCGAGTCCACATCCTCTCTTTTACTTAGTTTCTTAATTAAGTCTACTTTGGATTTTACTCTAGCAATCGGTTGCAATTTTTCTGGCCTACTTAAGGGCAGCAAGTCCAGGTTCCACTTCTGTTTAGGCTTCTCATATTCTACAACATGACCTTGAGCAGATGTGATAATATAATAATCGTTTTCATAAAATTCAGCTTTCTTAGATTTTTTGTTAATAGATAAAGCATCAGCAATTAAATTTGCTACACTTGGCTTCTCGGCAATAATTAAAGATTTCATTGAACTCATAGAAACCCAAATTTATATAAAGAAAAAAAATATGTCAAATTTGTTCTTTTTAAAGTAGACCTTAAGTACCCTTAATTATTGATTAAATTATTTTTATTAAACCAGTCAATTAGTTTAGTCAGAATTTGGTCACCATCGAGATATTTTATTCCTAACTCGTCAACAGATTTTTTAGAACTTGCTTGGGCTCCAATCTTTATTGCTTTTAATCCATCAACTGGAAGAGAAGGTCTTTTGTTGGTAAAGAAACTAACGAACTCGGAATAGTAAGACACTAGTGAAAGAATCAAATTAGGCGTCGTTTTAATAATTCTTTCTTTTTTCATGATTCTGCAAACTTTATCAAACACATCACCAATTTTAATATTCTCACCTACTACAACATATTTAGATCCCACTTTTAAATCTATAGCTTTGACCATTACTTCTATTACGTTGTCGATATATACAAGTGGTATATATGAGCCAGGAAAAAATTTTGCTTTAACTTTACCATTAGCTATTCCCAAAACTGTTTTACCAAAAGTCTTGGTATCTCTCGGTCCCGTTACTACCCCGGGGTTTAATGTAACAAGAGGGAGCCCATCCTTCATATATTTCACTGTTTCCTTTTCCACTAAATATTTAGATCTACTATAATGACTCTCGAAATCACCCTGATGTATGGATTCTTCATTGGCAATGATTCCCTCGGGTTGCCTAATGGCCGCTATGCTACTAATATGAATAACCTTCTTTAGTGGGAATTTTTTAGCTTCTTCAAACAAGTTAACAGTCCCTTTTACGTTCACATCGTAATAGGTTTGGTTATTTGGTAGCCACCACGAGGCAATATTTGCAAGATGAAATAGAATCTCGATATTCTTAAAAATACCAACTAAAGATTCTTTCTTTGTAACGTCACCTAAAATACATTTAAAACCTTCAGATTCTAGCCTATGAAAGTCTTCTTTTTTTCTAACAAGTATTACTACAGTATGACCCAGCGCTTTTAGCTTATTAACTAAAAAAGGTCCAATATAGCCTGTAGCACCGGTAACGAGTATGTTCAAATAAAGATAATCCTAAAGAATAATTTTTTTATCTTCTGTAATAATCTTACTTTTTTCTTCTCCAGCTTTTTCTTGTGCCGCTTTTTGTGTTTCTAAAACTCTAGCCTCAATAAGTTTAAATAACCTAGCTTGAAAATCTTGATCAAAAGCGCAAACTCGAGGAATTATATATCCCATAGCAGCAACTTGAACAAAGAATTCCGCGTTTGCTTTAATGAAGTCTTCGGGGACATCTCCGTAAGCCTGCTTTAGTTGGCCATATATTGTTTCTTGTATTGATTTAACAATATCAGCAATAGTATCAGCTCCTTCTTTTGGTTGCTGTTGTAGCCCTAAGTTGAAAGCATTAGCTATTGAACTTTGGATTGCTTGTATTGCTTCTTCGGGACTGGGTTGCTTATTTTCATCTTTAGTTTCTTCACTCATATTAAAGCTCCTTATATTATCTATTTTAATACATTATACTGTTAAATAAGTTAAAAACTATGAGCAAAAAAATAGACGGCGGTTTTGCAATTGTTAAGACGCTAAAACAACTTGGTATTAAAGATATTTTCACCCTAGCTGGTGGACATATCAATCCTATATATAATGCTTGCAAAGAAGAGGGGATTAGACTAATTGATTTTCATCATGAGCAAGGTGCTTCAATGGCAGCAGATGCCTATGGTAGGGTTACGAAATCTCCAGGTGTTTGTTTAGTAACAGCTGGTCCGGGACTTACTAATGTAGTAACCGGCATGTCAGGTGCTTTTTTATCTAATTCTCCATGTATTTTTCTTTCTGGTAAGTCAGGCGTAGAAGAACTTGATAGGCTACCCCTTCAAGAGATTGATCAAGAGAATATGGTTAGACCAGTTACCAAGTGGGCTAAAACTGTCTACGATACAAAGAGATTATCAGAATATACAGCACAAGCTTATAAAATGTGTACCTCAGGAAGACCGGGACCCGTCTATCTTGGCTTCCCTCATGAAGTCTTATATGATGAAGTTGATGCCTCGCAGCTTGAGAGTCCGCAGATGGGGACCCCTGGTAATCCAGAAATAACAGATGAGGACTGTGAAAGGTTTAAAGAACTTCTAATTTCATCCTCACGACCAGTTGTATTAACAGGAAGTGGCTCTTGGTATTCAGGAGCAGAAGATTCTCTTAAAGAGTTTGTTGAGAAAATTAAAGCTCCTATCTTTACTCTTAATTTTGGTAGAGGCGTAGTTTCAGATAATCATGAAAATTGCATGGGTCAAGCTTCACCTTCTGCTCTTAATGGTTTTAAAAAAGCTACCTCTGAAGCTGATTTAATTATACTCTTGGGTGTTAGGCTCAGTCTTTATATTGGCTGGGGAAGAACATTTAATCCTGAAGCAAAAGTAATACAGGTTGATATTGAGGCTGAAGAAATAGGAAGGAATAGGCCAGCTGATCTTCCAATTTTATCAGATATCAGTAAGGCAATTAAAAAACTGAATATAATTATCGAAGATAGTTTAGATTTTTCAAAATGGTTAACAATTTGTAAAGAATGGAGAGATGAAGAGTGGTCAGAAGTTGAGAAGCTCAAATTAAATAATGAAAAACCTTTGCATGTATTAAGAGTAGTAAAAGCAGTCGAAGATTATTTTGGCAACGAAGCTATGCTTTGCATAGATGGTGGAGACACTCAGGCATGGACTGATTCAACTTACAATGTTGATAAGCCTGGCATGTATGTAAAAGGCGGTCCGTTAGGTTGTATGGGGGTAGGGGTACCTTTTGCTTTAGGAAGCAAGACAGCTTTTCCAGACAGACAAGTTGTTCTGATAACAGGTGACGGTGCTGTTGGAATGAACTTGATGGAATTTGAAACTGCAGTTAAACATAATCTTCCTTTTATTTGTGTAGTATGTAATGACCAGTCATGGGGAATGACAAAACACCAACACTGGCTTACTTATGGAGAAGACAAAACACCAGCAGGGCATGAACTACCTTTTATAAAATTTCACGAAATAGTTAAGGCAATGGGTGGTTACGGAGAACTTGTAGAAGATTCTAAAGATTTAATCCCAGCCCTAGAGCGAGCCACAAAATCTGGCTTACCTTCCTTAATTAATGTTATAACTAATCCAAATGCTACTAGTGCAGCTACTCATGCAATTACAGCAATGATGACAAGAACTTGATGATTTTATGATCAAATTAGCTTTCCTTATTCTTTTTGCAATGTTTTTACAGTTTAATTCTTTTTCAATCGACCAAGACGGCATAAATAAAACTATAAAATTGTGTCAAAGTAATCAGGAGCAATTCAAAGCCAGTGGTTTAACAAGGGAGAAATATAACTCTTTTTGTTCATGCTATATAAAGGGTTTATTTGAAGATGGTGATAAGCGTAAAGAGTATGAAAGTATTAGAGACAATTGTCTATTGTTCGAATAAGATGGTTATATGAAGAATTATTTATTAGCTAGAAGGTGATTAGAATATCTTTATTCCTTGCTTGTTAACACTGCCATAAATGCTTCTTGTGGTATTTCCACGCTACCCACATTCTTCATTCTTTTCTTACCTTCTTTTTGCTTATCAAGCAGCTTTCTTTTTCTGGATACATCTCCACCATAACACTTAGCAGTTACATCCTTTCTTAAAGCTTTAACGGTTTCACTAGCTATTATTTTTGACCCTATAGCTGCTTGAATCCTAACTTCAAACAACTGCCTAGGTATTATTTCTTTAAGTTGCTCCGTGATGTCGCGACCACGATAGTATGAATTTGATCTATGAGTTATGAGAGATAGAGCGTCAACTATTTCACCATTTATCAAAGTATCAAGTTTAACAAGGTCAGATTCTACTAGACTCGTAGGCTCATAGTCCATAGAGCAGTAACCTTTAGTTATTGATTTAACTTTATTATAAAAATCGTAAATCATTTCTGATAATGGAATCTCGTATTCTAAAATAAGTCTTTCCTCAGAAATAAAGTTTATATTTTTTTGAACCCCTCGTCTTGATTCACAAAGTTCCAACAAACCACCAAGAAAACTTTTTGGAGAATGAAGACTAATTAAGACAAAAGGCTCTCTAATTTTATTAATCTCACTTAAGTTAGGCAAATTTTTGGGGTTATCTACTTTTACTATTTTCCCGTTTGTCTTATCAACTTCATATACAACGGTAGGAGATGTAGCGATTAAGGAGAGATTGAATTCTCTTTCTAATCTTTCTTTGATTATTTCCATATGTAGTAGCCCTAAGAAGCCACATCTAAAACCAAAACCTAAAGCAGCGGAATTTTCAGCCTCATAATCTATTGAAGAATCATTTAAACTGATTTTCTCTAGTGCTTCTTTTAATTGTTCGTAAAAGTTCGAGTCGATGGGGTATAAGCCGCAAAAAACCATAGGCTTAATATTTTTAAAGCCCTTTAAGGCCTCCTTAGCGGGCTTTTCAGTCAGCGTTACCGTGTCCCCTACCTTTGCATCACCAAGCTCTTTGATAGAAGCCGTTATAAACCCAACTTCACCTGAACCAAGTGTTTTAACTCCTTTTGATTTAGGATTAAAAATCCCTAAATTTCTTGTCTCATAAGATTTTTCTGTTGCCATCATTTTGATTTTTTCACCTACCTTCAGGCTTCCACTAAATACTCTAACTAAAAGAACGACTCCCAGATATGTATCAAACCAGCTGTCTATAACAAGTGCTTTGAAATCATTTGAAGAATCTACTTTAGGAGCAGGAACTCTTTTTATGACTTCATCTATTATATTTAGAACACCTTCACCTGTTTTCGCACTTACTAGGACTGCATTGCTACAATCAACCCCAATGGTATTCTCAATTTCTTCACAAACTTTCTCTGGATCAGATGATGGAAGATCTATCTTATTAATGACAGGTATAATCTCGAGGCCCATATCGGCAGCTAAAAAAGCATGTGCTAATGTTTGTGCCTCAACACCTTGCGTAGCATCTACAACAAGTAAAACTCCCTCACAGGCCATAAGACTTCTTGAAACTTCGTAGCTAAAATCAACGTGTCCAGGAGTATCAATTAGATTAAAAATATAGCCTTCTCCATCCTTACCTTTGTAATTAATTCTTACAGATTGAGACTTTATTGTTATCCCTCTTTCTCTTTCAATATCCATATTATCTAGGAATTGATTTGTCATGTCTCTTTTGGTGACAGTGTTTGTGAGTTCAAGGATTCTATCGGCAAGAGTAGATTTACCATGATCAATATGAGCAATGATACTAAAGTTCCTAATATTTTCTTTCTTCATCTATCTTTGAGTATAAATCATTTAATATAATTTATTGAATAATAATCCTGTAGCTACTTTAGGATAAAAGTAAGTAGATTTTTGAGGCATTTTATCATTATTTAAAACAACTTTCATAATATCTGATGGTACAAATTTTGGCAAAATTAGCCCAATCGATTCTGAATTTATTGATGATTTTGCGTCTTCTAGACTTTTAAAATGCCCAACACTAGAATATGTTTCTTTAAATGAGTCTATGATTTTCTCTTGGACGGCATAAACACTCATTGAATAAAATCGTTCAAGCTCATTATCATTTATTGTACATTTAAGCGTAGAATTATTTTTTTTATCTATATAGAAAAATTCATTTGGTTGAAGAGAGTCTTCGTTCATGTCTCCAGACCAACTCACGGTTTTGAAATTTTCTATTACAAGTTTTGTAATTTCCTTCGATGAAGAGACATCGTTTAATATTCTGTGCGTTGGGTTTATAAGAAGACCGTCTTGTATAGCTCCAGTTAAATAAAACATTACATAACTTGTTTTATCAGAACGGTTTGCTTTTGAGTAATTTAATGACGTTTCATACCTATGGTGCCCGTCAGCTATTAATATTTCTTTTGAATCAAAAAAAGAAGAGATTTTAGAGATTGTTTTGTTATCACTAATTTTCCAAATCTTATTGGTTATACCATCTAAGGATTTTGCCTCAATTATAGGGTCGTTCTTCTTGATGAATTGGCCAACAAGTTTCTCTACAGTATCTTCGGAATTGTCATATACTCCAAAAATAGGGCTTATATTTGTTTTGCAAGAGTTCATTAGCTTTAGTCTGTCAGCTTTAGGCCCGCTGAATGTTTCTTCATGTGGTAGAACTATTTTTTCATCAAAATCAGATAACTTTACGAGTGCGACAATGCCTAATCTTTCATATTCTTTATTCTTAAAAGTAAATTTCTGATGATATGGATAAATGCTTTCCTTATCTTCTTCGACTAAAACTTGATTTTCTATCCAGCTACTAAATATCTCACCTGCCTCATCGTATTTTATATCTCCCTCAGTCTTGTTCAGATCAACCTTTATAATATTATTTTCGTGCATTGAATATAAGAGTTCTTGTTGGTGCTTGTTGATTACATCATAGGGAGGAGCAATAACTTCACTGATATCACTTATTTTATTATGGTTATATCTTAATGCCTTAAAACCTTTAACCTTTGCCATTATAAAAATCCTTAATCTTTTTTGAGTTTAAATCGCCCTCTCTTATTATAGTAAGACCATTCTCTGCATTCCTAACTATTGTAGACCCTAGAGACTTCTCTATATCTCCATAATCTACTATGCAATCAACTAAATTATCAAAAGTATTATATATTGTTTTAAATAAAAAAATATTTTTATTTCCACTCACGTTCGCACTGGTCGAAATTATTGGGTAGTTAAGGAATTCAAACAATTTAGTTGTAAATGGATGCGAAGAAATCCTACAACATACTTCATTGTTCGAGCTTACCAATCTCCTATCAATGGATTTTGATTCCTTTGCTTGTAGTAGAATTGAAAAAGGGCCAGGTGAAAATTCTAATATTAAATTTTCATCAAGATATTTGAGATTGCAAAAATCCTTTATCATATTTAAATCTTTAAATAATAGTGTGAAATTCTTTTCCTTCTCCCTTTTTTTTATTTCGTATATTCTTTTGATAGCATCTTTATTGTCGGCCCTACAACCTAGACCATAAAGTGTTTCGGTGGGATAACATAAAACTAATCCTGATTCTAAAAGATTAACGATTTCTATTGGGTCTATTTGAGATTTATTATAAACTAGCAATTTTATTTATTATGTTTCTCTGCAGCTTTCATGACTTTATTTTTTAAGCTTTGTCTAAAATTGTTCAACGATTCTTTAATTTCAGGATATTTAATAGAAAGTATTGATGCAGCATAAATGCCAGCATTTCTTGCTCCACCTTTACCGATAGACATAGTTGCAACTGGAATTCCAGGAGGCATCTGTACAATTGACAACAGCGAGTCCATTCCATTTAAGCATGATGAATCTATTGGTATCCCTATTACAGGCAAAGTTGTATAAGAAGCGACAACACCAGGTAAATGGGCAGCCCAACCAGCAGCAGCTATTAGAACTTCAACACCTCTTTCTTCAGCGGTGCTCATATATTCTTCTAAGAGCTCAGGAGTCCTGTGCGCCGAAGCAATCCTAAGGTCATAGGATATCCCTAATTCATCGAGTATGTTGCATGCGTCTGAGGCTTTTTCAAGATCAGAGTCACTTCCAACAATTATTCCAACTAAAGGCATGGTTTTAAGTTATCTTGATTATGCTAATATTTCAAGAGGATATTTTGCGGAGCAGGTTTTGATTACAAAAGAATTCTTAGATGACATATGTTTTATCACCCAGCACGACCACGCACGAGTGTCATTAGATCTTTTCTTGATGATTAATCCAGACATAACTCAGGGATTGGAAAAGCTAGAAGAGTTAAAATACGCTATTCGGAATCATGACTGTGGTTGGATAGAATATGATAGTGCTCCAAAAACGGATAAGTTAGGAAAAGTATTTACTTTCCAGAACATGAAACCATCACTTCAAGATGAGCTTTGGATGAAAAGCATTACGAGTTCGGTCATTCCTTACTCTTCTTTGTTAATCGCTGAGCACTTTAAAGCTTTAAGCTTGAATTCTTCTACCAGACAAGGAAAGAATAATTTTGTAGAACTATGTGAAAGGTATATTAGAAAGAATCATTCCAAACTTTTAGAAAATATTAACCATGAAAATTTTAAAGTACATTTGGGTTTCTTAAAGTTTGTGGACTTACTATCTTTAATTCTATGCAGAGAAAGAGAGGTAGTTAAGGACTTGATACCTTCAATTAATGGAATAGATGGAAATGTCTTTAGTGTAAATATTAAGAAAGTTGATGATTCAATTTATAAGTTTCCACCTGGATTCTTAAAAGCCAAGCAAAATATCATTGAAATCCCATATAAGATGCTCCCAATGGAATTAATTCAAACTCCCAAGAAACTTAAAGATGAATTTAGACATGCTGAGACTAAGTTTAGGAGAATAGGCCTATCTAGCTAATATGTATTTCGTTAAATCAACATTTTTCAAAAAAGATCTCTTTATCTTCTGAGTAGAGGTTTTTTCAAAATCTTCGAAAGTTAAATAAAACTTTTTGATTCTTTTGTAGGATTCTATTTTTTTATTAATTTCGATGCAGTTCTTGTAAAGAATCTTTGGGATTCTCTCTTTAGACTCATTTTTAATTAGTTCATCGTCAGGACATATAATTGCAATGATATTTTCATCATCATTACTAAAAACTATAATATCTTTTATATAAATAGATGAAGAAAAGAATTCCTCAATTTCCTCTGGATAAATATTCTTTCCACTTTTATTAACTATCACAAACTTTTCTCTTCCTGTTATATAAAGATATTCTTCGTTGTCTAGATAGCCTATATCGCCAGTGTTTAGCCAACCATCCTTCAAGACTTCTTGGGTGCCTTTCTCATTTTCATAATAGCCTAGAAATATATTAGGTCCTTTTGCCTTAATTACACCATGACCTAAATTATTGGGATTAATAATTGAGACCTTGCACGAGCTTATGACCTTCCCTACTGATCCAATTTTTTCTTTCCCAAGTGGGTTTACAGACAATAGAGGTGAAGCCTCCGATAGCCCATATCCTTGAGTAATAGGGAGTCCTATTTCGTTAAAGAGTCTCTCTACTTTAGGACTAAGAGCAGCACCACCGCTTAGTAGGAGCTTTAGTTTCTCTAGACCTAGTTTTTTTTTTAATAAAAGACCAAAAAGTTTAGGAGAAATCCATAGTAAGAATTTTTGGATTCTTGACTGAGAAGTTCTCTTATAAATATTTTTATATATTTTTTCTAAGATTAATGGTACTACTGGCCATATAGTTGGTTTAATTTCTCTCATCTCTTTGACCATGGTTGCTAGGTCAATTTTAGAACAAAAATGCGTATGATTTCCTTTGCTGATATTATGCAAGAGGCTACATGTTAGTTCATAGACATGATGAAGAGGCAGGATAGAAAAAGACTTTTCGTAATTTTTTAGTGGAAGAATCTTGTGAATATCTTCTATGTTAGATAAAAGATTTTGATGACTTAGCATAACACCTTTAGGTTCACCTGTAGTACCAGAAGTAAAAAGGATTTCCACGATATTATTTTCGATTGCCATTTCCGCATTGTCTATGTTTTTCAGAAGAATCATTGATTCAAGGTTTTTATTCTTCTTGTCTTGCATTTTAATTACAACACCATCCATAGACTGTATGATAGATTGGAACTTGTTTAAGGTTTTAAAGTTTTTAATACTATCAACAATAAATAGTCGTGTATTTGTGAATTCTAAAATAAATTCAATTCCGTGTTTATTCATTTTAGGGTCTATTGGAACCACTACGTATCCATTTTTAATTATTGCAAAAAAAGTTATCACCCAGTTAATTGAATTCGAACCAGACAGAGCGATGTTTGACTTTTCCTCTAGTCCTAACTTTTTCATTTCATTGCTTTTTTTATTGATCGCTGATAAAAGTTCTGAATATGTAATCGTATTTAATACTTTATTTTTATATTCGGATAATGCAATCCTACTGGGAAATTCTTCCGAGGAAAATTTAATCAATTTGTACAGGTTATTAACTTCTTTAAAGTCTATTTTCATTAAATATAATAATACAGTATCGCTTAATCTTTTTTATTGAATTTATGAATTGGCACGCATATTGCCAATATGTAAATAAGAATAAGATTTTGGAGGTAATAAAATGTTTAAATCAAAAACAAAAAAATTTTTTATTTTTTTATTTTTATCTATTTTAACAGTTTTTTCTGTCGGTAGTGCATCTGCGTCCAGTTCGCCAGATGAAACAGCTTTTGTTTTTAATACTTTGCTGTTTTTAATTTGCGGCTTTCTTGTTATGTGGATGGCAGCAGGATTTGCTATGTTGGAATCAGGAATGGTTAGGTCAAAGAATGTCTCTACTATTTGTTTAAAGAATGTAGGGTTATATGCAATTTCCGGAGTAATGTTTTATATAGTTGGATATAATCTAGCCTATGGGATTCCCGAGGGCGGATATATAGGGAGTTTTACTTCATTTAGTGCAGTCGAAGATATGGCTACCGGCTATGCTGCACATTCAGATTGGTTTTTTCAGATGGTTTTCTGTGCAACAACAGTTTCAATAGTTTCAGGAACAATAGCCGAAAGAATTAAAATATGGCCTTTCTTCATATTTGCTGCATTTTTAGCAGGAGTCATTTATCCAATAGAAATGGGTTGGCAGTGGGGCGGCGGCTGGTTGTCATCTATGGGCTTCTCTGATTTTGCAGGTTCTACACTTGTGCATGCAGCAGGCGGTGCTGCGGCCTTAGCAGGAGCATTGATAATTGGACCAAGAATTGGCAGATTTGGAAAGGATGGATCATCTCATCCAATTCCTGCTTCTAGTATTCCACTTGCCACATTAGGTACTTTTATATTGTGGCTAGGATGGTTTGGTTTTAACGGTGGATCTCAACTTGCAATCGGTTCGATGGATGATGCTGTAGCAGTTTCAAATATTTTCGTAAACACAAATATTGCGGCTTGTTCCGGTTTAATAGTTGCAATGGTCATATCTCAATTATTATATGGGAAGGTTGATGTCACGTTCGCATTAAATGGGGCCCTTGCAGGACTTGTTTCTATTACGGCGGAACCTTTGATGCCTACTGCTTATAGTTCTATGCTCATCGGTGGAGTTGGAGGATTAATTGCGGTATTCGGAACACAATTTATTGCTAGTCTTAAGATTGATGATGTTGTTGGTGCCCTACCAGTTCATTTAATTGCTGGGATATGGGGGACAATCGCAGTTGCGATAACAAATCCTGATACATCATTTATAACCCAAGCGATAGGAGCTTTCTCAGTAGTGATTTTTGTCTTTATTGTTTCATCTCTCTTGTGGTCTTTGTTGAAAGTTACTGTTGGGGTTAGGCCAACAGAAGATGAGGAATTATTAGGTTCTGATAAAAGTGAGGTTGGAATAGAAGCTTATACCTCAGTTAAGTAAAAGAATTTATAGATCCTAAGTAGCAATCTTAGTCTAAATAAGTTTTGCTACTTACTGATAAGCCCCTATTTACTAGCTTTTATAGGGGCTTATCTTATTTTTTCTATTTATACCTTTTACAAGTTTTGCTAATATAGATTCAGGAGATACTTCTTGGATTCTCACTTCAACAGCACTTGTTCTTTTTATGACACTTCCTGGGCTTGCACTATTCTACGGTGGGCTAGTTCGTTCAAGGAATGTCCTATCTGTCCTAATGCATTGTATAGCTGTCGCATCTTTAATGTCTATATTATGGATTGCCGCAGGCTATTCAATAGCTTTTGGTGACGGGTTAGATTTAAATAAATATTGGGGTGGTTTCTCAAAGTTTTTTCTAAGTGGAACAACTTCTGCCAGTCTTTCAGGAAGTATTCCAGAGTCAGTTTTCTTATCTTTTCAAATGACTTTTGCTATTATTACACCTTGCTTAATCATTGGAGCTTTTGTAGAAAGAATTAAGTTTTCATTTGTATTAATCTTTTCAGCTTTATGGATGCTGCTATGTTACGCACCTGTAACTCATTGGGTGTGGGGTGGTGGATTCTTAATGGAGCTCGGTACAGTAGATTTAGCTGGAGGACTAGTTGTTCATGAAACTGCTGGTTTAGCAGCTTTGGTTGTTGCTTTTTTCATAGGCAGTAGGAAAAATACTAAAAAGCCACCGCATAATCCAGGTTATGTTATGCTAGGTGCGTGCATGCTCTGGGTTGGGTGGTTTGGATTTAATGCTGGTTCCCAGCTGGCTGCAAATGGTAGTGCAGGGATGACATTATTGGTCACTCATCTTTCAGCTTCAGCAGCTTCGCTTTCTTGGGCTGGATACGAATATTTTAAACATGGGAAGGCTTCGTTAGTAGGTCTTGTAACAGGGACAATTGCCGGCCTTGCTACTATAACTCCTGCCTCAGGTTCGGTCACGCCGTTTGAAGCAATATTGATTGGGTTTTTTGCGGGAATAGTTTGCCAAGAAATGTGTTCTATTGTTAAAAATAAATTTAATATTGATGACTCGTTAGACGTATTTGCAGTCCATGGTTTTGGTGGAATTCTAGGCACTCTTTCTATAGCTTTTTTTGGGCATGCTGGATGGTATGAGCAACTTTCGGGAGTACTAATAGTCGGAATATACACTTTAGTGATAACTGCAATGATAGTAATTTTAGTTAAGACAATTGTACCAATCAGAGTTGACTCCGATAGTGAAGAGATTGGCTTAGATCAATCAGAACATGGCGAAAAAGCTTACGATTTAAATAGTTAAGTTTCTATTTCTCTGAAAGCATTTTGCCGCCAACACCCCACTGGTTCCTCGGTACCTCATCAATCTGAACATATGTGGAAGAGGCAGGTTTTCCTGCTACCTTTAGCATAGTATTTGTTATATCTTTAACTATGTCCTTCCTTTGTTTTTGTGTTAATTTTCCAGCGACTTTAACATTTATGTATGGCATATCAGCATCCAAATAGAACCATGTATTTTTTACCACAACAATGACATTCTTTGTCAGCTTTGCTATCCTCAGAGTCGTTCTTATCTAGATGCTCATGAACAACTGGGAACAACTTACTTCCGCAGCTAGGACATTCTTTATGGTATGCAGAAATTGGTTCTACTAAATTTATTTTTTCCACTAAGTAATATTACAATAAAAAAAGCCCCTTAAGCAAGATGTCACCCCGTAAAAAAACATCAAGAAAGGAGCTCAATATTTAAATTAACTAATTTTCGTTTTTTGTCACTTTCTTTCCTGTAGGATTAATTATTAGATCTACGATTTATGTTTAGAGATATGTAGTATAGTAATAATTATGTACCAATGCAGCTCTTGTGGGAAAAAATATAGAAAAATGCAAGGTAAGTGTGATATTTGTGAAGAGTGGAATTGCATTGATGAATTTAACGATAGTGTTACAAAGCCAGGAAGCAAAGTTCTGGAAAAAGATACTAAACCCGCAAGTTTATCGTCGATTGAGGTTGAGGATAATATTAGGTATACGAGTAATATTTCTGAAATAGATAGGGTTTTAGGTGGAGGATTTATTCTAGGCTCTTCTATCGTTATTGGTGGCGAGCCTGGAATAGGAAAATCCACGCTGGCACTGCAGTTAGGGAGATTAGCTAAAGATAATTTTAAATTTATGTATTTTTCAGGAGAGGAGTCCCAAAAGCA
>Ga0209252_1001379_pt1 | contig 16112 bp, 11 predicted proteins | sample SaaInlV_135m_DNA_3_FD_184673 | JGI IMG/M metagenome (GOLD analysis project Ga0209252, IMG submission 184673) | Marine microbial communities from expanding oxygen minimum zones in the Saanich Inlet - Saanich Inlet SI074_LV_100m_DNA (SPAdes) (version 2) | ecosystem: Environmental > Aquatic >... | reverse complement strand
TTGGGTCGGTCAAGAGCAGAGCGTTACTCTCTGAGAGATGTTCACTAAATCCACAATAATTTTTATTGCTGACGATTACTGGTAGATGATATGACATCGCCTCTAGAGCGACCATTCCATAGGTATCAACAAGCGTGGGGTGGATCAGACAGTCTGCAGCCTGATAGATCTCATTCAGACTTTTGACAGATCCAAGAAATTGGATATTTTTCTGTAGTGATGAGGGGATTCGGAGTGAGTTAGGGTTGCCACTACCCGCTATAGTGAGCTGTATGTCAGGCTGATTAAGCTGTTCCATCGCATCGATCACGCGCTGCACCCCTTTGCGTTTAAAATCGTTTGCAACAGCAAGCAGTCTGAATGGTTGATCTGCTGTCCGAAGCTTAAGATGAGGATTGTTATTTGGATGTATACCAGGGTAAGCGATAGTAATTGTTCCCTTAGTTTTAGGGTAGTTCATTACAATATTACGGGTGAGATACTCTGATACGGCGATCAGTTGCTTACCAGCTTTGGGTGTTATCTGTACTTTTTCCAGCCAGAGATAAGCCAGTTTTCTTGGGCTAATAATAGTATTCAACCAACGCAACCATTTTCGCCAGCCTTCTGCTTCGCTCCAGCGTGTTTTAACACAGGGGACATGAAGTGTGTAAACATTGGCGTGAGTTACCATATCATGTGAATGAACGATATCAAACTTGCCTTTTGTTGCACGGCGGGTAGACCAAGAGAAGAGCAACTGGTTGAGGTAACGAGGGCGTTTAAGATATTGCGGGATAGTATGAAAGGTGATATTTGATGAGCTGTTGCTCTCACCTTTCTCTATTGTCTGGGAAAATAGGTGAACCTCAAATTGCGTCGCTAGCTGTTTAGTGAGCTCAACCGCATAACGCTCTGCACCACCACCAGATGGATTGTAGTGGCGGATGAGTATGGCAATTTTAGTGTCTGTCTTCATAACGACTAAAAATTTTCAGCAAGAATAGATGGGGGAGGGTGTGGTGAGTAATCGGCACACGTGGCAACAATAGGGGGTTGTCACTATTCATGGCTCGCCCTCGTTGTGTGGTGGTTGCGGTAAGATAACCTGCCTCTGAGACCTGTTTGGTGATGCGGCTATTTAGATCACCCCATGGATAACAGAAGTGGCGTACCTTACAATTAAACGCTGTTTCAAGATCAATTCGTGATTGAGCGATCTCTTGGTTAGCAACTTCTTGACTGCATTCGGTCAGACGAACATGATTTTGAGTATGGGACCCTATCTCCATGTCGCCATCAATCCACTCGTTGATTTCACTCTCATTCATTAGAGGGTTTTCTGGAATTCCTTTATCAAGATCCCAGTGGTTAACGCCTCCGATATGACGGCTGATAATGTAGCAGGTTGCACTAAAGCCGAATTTTTTCAGTATAGGAAGGGCTTCGGTTAGATTATTACGGTAGCCATCATCAAAGGTGATTCCAACTACTTTGCCGCTCTTTTCGCCATTAAGGTAGGGTTGCAGCTCGTTCATGCTCACCCCGCGATAACCTAATAATTTTAATATCCACATATGCATATTAAAGCGTTTTGGAGGGGTATGTAATATGCTACGCATCACTGTCCCCTTTGGCATATCAGCAATGCTGTGGTACATGAGTATTGGGTAGCGCATCATTGGAATCAAAAAAACAGCACTAACCGCAATATCTCGCCATCTTCTCGTTGCATTCCTTTGATAGTTGAAGGTATAGGGATAAATGTCTCTATTTTATTCATAATTTACCATGCTTCTACTTAATCGGCTCCAACATTCCGTCTAAGTTCTGGCTGTCACAAAAGTCTAAAAAATTCTCGCGTAGTTGAGTGATAGACTCTTCTTTGGGAATTCCAAGTACTATATTAAGTACAAACATCGGGGTGCCAGTGTGGGGTGCATGGTGGCTGCTGGTATTCATCTCCTCCACATTGATCTGGCGCGAAGAGAAGAAATCGGCTACCTCATAGACAATTCCTGGATGGTCGATGGAGACAACTTCCACATGGTAAGGAAGATGTTCTAGTTTAATCGGGCGGTCAGATGTGCGCTTAGTTTGAATTGTAAGCTCTAATTTATGCTCTAATTTTGGAAGTAGTGCTTCCAATCTGGCTATAGTATCCCACTTGCCAGAGACAAGCAGTAGAATTGCAAACTCGCCACCAAGCACAGTCATGCGGCTATCTACTACATTCCCCTTATGTTCGAGCACAATTTTAGATAGCTCATGCACTATTCCTGGGCGGTCTTTGCCGATTGCGGTCACGACTAGATTGTCAATGGTCTGCTCAATTTCTACGGTATTATCAGTTGAGCTGTTGTTAGCTTCTTCATTTTTGTCACCTTTAGAGGTGATTGGTTCAAGTTTGGTTGGTGGTCTCTTTTTCATCTGATGGATTATATCTTGAATCCCACTCGATAGAGAAGTAATATATTAGATTAATTAAGATTATGAGTGGTTACAATTTAACCTATAGATGAATTTGCAGATCAACTTAAAGAGGAGTTTACTGTGTTTAAAGGAAGTATGGTGGCGCTTGTTACGCCAATGAATTCAGATGGTGAGCTTGATTGGGATGCGCTAGAGCAGCTAGTTGAGTTTCATATTGATGGTGGTACAGATGCTATTGTAGCTATGGGTACTACTGGCGAGTCAGCCACATTAAATGAGAAAGAGCACTGTGCAGTTATTCAGCGAGTTATTAAGTGTGTGGCAGGGCGTGTTCCTGTTATAGCTGGCACTGGAGCGAACTCTACCCAAGAGGCGATAGATCTTACTCGCTGTGCTAAAGAGCAAGGCGCAGATGCGGCGTTGTTGGTTACGCCATACTATAATAAGCCTACTCAGGAAGGGCTCTATCTGCACTATAAGGCAGTTGCGGAGGCGGTTGATATTCCGCAAATTCTTTATAATGTTCCGGGTAGAACCGCGTGTGATATGCTTCCAGAGACCATTGGGCGGCTCTCATCTATAGAGAATATTATTGGAGTTAAAGAGGCGACAGGTGAATTGGATAGGCTAGACTCTATAAAAAAAGTAAGTGTAGATGGGTTTGAAATTTATAGTGGGGATGACTCTACCTGTACAGAATTTATTCTACAGGGAGGTGACGGAACTATTTCAGTTACTGCAAACATTGAGCCAGCGCAGATGCATAAGATGTGTGAGGCTGCTATGGCTGGAGATAGAGAATTAGCAGAGCAGCTGAATAGTTCGCTTAAACCACTGCATAGAGATCTTTTCTTAGAGGCTAATCCAATTCCAGTAAAGTGGGCGCTGTTTGAGATGGGGAAGATAAAAGATGGAATTAGGTTGCCACTAACCAGATTATCAGAGCAGTATAGGTTGACCCTAAATGAGGCTATCGCCTCTGCAAATAAGGATTAGAGATGAAGTTAATAAAATTAGCAGTTGTCGGAAGTGGAGTAGTTCTACTCTCCTCATGTGGAATGGTTGATAAGTCTGTAGAGAAATATCAGGTATATAAAAAGGAGCTTAGTTACGAAAGTAGCGTGGAGGTTCAGCCATTAGAAATCCCTCCAGACCTGACTAGCTCCACTATTCAAGATCTATATCAGGTGCCAGGTGGGGTCGCTTCACTTAAAAGTTATGATGTAGATAACAGCGAAGGCGGAGTTATGAATAACAGCTCTGCGGTGCTACCTGCGCAGCAGGAGATTGAAGTGGTGCGTGATGGTGATCAGCGCTGGCTAGTAATAAACGCAACTCCTGATCAGCTCTGGTCTAAGTTGCGCGAATTCTGGCTTAAAAATGGATTTTTAATAGATCGTGAAGATCCTAGAATAGGTATTATGGAGACAGATTGGGCTGAAAATAGAGCTGAGATCGATGATGGACCAATTCGTAACTTCTTAAGTTCTGCAATGGATGCGCTCTACTCTACAGGCACTCGCGATAAGTTTAGGATTCGTTTAGAGCATGGTGATAATGATGGAACTACTGAACTCTATCTAAGCCATCGTAGAATGGAAGAGGTTGCATCGGGCGAATCATTCGTCTGGCAGCCGCACGATGCAATGCCAGAGCTTGAAGCAGAACTATTAAGTCGTATTATGTCATTCTTAGGGATGGAAGCTGCGCGTGCTAATGCATCACTCGCTGCACTGGAAGGTAAGGGGATGGTAGAGCGAGCTCGTCTTGTGGATAGCGCAGATGGCGAGAAGTTCCTCCTTGTTAAGGAGGGCTTCCCTAGAACTTGGCGCCGCACAGGGCATGCATTAGATAGAGTTGGCTTTACAGTCGAAGATCGTGATCGCTCTAAAGGTATCTACTTTGTTCGTTACATAGATCCATTTAAGGATAATGAACAAGATGGCATTTTGGATAAGCTTAAATTCTGGGATGGTGATGATCAACCAGAAGAGGGCGAGTATCAGATCTACATTGAGTCACATAATGAGTTGAGTAGAGTTATGGTGAGAAATGGTGATGGAGAAGCTAATGCAACAGGAACTGCTCGTCGCATTCTTACGCTACTTCATGAGCAACTTAAGTAGATGTTGATAATAAGAGGTGGTCCTGCGCTCTCTAAATTTAGAGCGCAGAAGGTGGAGTCTCTGCTACGGAGTTCTGTCTCTGGGGTTGGTAAAGTTGCAACTCAGCTAATTCATTTTATCGATACTGAACGAGAGTTAAGTTCTGATGAGTTGTTAGTGCTAGAGCAGTTGTTAGAGTATGGTCCCGCCCATAGCGTAGAAGAGGCTGTAGAGAGTTGGGTGGTCGTGCCTCGTCTTGGAACTATCTCTCCATGGTCAAGTAAGGCGACCGATATTGCCAACAACTGTGATCTCGCTGCGGTACGGCGTATTGAGCGAGGTGTGGTGTGGACAATTGAATTCAACTCTAAGTTAGCTGAAGATGATCGAGAGAGAGTGTTCTCTATTATTCATGATCGTATGCTTGAAACAGTGTTAGATAGTGAGAAGGATGCAGTGCAGCTATTTACCACGGCAGAGCCTGCTCCAGTATTAACTGTAGACATTTTAAGTGGAGGACGAGAAGCGCTAGAGGAGTCAAATCAGACTCTTGGACTTGCTCTTGCCGAAGATGAGATTGACTACCTGGTTGAAAACTTTAAGGCGATGGGGCGTAATCCAAATGATGTAGAGTTGATGATGTTTGCGCAAGCAAACTCTGAACACTGCAGACATAAAATATTTAATGCAGATTGGATTATTGATGGTAAGGAGCGGAGTGAAACTCTGTTTGGAATGATTCGTGATACTCATCGCAATAATTCAGATGGAGTGCTCTCAGCTTATAAAGATAACGCCTCTGTAGTGGAGGGTTTTACAGGAGGTCGCTTCTATCCTCATGCTGGAACTTATCGTGCAACAGAAGAGATGATAGATATTGTCTATAAAGCAGAGACTCATAATCATCCAACAGCTATCTCTCCTTTTCCTGGAGCGGCAACAGGAGCAGGTGGTGAAATTAGAGATGGTGGTGCTACGGGGCGCGGTTCGAAACCAAAGGCGGGTCTCTCTGGCTATTCAGTCTCTAACTTAAAAATTCCAGGTGCAGAGCAGCCGTGGGAGAAGGAGTACGGTAAGCCAGACCGTATTGTGTCAGCACTAGATATTATGCTGGAGGCACCAATCGGGGCGGCAGCATTTAATAATGAGTTTGGCAGACCAGCTATTCATGGATATTTTAGAACCTTTGAAGAGCGTGTGGCAGGAGTTGATGGTGATGAGGTTCGTGGCTACCATAAGCCAATTATGTTGGCAGGCGGGTTAGGTAATATTAGGCGAGATGATGTTGAGAAAAACTCAATTCCAGCTAGTACTAAGATTGTAGTGCTTGGAGGGCCAGCGATGCTGATAGGTCTTGGTGGTGGCGCAGCCTCATCTATGACTAGCGGCAAGAGTTCTGAGGATTTAGATTTTGCATCAGTACAGCGAGGAAATCCTGAGATGGAGCGCCGCTGCCAAGAGGTTATAGATCGTTGCTGGCAGCTTGCAGACAAAAATCCAATTGTCTCAATTCACGATGTTGGCGCGGGCGGACTCTCTAATGCAGTTCCAGAGATTGTTAATGATTGTGGTATGGGTGGAAATTTTGAGCTACGTAAAGTTCTGAATGATGAACCTGGAATGTCGCCATTAGAGATCTGGTGTAATGAGGCGCAAGAGAGATATATTCTTGCAATTTCTGCAGAGAGAATCGCGGAGTTTGAGCAGCTCTGTCAGCGTGAGCGCTGTCCTTATGCAGTTATTGGTGAGGCATCTAAGGAGCAGAAGTTAACCATAAGCGACTCTCAGTTTGGTAATAATCCTATTGATCTGCCGATGGAGGTGCTGTTTGGTAAGCCACCTAAAATGTTGCGCAGAGTTGAGCGCAAGCCGACTACGCATAGAGAGTTTGATAGTAAGAAAATAGAACTTAGTGATGCAGTAGATAGAGTTCTACGGCTACCAACAGTGGCGAGCAAATCATTTTTAGTCACTATTGGGGATCGCACTGTAACAGGGTTAGTAGCCAGAGATCAGATGGTTGGTCCTTGGCAAGTACCAGTTGCAGATGTGGCAGTAACCGCAACCAGTTATGATGGTTATAGTGGTGAAGCGACAGCGTTGGGAGAGGTCCCACCTATAGCACTCATCAACCCTGCGTCCTCTGGAAGGATGGCTCTTGGTGAGGCTTTGACTAATATAGTTGCCTGCAAAATAAGTTCATTGGATCAGGTTCGCTTCTCTGCTAACTGGATGGCACCAGCAGGGCACCCTGGAGAGGATGCGGCTCTATTTGATACGGTTAAAGCATTTTCAGAACTGTGTCAGCAGTTAGATATTTCAGTTCCAGTTGGAAAGGACTCTATGTCTATGAAGAGTGTCTGGGAGCAGGATGGAGAGCAGCGAGCTGTGACTGCGCCACTCTCACTTATCGCTTGTGCATTTGCCCCCTGTTCAGATGTTCGTAAAACTTTAACTCCACAAATTATTGTTGAAGAGTGTGGTGTAAAGGTAGAGAGTGATCTGCTGCTAATTGATTTAGGGCAAGGAAAAAACCGCTTGGGTGGATCAGCTTTAGCTCAAGTCTATAGTGAGATAGGAAATATCTCTCCAGATCTAGATGACTATATGTTAATTAAAGGTCTGTTCGATCTTATTCAAGAGTTAAATGAGAGCGGAGAGATTCTTGCTTATCATGACCGTTCTGCGGGTGGACTGTTTACTGCTGTAGCAGAGATGGCGTTTGCAGGGCATAGCGGGATATCTATTCTGCTTGATGATTTAATTGTCGGGAAGGATGGTGAGCAAGATAGTGATCCAGTTGCGGCTCTCTTCAATGAGGAGTTGGGAGCTCTGCTTCAGGTTCGTCACTCAGAGCTAGAGTCGGTACAGCATAAAATAGCTGAGTTTGGTTTGGCAGAGTGTACGCATATTATTGGAGCGCCAGCGCAAGATGGAGAGATCTCTATATATAGTGGAGGAGAGCAGATATTTAGTCGCTCCCGTATCGAGCTCCAGAAAGCTTGGGCAGAGAGTAGTTGGCAGTTGCAGCGACTGCGAGATAACAGCGAGTGTGCAGATCAGGAGTTTGCCCACTTATCAGAAGATAAAGTTGGGTTTATGGATCCAGGAATAACCACCACTTTAACTTTTGATCCGGCAGAAGATGTGGCAGCACCAATGATAAATAGAGGTGCGCGTCCTCGGATGGCAATTCTGCGAGAGCAGGGAGTTAATGGGCAGGTAGAGATGGCTGCAGCTTTTGACCGTGCTGGCTTTGAGTGTCACGATGTTCATATGAGTGATCTGCTAGAGGGGAGAGTTGAGCTTAACTCTTTCCGTGGGCTGGCAGCATGTGGTGGTTTCTCTTACGGAGATGTGCTTGGGGCAGGTGAAGGCTGGGCTAAGTCGATCCTATTTCATAATAATTTGCGTGATCAGTTTAGTCAATTTTTTGAACGCAATGACTCATTTGGGTTGGGGGTCTGTAATGGATGTCAGATGATGTCAGTAATTCATCAACTGATTCCTGGCGCAGAACATTGGCCTCGCTTTGTTAATAACAGATCAGAACAGTTTGAGGGGCGCTACTCAATGGTAGAAATTATGCAGTCACCCTCTATTTTTCTTCAGCAGATGGCTGGAACTAAAATTCCAGTTGCTATTGCTCATGGTGAGGGACGAGTTGAATTTGCTTCAGCAGAGGGTCACTCTATACTGCAGCAGCAGGAACAACTCGTTCTTAGTTACATCGATAACTCAGGGAATCCAACAGAGCAGTACCCATTTAATCCTAATGGGTCCACTCAAGGAGAGGCAGGGTATACTACTGTTGATGGACGATTTACTATTATGATGCCGCATCCAGAGCGTCTATTTCGTAATGTGCAATACTCATACTTGCCAGAATCTGATCGAAGTGGTGAGGACGGTCCTTGGATGCGTATGTTCAGAAATGCAAGAGTATGGGTGGAGTAGGTGATATGAACTAGAGTGTAGATTATGGTAGAGTTGCTGATTAAGATTATATTTTATTAGATAAAAAGGAGAGAGAAGATGTGGAATACAAACGATAAAATTGGGGATGAAGAGGTCGAGAGTAATAGTTATCGCAATAGTAGTAGCGTAAGCTCAACTCAGCAAACTTTTATTGGTCCTAGCGTTACTATCAAAGGCGAAATTAATAGCTCAGACGATATTTTGGTTGAAGGTAAAATAGAAGGATCTATTAATCTTGAAAAAAATAAGTTAGTTGTTGGTAAGAGTGGGGTGATAGATGCATCCCTTACAGCTAAAGAGGTTAAGATTGAAGGTAAAGTTGATGGTGACATTACTAGTTCTGACTTAGTGATGATAGATCAGTCTGGACGTGCGACAGGCACTATTAAAGCAAAGAGAGTAGTGCTTAAAGATGGATGTCGCTTCAAGGGAACCATAGATATGGATATGGATAGTAGCACTACCAGCACCACTAGTAAATAATATCATTACAGTATGAGCTTAGATGCTCGTCAAGGTCGGAGGGTTATTCACACTATAGATGATGCTATAGGTGGTAGAGTGTCGGCTACTAACCGATCTCGAGTGGCAGTTTTCCAAAAAATAATATCTAACTTTAGCGAAGATAGGCGTATAGATATTATGGATCTGGCGCGACCAATCGAGAAGAATATAGAGTTTTTTCTAGACTATAATGCACGCCTCCACTATCCAGATTTTACATATAGACTGCTCGAGATGCGAGAAGAGCAGCGCGAACTGGATAGTGATGAGTTAAATGATGAGTTAAGTAGCGGAGAAGGCAATGGCATTCAGATTCCTTCACTCCTTCCAGAACTTATAGATATCGATTATGCTTTTATCTGGGATCTTCCACAGTATCTAACTCGCAGTGAATTGAAAGAGCTCGCACTACAGTTAGGTGATGTTATTAAGCGTGGAGGATATCTATATCTAATAAACAGTACGCAGGCCAAAATAGCTCCAGAGCCAATGCACTGTAGAATTATGGAGGATGGGTATATTAAGTTCGATGGTATGGGGAAGATGGAGCGAATCTCGCCACTCTATAGTCAACTTGATATTAAAGAGTTAATGCGAGGATTTTCCATAACATCTAGCTCCCTTCTTCAAAATGGGCTACAAGAGATAATGTTGATTAAGGATTAGATGGTTTATTCTGAGGCGGTGCTCTCAAATACTTCTCAAGAAATTGCCCTGTATAAGAGCGTTTAATTTTAGCTACCTGCTCAGGTGTGCCACTGGCTATAATCTCTCCGCCACCCTCTCCACCTTCTGGACCTAAATCTATAACCCAATCTGCAGTCTTGATTACATCAAGATTATGTTCAATCACCACAATAGTATTTCCGTTATCTCTGAGACGATGAAGTACTGCTAGAAGCTGCTCTATATCGTGAAAATGGAGTCCAGTAGTTGGTTCATCTAAGATATATAGAGTCTTGCCGCTATCTCTTTTTGAGAGCTCTCTTGATAGTTTAATTCTCTGAGCTTCACCTCCAGATAGGGTTGTAGCGTTTTGTCCTAAGCTTATATAGCTTAATCCTACATCAATTAAAGTCTGTAATTTTTTAGCTAGCATTGGTACAGGATCAAAGAAACTCCGAGCTTCCTCAACTGTCATCTGTAACACTTCATGGATGGTCTTGCCTTTATACCTTACTCCAAGAGTCTCCCTATTGTAGCGCTCACCCTTGCAGACATCACATGATACATATATGTCAGCTAGAAAGTGCATCTCTACCCTAATAACTCCATCCCCTTGACAGGACTCACAGCGTCCACTTTTGACATTAAAAGAGAATCTTCCTGGCGCATAGCCTCGTGAGCGCGCCTCTTCAGTTCCAGAGAATAGCTCTCTAATTGCAGTAAATAGTCCGGTGTAGGTTGCTGGGTTAGAGCGAGGAGTACGCCCAATTGGACTTTGGTCGATGTTTACTATTTTATCAAAGAGATCCAGTCCGCTAATACTTTGGTAAGCGGCCGGGTCATGTTTTGAATTGTTCAGATATTGTGCGGTGGCACGGTATAGAGTATCATTTATAAGGGTAGATTTTCCAGAGCCAGACACTCCAGTGATGCAGGTCATCACTCCTGCAGGAATATCTAAGTTAACCTGTTTTAGATTGTTTCCGCTAGCTCCCTCTATCCTTAATATCTTAGCTCTATTAATTTTCACTCTACTCTTTGGAAGAGGAATCGAGCGACTCCCTGAGATATACTGTCCAGTTAGGGAGAGCTTGTTCTGCATAACTTCTTTAGGAGATCCTTGTGCCACTATATGTCCTCCATGTTCTCCAGCGCCAGGACCAATATCAACTACAAAATCTGCACTCCTAATTGCCTCCTCGTCATGCTCTACTACAATTACTGTATTTCCGAGATCGCGGAGATTAGTAAGAGTGTTGAGAAGGCGTTGATTATCTCGCTGATGGAGACCGATAGAGGGCTCATCAAGCACATACATCACACCAACTAGTCCAGCACCGATTTGGCTTGCAAGGCGTATCCGTTGCGCTTCTCCACCAGATAGAGTGTCAGCACTACGATTAAGGGAGAGGTAGTTGAGTCCTACATTTACTAAGAAGCCTAGACGCAGAGAGATCTCTCTAACAATTTTATCAGCAACCTCCCCACGCCACCCTTTCAGTTTTAGTTGAGAGAAGAAGTCAGCACACTCTGCAATAGAGAGCGCACTGATTTCTGGGAGAGGTAGTTGTTGAATAAATACATGACGAGCCTCTTCTCTCAGTCTAGATCCGTTGCAGTTAGGGCAAGGGCGGCTGTTGAAGTATTTAGAGAGGTTCTCTCTAACTCGACTGGACTCAGACTCCAGATACCTCCTCTCCATATTTGGAATAATTCCTTCGAAGATATTCATCTTACTAACTGCTGCACCACGACCATGTCTATAGTTAAACTGAATTATCTCATCTCCAGAGCCGTAGAGAATAGTTTGCCTAATTTTTTCTGGAAGTTCATCAAAGGGTGTGGAGAGTTCAAAATTGTAATGTTCTGCTAACGAGGTGAGGGTCTGCATAACCCAGTTGCTACGCCAATCCCACTCTTTAATTGCTCCATTATCTAAAGAGCGTTCAGGCTCTGGAACCATTCTCTGGGGATCTATAAACTGTTCTACGCCGAGACCTTCACAGCTAGGGCAAGCGCCTGCTGGGTTATTAAAGGAGAAGAGTCTTGGTTCTAACTCATCTAAATTGTAACCGCACTCACTACAGCTATAGCGAGAGGAGAATGATATAAGAGTATCTTCTGGAGCTCCCATATCTACTATAGATGCAATTCCATTAGATAGAGTCAGAGCGGTCTCTAGTGACTCAGCTAGGCGCTGTCTAATATCTGAGCGCACTTTTAGACGATCTACAACTAGCTCAATAGTATGGTTGCGTCTCCCATCTATCTTTGGTAGGTCATCTAATTGATACACTTTCGTGTCTATACGCACCCGCAAAAAACCACTAGCTCTCTGCTCTTCTAAAAGTTGGGTATGTTCCCCCTTTCTTTCACGGACTAACGGTGCAAGTAACATAATCTTGCTGCCTTCAGGTAGAGCAATGATTTGATCAACCATCTGACTAATAGGCTGTGCTTCCAGTGCTGTATCGTGTTCAGGACAGTGCGGAGTTCCGACCCTAGCGTAGAGTAGGCGTAGGTAGTCATGAATCTCAGTGACGGTTCCTACAGTGGAACGAGGGTTGTGTGAAGTTGATTTTTGCTCAATAGATATAGCTGGTGAGAGTCCTTCAATATGGTCAATATCTGGCTTCTCCATAAGTGATAAAAACTGGCGAGCATATGAGGATAGTGACTCGACATAACGGCGCTCTCCTTCTGCGTATATAGTGTCAAAGGCGAGCGAAGATTTGCCGGAGCCAGATAGCCCAGTAATAACAATCAATTTTTCTCGAGGAAGGTCGAGATCTATATTTTTTAGATTATGGGTGCGTGCCCCACGGATAGTAATATTCTTCATAAACTTGATAGTAAAGGTCAACTATTTTAGATACAATAACCAGATAGTATAACTACATTTTAAGTATATAGAGAGAATTAATATGAGTCATGATGGTGGCAGGGAAAAGAGCGGCATGTTGCCAGTAGAGAAACGCGCGGCTGGATCACTAGCAGCAATTTTTGGGTTACGGATGTTAGGGCTATTTATGCTTCTTCCTATCCTTGCACTCTATGCGGAAGATCTGGAAGGATCAACTCCGTTGTTGATGGGGTTGGCGCTCGGCATCTATGGGCTTACTCAAGCGCTGTTGCAGATTCCGTTTGGAATGCTCTCCGACCGTTATGGGCGCAAAATTATGATTGCTATCGGATTGCTGATCTTCGCAGTCGGAAGTGTGGTGGCAGCTATGGCAACTACGATTGAAGGGGTGATATTAGGGCGGGCTATTCAAGGGGCTGGAGCTATTGCCGCTGCAACTATGGCGCTACTTGCAGATTTAACTCGTGAAGAGTTCCGTACTAAAGCGATGGCAACTTTTGGTATCACCATTGGAATGTCATTCACCTTGGCGATTGTGTTAGGTCCAATCTTAAATGGTTTTATCGGAGTTTCCGGAATTTTTTGGTTAACTGGAATATTGGCACTGTTAGCATTGGTGGTGCTCTATAAGGTGGTGCCAACTCCGACCCACCTTCATATGCATCATGATGCAGAGTGTGATATTGCTCAATGTAGCTCAGTTCTGAAAGAGGGGGAGCTACTTCGCCTGAACTTCGGTATCTTTGTGCTTCATCTAATTTTAACCGCTATCTTTGTGGTTATCCCTATTGGATTGGTTGATAGTGGATTGGTGGCGAGTGACCACTGGATGGTCTATCTTGGAGTTGTAGTTCTTGCTATGGGGATTATGGTTCCGTTGGTGATTCAGGCGGAGTCAAAAGGGAAGATGAAGGAGATGTTTACTCTTGCGATCGCTCTGGTGATACTCTCACAGCTTACACTTTTACAATTCTCTGGCTCACTCTGGGGAATCGTCATCGCTCTAATTATCTTCTTCGGAGGCTTTAATCTGCTGGAGGCGACACTTCCATCATTGATATCTAAAATTGCACCAGTAGATAAAAAAGGGACTGCAATGGGTATTTATACTAGCTCTCAATTTTTTGGCGCATTCTTAGGGGGAGTCTCTGGCGGATGGATTTACGGCTGGTTTGATAAAGATATCACCCCTATCTTTTTACTCTCTGCTGGGTTGGCAACTATCTGGTTAGTGATTGCACTGGGCATGAAGCGTCCACAGGTGGTGAGAACTCATCTCTTAAATGTGGGAGAGGTTGGAGATGATAGAGCCGCTGAGATGACTCAGAAGCTGCGTGAAATTACAGGTGTTATAGAGGTAGTTATTATCAGAGATGATCAGGTCGCTTATGTTAAAGCGAATAATGATCTGGAAGATAGAAAAGTTCTCGAGGAAGTTATAGCTACTCGCTAGCGTTAAGTATTGTCTATTATATATTGAAGTATTGGATACTGATAGAATGTATAATTAATCCACAATTAATCCACATTTGATTTAAAAGAGAGGAAGAAAGATATGGCTGGAGTAAATAAAGTAATTTTGGTTGGGCGTTTAGGGCAAGATCCAGATGTTAAATATACTGCGGACGGAAGAGCTATTGCTAACATATCTATTGCTACCAGCGATACTTGGAAAGATAAAAACACAGGTGAGAAGCAGGAGCGTACAGAGTGGCATAGAGTTGTATTCTTCGGTAAGTTAGCTGAAATTGTAGCTGAATATCTGAAGAAAGGTTCGCAAGTGTATGTGGAAGGGAAACTGCAAACTCGTAAATGGCAAGATAAAGAGGGGCATGATCGCTACACTACAGAAGTTGTAGTAGATGGATTTAGTGGAACTATGCAGATGTTAGATAGTCGTGGAGGTTCAAGTGCAAGCTTCAATGCTCCATCAGCAAATCAGGGGCAGGCAGGTGGTAATCATGCAGCTTCCTCTGCTCCAGCAGCACAATCAGCTCCGGCACCAATGGTACTGGACGATGATATCCCGTTTTAGATGTTAGAGCTTAGCTCTTAATTGTAGTTAAAACGGTTCGACCTCGACCATCTCTCCTGCCTCTACACCAGAGTTATCTTCTGGTAGTACGATAAAGCAGTCAGCGATACTCATCGAGCGCAGAATATGTGAGCCTTGCGCTCCAGCCCCTCTTACGACCTGCTCTCCATTATCAGCAGTTTCTAAGATTCCGCGTTGAAACTCTAATCGTCCTGGTCGTTTCTTTAATTTGTTGGCGCAGCGTATTGGAATTCTGAATGGTCTGCTCTGCTCCTTTCCAGCAAGGTGGTTTATTGCAGGGCGAGCGAACTGGAGGAATGTGACCATTGCTGAGACAGGGTTGCCGGGAAGACCGAAGAACCAAGCATCGTTGATCTTGCCAAAAGCGAGAGGTTTTCCAGGCTTCATAGCGATGCGCCAGAAATTTATATTACCTAACTTATCTAAAGTCTCTTTTACAAAATCAGCATCACCAACGGATACTCCACCTGAAGTGATCACTACATCAGCTTGCGCGGCAGCATCTAAGAAGGCTTGCTCGATTAGATCGCGCTGATCACGGATAATTCCAAGATCAATTAGCTCAACTCCAAGTTCGCTTAGCATACTAAATACAGTGTAACGATTACTGTCATAGATCTGACCATCTCCTAGCTCCTCTCCAGCTGAACAGAGCTCATCGCCAGTTGAGAAGAAGGCGATCTTGATTCTCTTCTTAACTGCAATTTCCCCATACCCAAGCGAGGCTATCATTCCTAACTCTGCGGCTCCTAGAACTTTGCCAGGCTGCAGTACCGCTTCTCCAGTTTTCATATCTTCACCCGCAAAGCGCACATTCTCTCCTGCACGGTGATTATCAGCACTAGAGAAGCTAACTGTTTTATCGCCATCTGGAGTAGCCTTCTCCTGCATAATTACGGTGTCCGCACCATCTGGAATTTTTGCACCTGTCATAATTCTTACAGACTCTCCTGCTTCGACTCTACCTTTGAATGGTGTCCCAGCAAATGAGCTTCCTATCAGATTTAGAGTAACCGTCCCATCTTCTGGTAGATCTTTCCCTAACAGCGCATAGCCATCCATAGCAGAGTTGTCATAAGATGGTACATTTATTGGAGAGATTATCTCTTCGGCAAGGATGCGTTTGAATGATTCGGTTACGGAGACTATCTCTTGAGCAGTCGTTGGGATGATCTCATTAAAGATTTGCGCTAATGCTGTCTCGACAGAGAGAAGTGGAGCTGTTGGTTTTTGCATTCTGTATTCCTGAACTATTTTGTTTTAAAAGTTAGTGTTTGATTGTTGGCTGGTTAGTTACTAAGCAGTCAAATATTGGTTATTTTAGCACTGATGAAATTTATAATTTCATCAAGATTGTTTAGATCTAAGCGAGGGATCTGGGGGGCTATATCTTCACTGTTGGGAGTAGCGACCGCTATAATGTAACCATCCTTATGGTGGAGAGGTGGTTTGCCTAATTCAGAACGGTATATCTCGATGCGAGGAATTGGCTCATGTTTAAAGCCCTCTACTAAAATTAGATCTAAAT
>Ga0209252_1001368_pt1 | contig 16175 bp, 15 predicted proteins | sample SaaInlV_135m_DNA_3_FD_184673 | JGI IMG/M metagenome (GOLD analysis project Ga0209252, IMG submission 184673) | Marine microbial communities from expanding oxygen minimum zones in the Saanich Inlet - Saanich Inlet SI074_LV_100m_DNA (SPAdes) (version 2) | ecosystem: Environmental > Aquatic >... | reverse complement strand
TCCACGTATTCAAAGAATACCAACTTTAAAAGAAAAAATAGCATCTATGAATTTGAGTGATAATTATTCTTTAGGCCTGCTTTCATACCCTGTATTAATGTCATCAGATATACTAGTTTTTAATGCTTCCGCTGTTCCAGTTGGCGAAGATCAATTAAGTCATGTTGAACTAACAAGAGAGCTTGCACGAAGATTCAATTCATCTTACAAAGATATTTTGATTGAGCCTGAACCACTTGTAAGTAAAGTATCAAGATTAGTAGGTACTGACGGACAGGGCAAGATGAGTAAGTCTTTAAATAATTCTATATATTTATCTGATTCTGAAGATGAAGTTAAGAAGAAGGTTATGAAGATGTATACTGATCCAAATAGAACAAGTGCAGATGTACCTGGTAAAGTTGAAGGCAACCCAGTCTTTATTTATCATGATATATTTAATTCCGATAAAGAAGAGCTTGATGACTTTAAAGATAGATATTCTAAAGGAAAAATAGGTGATGTCGAGGTCAAGAAGTCCCTTATAAGAAATGTTAATAATTTCTTGGATCCTATAAGGCAAAAAAGAAGAGAAATTTTAAGGAATAAAGGCGAAATTTTAGATATAATCATTGAAGGTTCAAAGAGAGCTAGAGAAGTTGCCAGAGATAATCTTGAACTTATTAAAGATGCAATGAGCTTAAATTTTAGATAAGGAGTTATTATTATGAGTTATTCAGATCCATTACCAATAGGAGTTATACCAGAGGATACAAATTTTAAGCCAAAGAAAATGAGAGCATGGGTTATAAGAAAAGAAAGACATGGTGAACCTATGCAATCTTTTCAAGAAGAAGAGCTTCCAGTCCCAGAATGCGGGCCAAATGATGTATTAGTATTAGTCGTTGCAACAGGAATTAATTTTAATGGAGTTTGGGCAGGGTTAGGTGAGCCTATCTCTGTCTTAGACGTTCACAAGCAAGATCTCCATATAGCCGGTAGTGATTGCTCAGGAATTGTTTGGGATGTAGGTTCAAATGTTAAAAGCTGGAAAAAAGGAGATGAAGTAATTATTCATTGTGGCGTGGAAAGTGAAGAACCACATTCCAATATGACACAATCTAATGGAGATTTTATAAGTTATGACCCAATGGTGAGTAAGCAAGCGCAAATATGGGGATACGAAACACCAAACGGTTGCTTTGCTCAATTTACCAAAGTTCAAGCCCAACAAATTTTAAAAAAGCCAAAGCATTTAAATTGGGAAGAGGCGGCTTCATACGCATTATGCTATTTCACTGCTTATCGAATGCTTGTGACTAAAGCTAAAGTTCAACCTGGAGAGGTTGTACTTGTATGGGGAGCTGCTGGAGGATTAGGGGTCTTTGCAATACAGATATGTAAAATGTTAGGAGCTAAAGCCGTAGCAGTCGTTTCTTCGAAGGATAAATTCAAAATGTGTGAGGAGTTAGGTGCTGTTGGGGTTATAAATAGAAAAGACTTTCCAAATTTAGCTTACAAGAAAAACGAAACTCCGGAAGAGACTGCCGCACGTTTTAAAGAAATGAAAAATTTTGGAAAGAAAATTTGGGAAATATTAGGAGAGAGAAAAAGTCCTAATGTTATTTTTGAGCATCCTGGTGAAACAACTTTTCCCACAAGTGTCTTTGTGTGTGAGAGATTTGGTAGGGTAGTTATATGCGCAGGAACATCTGGGTATGATTGTTCTTTTGATGTTAGATATTTATGGATGTTGCAGAAAGATGTTATAGGTTCACATTTTGCTAATGCCTTAGAATGTATAAGGGCCAACGAGTTAGTTCATCAGGGATTAATTAATCCAGTAGTTTCCGAGATTTTTAATTATGATGAGATTCCTAAAGCCCATCAGTTAATGTATGAAAATAAACATTCTGGTAAAATGGTATGCCTTGTACAAGGTGAGAAGAAATAGAAGAATTATTTTCTTTTATTCATATCTTTTAGGTTATTTAATATAAATGATGCTTTAATCTTTGATTCTTTAGCTGTTTTAATATTGGTTTTTCCTGTTAGGACTAGAGCTGCTTCAATTGCCGAGGATTGAGCTCCGTATATATCAGTTTTGAGATTGTCACCAATCATTAAAGTTTCCTGTCTTGGACAGTCAAGTTGTTTTAAGGCCAAATTGAATATCTTCAAGGAAGGTTTGCCAAGGTTAATGACTTTACAAGCAGTAGCTTTTCGAATTGCAGCTACAATTGAACCTGTTGCAGGTAGATTTCCTAGTTTAGATGGATAAGTATTGTCGACACTGGTTGCGTAGACTCTTGAGCCATTTTGAATCGATAAACATGCATACATTAAATCTTCATAATTAAATTCCATGCTTCCAGCTACAAGAACAAGCTCTGCTTTTTTATAATCATTTTTAGCGTCGACTAAATTAATCCGCGCATTTTTCTTTAGGAAATTCTTAATTTTCTTGCTGGTTAACGCTAGAACATTGACTGATTTCTTATTCTTTCCCACAATATCAAAAAAATTCGTTAGCGGTGTTATGATTTGTCTTTTAGCACAAGGTATGCCTAAGGATTTCAGAAGAGTGGAATATGCTGCAGGTGAAAGTGTTGAGTCATTAGTCATAAAAAGATAAGGTTTATTATTTCTGGATATTGTATTTATTATGTTCTTTGAGAAAGGAAGAAGCACCTTGTCTAAGTAAATTACTCCATCTAGATCAAAAATAAAACCACTATATTTTTCAATTAAGTTCATTATCCCCAAATTTCTTTAGCAAGTTTTTTGTCTCTAACTCTAGTTGATTCTTTTTTTATAAGCTGGATTTGTTTTTCCTTAGGATTATCTACAATTTGAATTTCAAGAAAATCTAATATTATCAAGGAAGCTTTTTTCATCCCCTCAAAAACTTCTTTTTCTTCCCCGGAGGACTTGGCTGTTTTGTAATCCATAAAAAGTGCAATACAAGCAAAATCGGACTCAATTTCCGGGTCAATTTTTACCGTCCATTCTTCATACTCATTACGTAAGAAAACTTTAGACCAATCTTGTAATACTTCTTCAAAACTCAAGTGTGACATGATTATATTTCTAACTCTCCTGCTACAATAATATTTTTTTGCCCGGAATTCTTTATTATATTAACTGCTTCTTCAAAAGATGCATACTTTTCAATAGTACAGGCTCTTACTAACATAGGAATATTAACTCCAGATACTATCTCAACCTTGTCTTTATTAAGAAAAGTTAGGCTAATATTAGAAGGAGTGCCACCAAACATATCAGTAAATATAATTGTTTTCTCTTCTTCTATTATAAAATTTGAAATTCGATTTGCATAAGTTTCAAAGTCTCTTGAATCCTTATCTATTGTTAGGGTATTAATAGTCCTTACAATTCTATCACCAAGTATAAATTCGATAGATGATTTTAGTTCTTCACAAAGATTTCCGTGAGTAATTATTAATATATTAAACATATTGTTATATTAATATATTAATAATCTATTACAAAACTAACTTTCAATAATTATTTTTTTAACAGCAATTTCAATTAAAGTTGAGAGGTTTCTACCAGGGCTTACAGGAATCTTCATGTGTGGAACTTTAGTATTTAGAAGTTCAATATAAGTTTTATCATAACCAAGTCTTTCATAGTCATGGTTATTTGTGAATTCAATTAACTCAACTACAAGATCAATTTTGCTTTTTGCTCTAATTCTAGTTTTACCAAAAATATCTTTAACATTTATAATCCCAATCCCTCTGATCTCAATTAAGTTTTTTATAGTTTCGGGTGGCCTACCAACTAAAGAATTATCTTCTTTTTCAATAATCACAACATCATCTGCAATCAAATACGCTTTTTTAGTTAGAAGCTCAATCGCACATTCGCTTTTACCTATACCACTCTTTCCGATTATTAGTACACCCAAATCTGAAATATTTAATAGGACACCATGCTGGCTTATCTGGCTACTCATTTTCTTTAATAATTTCTAGTATTTTTTGCGGATTTTCTTGATTAGCTATCTTGTCTACAATTATTTTTTTTGAGAATAATTTTGCTATAGATTTTAAAATTTCCAAGTGGTGATTGCCATCTTGATCATTCTGAAGAATAAGTATGAATACTTTAGTCTTGAGCTCGTCAATTGAACCAAAGTCCACCCCATCACTACAAACACCTATCCAAGCTGATGATTTATCAAGACCAGGAATTCTTGCATGAGGGACAGCAATATGATTGTCTAAGGCAGTGCTGCATAGTTCTTCCCTCTTGCTGATTAGCTCATTTAAGATAGGTTTCTTAAGTGATGTATCTACTAAACAAACTTTGTCTATAAGAGATTTGATAAAGTCTTCTTTCTTAGTACTTTTTAAATTATTAAAAATCATTTTAGATGTAAGTAGATTGCTAAGTTTCATTTGACACGCCTTTTAATAGATGAAGATATTTTAAGTATATTCCTGTATTTTGCAATAGTTCTTCTTGCAATATTGACCCCTTTTTGATCAAGTTCTTTCTTTATGTCTAAATCAGAAAGTGGCGATTTCTTATTTTCTTTTGTAATTAGCTCATCTATCATATCTCTTACTGCTATAGAGGAGTTGCTATCTTCACTCTTAACTTTGTTACTAAAGAAACTTTTCATATTGAGAGTCCCCCTAGGAGTACTAATATATTTATTTCTTGTTATTCTACTAATTGTTGATTCATGAACATTAACCTTAACAGCAATATCACTGAGCTTTAAGGGATTCAAGTATCTTTCACCTTTGAGTATGTAATCTTTCTGCACCTCAATAATGCTTTTTATAACATTTTCATACATCTGTTCTCTTTCAATTATTGTTTTTATCATTACTGTCGCACTCTTCAGCTTATCCTTAAGGTATAAAAAAACCTCACTATTCTGATCTTTCTCTAATTTAATCATTTTCTTATAGTAATCTGAAACTTTGATTTTTTTTGAACTTCTATTTAATTGAATGATTAACTTGTTGTTTTGTTCGTACACATAGGCTTCAGGCTCAGTGAAGTTAATACTAGTTTCTATCTCTGGAAAAATATCTGCAGGATTAAAGCTTAATTCTGATAAATCAACTAAACATTTCTTTACTATAGCTTGATCTACTCCTAAGTTTTTTGAGATATCCTTGAAGTCTTTTCTAGCAAGATCTTCAAAGTGATTGTCAATTATTCTGAAAAACACATCTTTATTCGGATTATTCGATAATTCCAACTGGATTTTTAAGCATTCTTGAAGTGACCTAGAAAAAACGCCTGGAGGATCGAAGAATCTTTGTGCTTTTCTAATAAGCTCTTCTATTGATATTTCATTTAAACCCAAGATTTTCTTGTCTTCTAAAGAGCTTAGTATTTCTAAGTTTGTCGAAAGGATGAATCCTCTCTCGTCCAACAAATGTATAATGCTTGAAATTATATTCTTCTCTTCCCTAGATATTTCAAATAGATTTAATTGTCTAGCAAGGTATTCAATTAAATTTTTACTACGATCTTCAAGAGTATCTACATTTAAAAGATTTTCACTATAATCTTTTGTGTGCGTATCAATGCGAAGCTTATCTGCATCATAAAGCTCTGACTCCTCAAGGCATGGGTTCTCAATTAATTCTTTTTCAATGTATTCATCAATCTGGTTCAAATCAAGATTAATAAGCCTAATAAAAAGTTTAGATTCAAAACTTAATTGGCTTCTTTGGCCTTGGGCTACTTTTTTATTCAGCTTAATCATTTAGTTACCTAAACCTATAGCTTTAAAATTAAATATAACCATAAAATTAGTGTAGCTGAAGAATGTTGATAAAATCTAGGAAGTTAACTAAATCGACTGATGAGATTTAATTATTAGCATTTTCATAAGCAATAATTTTTTCTTCGTGCTCTAAAGTTAATGCTATGTCATCTAAACCTTCTAGCAAGAATTTCTTTCTAAATGGATCAATATTAAAATTATAATTAAAGTTTTTGTTGTCAACAATAGACTCATCATTAAGATTAACCACTAGTTCATAGTCATCATGTTTAATTGTTGACTCAAAAAGGTACTCTAGTTTCTCTTCATCAAGGACTATTGGAAGGATGCAGTTTTTAAAGCAGTTATTATATAGAATATCAGCAAAAGATGAAGAAATTATTACCTTGAAGCCATAATCTCTTAGAGCCCAAGGAGCATGCTCTCTTGAGCTACCGCAACCAAAGTTATCTCTAGCTAGTAGAATCTCAGATTTTTTGAAGTTAGCTTTATTTAATATAAATTTTTGATTTTCTGAACCATCATCATTAAATCTCCAGTCAAAGAACAGAAACTGTCCAAAACCAGTTCTCTCAATTCTCTTTAGAAATTGCTTTGGTATGATTTGATCAGTGTCAACATTCGCAGAATTTAAAGGGGCAGGACGGCTAGTAACTTTTTTGAATTTTTCCATTATTAATAATCACCTAAATCAATATCAAAAGATCTAATATCTGTAAATTTACCATTTATTGCAGCTGCCGCAGCCATTGTTGGACTCACAAGATGAGTTCTGCCACCTTTTCCCTGTCTACCTTCAAAATTTCTATTAGAAGTACTTGCACACCTTTCTCCTGGAGAAAGTTTATCAGGATTCATGGCCAAGCACATACTACAGCCTGATTCTCTCCAATCAAATCCAGCCTCTTTGAAGATTCTATCAAGACCTAATTTTTCTGCCTGATATTTTACAATTTGTGAACCCGGAACAACAATCGCATTAACTTGTGAAGAAACTTTATTCCCTTTTATAACTTTGCTTGCAGCAATCAAGTCCTCAATCCTTGAATTAGTGCATGAGCCAATAAATACAGTATCAATTTTTATATCTTCTATGTTTGTATCTGCTTTAAGACCCATATATTCTAATGCATCCTCGATTGATTTTCTTTTAACTGGGTCTTCTATATCTTTTGGATTAGGTACTTTACTATCTATTCCTGAGACCATACCTGGGCTTGTTCCCCAACTTACTTGCGGCGATATTTCTGAGGCGTCCATAGATATGCTTTTATCAAATCTTGCTCCTTCTTCGGTAGCCAAATTTTGCCATTCCTTAATTAGTGATGGAAAGTTTTTTAAGTTTTTAATTCTTGGTTTATCTTTCAAATAATCAAAAGTGATTTGGTCAGGGCTAATCATGCCTGCTCTGGCTCCACCTTCAATTGACATATTACAAATAGTCATTCTTTGTTCCATAGATAATGACTTAATAGTGTTACCAGTGTATTCAACTATATGACCAGTGGCACCAGCTGTCCCAATTTTGCCAATTATGCTAAGAATTATATCTTTAGCAGTAACTCCCTTGGGTCTTTTGCCTTGAACTTTTATCTCAAAGGTTTTAGGTTTCTCTTGCCATAAACACTGAGTCGAAAGGACATGCTCAACTTCGCTCGTTCCAATCCCGAACGCTAAGGCTCCAAAGGCCCCATGAGTTGATGTATGACTGTCTCCACAAACGATTGTACTTCCAGGCTTAGTGAGACCCTGTTCTGGACCTATAACATGGACGATTCCCTGATAGGGGCTTGCTAAGTTAAAAAGCTCAACATTGAATTCGCTACAGTTTTTTTCAAGTGTTTCAATCTGCTGAGCAGAAATAGGGTCACTAATATTGTGCCTATCAATTGTCGGAACATTGTGATCCATAGTAGCAAAAGTTAGATCTGTTCTTCTAACCTTCCTAGAATTTTCCCTCAAGCCTTCAAAAGCTTGTGGTGAAGTAACTTCATGGACTAAGTGAAGATCAATGTATAGAAGTGAGGGTTTACCCTGTTCTTCATGTACGACATGTTTTTCCCAAATTTTTTCAAAAAGTGTTTTTGGTTTCATATTAGCTTTTATAATACCCAATTAAGATGAAGTAGTGAAAGTCTTTAGTTTAGAGAAAATAGCTTCTGTTTTCTTGAAATCTTCAATTCTTAATAGTTGATTATATTTTGCTGTTCTGTCTGTTCTTGAACATGAGCCAGTCTTAATTTGACCTGAGGAAGTAGCAACAGCTAAATCTGCAATTATTGAATCTTCTGTTTCACCCGATCTATGAGAAATAATATAAGAATAATTATTCTGCTTTGCTAGGTTAATAGCCTCTAGGGTTTCAGAAATAGTACCAATTTGATTGATTTTTATAAGTATGCTATTGGCAGCAGAGATATCGATACCAGCTTTAAGCCTTTCTCTATTTGTTACGAACAAGTCATCACCTACTAGTTGTACTGATGAGCCAATAGCTTCTGTTAATTTACACCAACCATCCCAGTCGTCTTCATCTAATGGATCTTCAATTGAAATTATTGGAAATTTTTTTATTAAATTTTCATAGTAATCAGAGAGCTCATTTGAATTAAGTAATTTTTTGTCAATTTTATATTTCTTATCAATAAATATTTCTGATGCTGCAACATCTAAGGCAAAGAATATGTCTTTTCCTAAGACATATCCAGAATCCTCGATTGCATCTGAAATATATTTTAGCGCTTCTTCGTTAGAATCTAAATTAGGAGCGAAACCTCCTTCGTCACCAACAGCTGTTGAATGCCCGTTCTTATTAAGGATTTCTTTAAGAGTATGAAAAATTTCAACACCCGCCTGGATAGCGTTTGAGAATGTATCGAATCCTGCAGGTACAATCATGAATTCTTGAATATCAAGACCATTATTGGCATGAGCTCCACCATTAATTATGTTCATCAATGGAGAAGGTAATATATATGGACCTTTTGGCTTCAAAAATTCAAAAATTTCTTTACCATCATTAGCAGCTAAGCATTTTAAATAGGTGATTGAACAAGCAAGTATGGTATTTGCGCCTAACTTAGATTTATTCTTCGTTCCGTCAAGATCAATAAGGAAATTATCAAACTCACTTAGCGAAGCAAAGCTCCTATTATTAATTGAGGATTTAATTAAAGTATTAATGTTTTTAACCGCTGTTAGTACACTTTTGCCTTTATACAACTTATTATCTTTATCTCTTAATTCAACTGCCTCATGTGACCCAGTAGATGCACCTGAGGGTACAGATCCTCTACAGACTTGGCCATTATTAACAGACATATCAACTTCCACAGTTGGATTACCCCGTGAATCTAAAATCTGTCTTCCTTTTATATATGTAATTTTTACCATTTCATTCAAGTATCTCAATTCTATATGAGTCAAAACATTTTTCAATAAAACTTATAAAAAAATTTGAATTCATCTTGTATTAAGATAATGTATTTTAAATTATGGACTCTAGAATTCCGAATTCACTTAGGTTTTTATCTATCGATGCTGTTGAAAGAGCAAATTCAGGGCACCCAGGCATGCCAATGGGAATGGCAGATATTGCAACAATCTTATTTGCCGAGTATTTGAAATTCGACTCGAGTTCACCTGACTGGGCAGATAGAGACAGATTTGTTCTATCTAATGGACATGGCTCAATGCTGCTTTACTCTCTTCTATATCTTTTGGGCTATAAAGAACCTACGTTAGAAGATATTAAAAACTTTAGGAAGCTTGGCTCAAAGGCACCTGGTCATCCTGAATACAAACATACAATTGGAGTTGAGACAACAACTGGCCCACTTGGGCAAGGTTTAGGTAATGCTGTTGGTATGGCATTAGCTGAAAGAAACCAAAATAAGAAATTTGGAAATAGTATTATAGACCACTATACATATGCATTTGTTGGTGATGGTTGTCTAATGGAAGGACTTAGTCATGAAGTATTGAGTTTTGCTGGGCACCTAAAGTTAAATAAACTGATAGTTTTTTTCGATGACAATAAGATCTCAATTGATGGACCTACTAATTTGTCAGTCTCAGACAACATTATGCAAAGAGTCAAAGCTTACAACTGGAATTTTATTTCAATTGATGGGCACAATCACTTTCAAATCAGGAAGGCAATAGAAAAAGCTAAGAAATCATCGAAGCCAACAATGATAGGATGTTCAACCAAGATTGGATTTGGATCCCCCAATAAGGAGGGTTCAGAGAAAAGTCATGGTGCCGCATTGGGGAAAAAAGAAGTAGAAGAAACTAGAAGAAAATTAAATTGGAATTATAAGCCTTTTGAGGTCCCGAATGTAGCCTTGAACTTCTGGAGAAAAGCTGGACTAAGGTCAAAAAAAATAAGACTCAGGTGGGAAAAGAATTTACAAAAGAACAATCTTAAGAATCATTTTATAAAATCTCAGAAAAGCAATATTACTAAAGCCATAATTAATAAAATTTTCACAGAGTTTAGGTCTAGTTGCTCAAATATAGAGAAAATATCTACTAGAAAAGCAAGTGAGAAAGTTATTGAGATACTCAAGCCTAATTTAAGTCAGTTACTAGGCGGCTCAGCTGATTTGACACCATCAAATAATACTAAAATTTCAGGAATGAGCATTCTTAACTCTAATAATTATGGAGGAGACTACATTCACTATGGGATAAGGGAGCACGGCATGGCTTCGATTATGAATGGTATGTCACTGCACAAAGGAATCATTCCATACGGCGGAACCTTTTTAGTTTTCACAGACTATTGTAGACCATCTATAAGACTCTCTGCTATGATGGGATTAAAAGTTATATATATAATGACTCATGATTCAATTGGCTTAGGAGAAGATGGGCCAACACACCAACCTATAGAGCACATAGCTACTTTAAGAGCCATACCCAACCTCTATGTATATAGACCATGTGATATAAATGAAACTTTTTACTCTTGGATGGATGCAATTTCATCAAACCATGCGTCTGTGATTGCTTTAAGCAGGCAAGACTTAAAAGTACTAACAAAAATAGGAAAAGTTTTTGACAAAAAATTAGTAAATATTGGAGCACAAATTGTTTGGGGCAACCTAAAAGGCAGGGATGCAACTATTCTTTCTTCCGGATCAGAAGTTGAAGTTGCAGTTTCGGCTTCCAAGGAATTATTAACAAAAGGCATAAATGTCACTGTTGTATCAATTCCATGTCTAGAGAACTTTCTAGATAAATCTATTGCTCTCAGGAAGTCGATATTAGGCAATGCTCCGATTCTATCTATTGAAGCTGGAATATCTTTAGGGTGGAGAAGCTTTCTTGATGACTTCAAGAATGTAGTTTCAGTAGAAAGTTTTGGGTCCAGTGCACCAAAAGATGATCTGTATAAACACTATAATATAACAAAGCAAGAGATTATTAGAAAGGTCAAAAAGATTATTTAAGGTTTTTCTTGACTTTAAATTCATACTCATATAAATTTTGATATTTAGCGGAGAGATTATGCCTGGAATATTTGTTGGAAGTAATGAGAATTTAGAAAATGCCCTGAGAAGATTCAAGCGTCAAGTTGAAAAAGGCGGAATTCTTTCTGATGCAAGAAAGAAAGAATATTTTGAGAAACCAAGTGAGACAAAGAAGAAAGCACTTTTTGCTGCTAAGAAAAGAATGAACAAGAAAGTTAGAAAGCCTCGATATTAATAAATTAAATGTCATTTAATGAAGAATCTACTAGCCTCGAAGATATCTTATCCCAAACCTCACTAAGAGAATATATTGAAAAAAATTGGTCACCCTTAAAGAAGTCTGGGTCTAATTTCTCGACACTCTGTCCTTTTCATGATGACAAGTCACCTTCTATGTCTGTAAGTGACGAGAAAGGCCTATATCACTGCTTTACTTGTAAGGCCGGCGGGAATTTGATTACTTTTGTTAAGGAATTTAAGAATCTAAACTCTGCAGAGGCGATACAAGAGATTGCAAGTTTTTTTAATATAAAGTTACAGAAGACTTTCAACAATTATAGCGAGGATTCAAATCTCAATAAGCAAATGTACGATCTTAACAACCTTATTGCTTCACTGTTTATGAAATATTTAGCAGAAGGTAAAGAAAGGAAAGCAGCAACAGATTATTTAATTAGTAGGGGTTTTGACAATAAAGATATATCTAACTTTAGTTTAGGATTTGCACCTAACAAATGGGATTTCTTATCTTCTTTTTTGAAAAAGAAAAAGATTTCAATCAATATGGCTCATAATATAGGTTTGATTTCCAAAAAAGACGATAAAGATGAGTTCTTTGATTTCTTTAGAAATAGAATTATTTTTCCTATTAAGAACAGACAAGGAAATATTCTGGGATTTGCAGGAAGGAATATAGGTGATGAAAAACCAAAATATATAAATTCTAAAGAATCCCCAATCTTTATGAAACGAAAAATACTTTATGGAATTGACAAATTTACTAATCTTAAAGGAAGCAAGCCCAAATACATCTTTATTGTAGAGGGATACACCGATGTGATGATGATGAATAAATTCGGTATTTATAATGTTGTTGCAACAATGGGAACCTCGCTGACAATTGAGCATGCTAATGAATTAAAAAAATTCAGCTCAAAAGTTATAATGTGCTATGACTCTGATAAAGCAGGTTTTGACTCATCTTTCAAGAGTATAGAACCACTATATCAATTAGGAATCGAAGTTTATACTCTGCGGCTTCAGAGTAACTATGATCCGTGTTCCTTTATAAAAGAATTTGGTAAAGCAAAATTTATTGATGCAGCAAAGAACTCAACGTTAATTATTGAAGAGTATATTAATTATTTAAAAGAAGAGTATTTGGAGAAGAACATTTCAATCAATGAGATGGTAAGTAGTTTTATTTTAAAAGTAAAATTTGTTCAAGATCCCATACAAAGAGACATATCTATAAACAAGTTTACATCATCACTTTCAATCACAAAAGTAGAAGTGGAAAATATTTTAATGAAAGAGACAAGTACTGAGAGTATCAGTATTGGTGGCAGACCAGAAAGCCTCAGTCTTACTCCTGAAGATGTTATTTTGAAAACTTTAATAGAAATACCAGAAATTAGAAAAAAGCAGACTCTTAAGGATATCAGTGAAGTTATTGATTCAGATTTTCATTTATTATTACTATCTATATTAAGTAAAGATTTAAAGATTGAGCCGTCACAGTTGATTACATCTCTTGAAGGCAATGAAGAAAGAAGTATGCTATCAAGTTTGATATTTAATCCTTTACAGTTACCAGAAGATCCTGTGGACGGCCTTAAGATGATTAATGATTGCATTAGAAAGATTAAATTAACTGCAATTAAGGATAAGAAAAGAAGAATAAATTTAAAGCTTTCTAGACAAGATGAGATTTATGAAGATGAAGAACAAAGCCTACTCAATGAACTTAAAAATCTTCTTGAGCAAGAGAAGAATATAGAACCTATAGAATAATTAAAATACAACAATTAATAATAACGTCGGTATAATATATACAGCACCTTTTTTGTTTGATTTATTTTTAATTAGGAGTTATATGAAGAACATAATTGGAGACAGAAAAACCATAAATTATGCTGTCAGCTTCTTGCCGATATTTGTAAAGAAGCTTCTCCCTAAGATTCATTATAAGCCCAAGTTAAAAAAAGAATTTAAGTTAGAAGCTCCTGTTCCTGTTAGGATTGAGCCTAATGTTGATCCAGTTAAAAGCTATTTAAATACTATTGCAGTACACTCGCTTCTTAAAAAAGCAGATGAGACTGATGTTGCAGCAAAGTTAAGTGTTGCGAAGACTACTATTTGCGACACCTTGGTTTCAAGTTTAAGTCTATTGGAATTCTTTTCCAGAAACTTCTTGGCTAATAGAGTAGTCACAGAAGTTGATGATTTTGAAGAGATTGAGCACGATAGTGAAAATATTAATAGGAGAATCACAAGTGTATTTGAAGTAATACAAGAAAGTTTATTAAAAGAGAAAATAACAAACAAAGATAAGAAGAATTTAAAGAAAGAGTTTTTAAAAATTGAATTTTCCTCTGAGTTTTTAAAATCTCTAAATAACTTTATCAAGAAAGAAGCTTTTGATAAAGAATTAATTGAGGAGTTCAAAAAAGCAAAGTTTAACTATATTGTTTCCAAGAACAAGCTAGTGGAATCTAATTTGAGACTGGTTGTTAGTATAGCTAGAAGGTATATGAACAAAGGTCTTCCTTTCTTGGATTTAATACAAGAAGGCAACATAGGACTTATTAGAGCTGTTGAAAAATTTGAGTACCAAAGAGGGTATAAGTTCTCAACTTATGCGACTTGGTGGATTAGGCAGGCAATTACAAGATCTTTGGCTGATCAAGCTCGTATTATTCGAATACCCGTTCATATGACAGAGCAAATAAATAGAATTTCATCTGTTACTAGAAAACTTGTCCAGAAATTAGGTCGTGAGCCTACAACTCTTGAACTAGCGAAAGAGTCAAAATTTGAAATCAATAAAGTTGAAAAGATAATGAGAGTTACTAAAGATCCTATTGCGCTTGATTCTCCAATAAACGATGAGGAATCGTCACAGACCTTATTAGATACTATAGGGGACGATTCTACTCCCTCTCAATATGATTCATTCAAAAATAACGAATTAAAATCAATGATTAACGATTCATTATTGAAAGTATTAAATGATAGAGAGAAAGACGTTATAAAAAAGAGGTTTGGTATTGACGAAGAACAAGTTTTTACCTTAGAAGAAATAGGTAATATTTTTAACGTTACAAGAGAAAGAATAAGACAAATAGAACTAAAAGCCCTGAAAAAACTCAAGAAAATACGTAAATCACCAGTTCTCAGCTATTTGGATTAATACTTTTTTTAAAACATTGACAAGAATAATTTTTTGTATATGATTTTATGTTCTAGGCGGCCAAACTGGAGGGGGTACACCCGGTCCCATTCCGAACCCGGAAGTTAAGTCCTCAGAGGCCGATGATACTGAGACCCGTTGGTTTTGGGAAAGTAGGTAGCTGCCTAGTTAATTTTTTTTTATGTCTGATAAATTTAAGATAGCAGTCTTCTCTTCTGGAAATGGGTCAAACTTTGAATCTATTGTCACATCTAAAATACCCAATGTAGAAGTTTCGTTAATGCTCTGCAATATGCCAAACGCTTATGTCGTAGAGAGAGCAAAGAAATTATCAGTTGAAACAATAATAGTCTCACACAAAGATTTCGGTTCTAGGAAAGATTTTGAGAAAGAGATTATTTCCAAGTTAGAGAAATACAATCTTGATTTAATTGTCCTAGCTGGCTTTAAAAGAATACTTTCTCCTTTCTTTACAGCTCACTATGATAAGAAAGTAATCAACCTTCATCCTTCATTGCTTCCTTCATTTACAGGGCTTCACGCTCCTAAACAAGCTTTGGAGTATGGAACAAAGTTTAGTGGATGCACAGTTCATTTTGTTGACGATGGAATAGATACTGGACCTATAATAGCTCAAGGTCTTGTTACCGTCGAAGATAGTGATACAGAAGAATCACTAACTGAAAAAATTCATGAGAAAGAACACGAAATTTTACCCTTTGCTATAAGGCTATTATCAGAGGATAAAGTTAGTGTGGAAGGCAGAAGAGTTTTAATTAAAAATTAAACTTCTTTCCCTATGGCTTTTGCGATAATTCGACATTTTTCAACCATTTTATTAAACTTTTTTGGTTTTAGTGATTGACCACCATCGCTCAATGCTATCTCTGGTTGATTGTGTACTTCAACTGCTAAACCATCTGCCCCTGCTGCAATTGCTGCATAAGCAATAGGGGAGACATATTGCCAATATCCAGTACCGTGTGCAGGGTCACCTATCACAGGGAGGTGAGTTTTTTCCTTTAAAACTGGAATTGCATTAATATCAAAAGTGTTTCTTGTTGCAGTTTCAAATGTTCTAATACCCCTTTCGCACAATGCAACACTCATATTCCCTTCAGCTAGCAGGTATTCTGCACAAAGTAAGAATTCATTTATTGTGGTAGACATGCCTCTTTTAAGTAATACTGGTTTTTTCTTTTTACCAACAGCTTTGAGAAGAGCGTAATTTTGACAATTTCTTGCACCAATCTGAATCATGTCTGTATATTCGCAAACTAAATCTAAATCTTTCACATCTAATACTTCTGTCACAATTGGTAACCCTACTTGGTCACCAGCTTTCTTTAATAAGACTAAGCCTTCTTCGCCCATGCCTTGAAATGTATAGGGAGAGGTTCTTGGTTTAAATGCCCCACCTCTTAGAATTGTTGCACCACCACTTTTAACTGCTTTAGCGATTTCTATTATTTGATCTTCAGACTCTATTGAGCATGGTCCTGCAATAAGTGTTATTTTGCTTCCCCCA